>WNGK01008086.1_pt1 | contig 27176 bp, 32 predicted proteins | sample 5400601 | NCBI WGS metagenome assembly WNGK01 (sample SAMN13153376, study PRJNA577476) | soil metagenome | isolation source: 60 cm soil or saprolite under Garry oak tree replicate 1 | place: USA:California | collected 2016-06-15
ATGACGCTCAACGCGAGGACAAAATACGGATTAGTGAATTGAAACCCGCCCCAGGTAATCTCGCGACCGGCGGCTTTGAGCACGATCAAGAGCAACGCCAGACCGATAAACCATGCGAAAATTCCACCGGCAAAGGCGATTCCGCTCCGCAAAATTTTCTGACGGCTTTGTCCCGCGTGTTGAATGAATCCGAAAATTTTGAGCGAGATGACCGGCAGAACGCACGGCATCAAATTCAAGATGACTCCGCCCAAAAAACCGAACAGAAGAAAAGTGAAAATTCCCCGCGCAGGAATGGAGGTCGCCGACGTGACCGGTGCAATCGCGGAGGTTGGGATTTGCCAGGCCGCGCGCTCGTTGCCGTCCGCGTGCTGAGCAAATACGACCAGCCCTTGAATCGAAGATAAATCTTTGCTCGCGGATTCGAGCGGCATCCGGAAAACAGTCTCGCTCGCGCTGCGAGATTCCAGTTGCGGGTGGCCAACCACCATATCTCCTTGTGGCAACGGGTAAAAATCTACAATTGGATAATTTGCGAGCGTCGCGCTCCTTACATTCAGCCGAAGATTAGACCCCGCGCGTTTCCAATTTGCGCTCGCAACTTTGCCTCCCGGCCAATCGCGAGGGAGCAAACGGCGATAGCGCGCAAATATCTCGGCACTCGCCGGCACGCTCGTTGTCGATTTTGGCAACTCAAGTTGCAGGCTCGCATTTCCGGGAATGCAGATCTTTTCGCAAACCAGCCAGTTTGCCTCCCCCGCCAATTTCACCGTGGAATCATTAATTGAAGCGGGCGGCGTGATTTCCTGCATGAGCAGAACTTCGTCTTGATAACCGTAGGTTTGAATATCGCCCGGGTCCGTAGTCTTTAGCGGAATTGGCCACTGGATTTCGCCAACTTTCCATCCTTGCGACAATTTCCACTTCATCTCTGTCGGAAGTCCTGCGTCACCGGGAAATTTCCAGTACGTATGCCAGCCGGGAGCCATTCGAAGGATCAGTCCGACCGTGAATGGCTTGCTCGGGACGACTGCGTTGGTGTCGACCAGCAGCTCTGCTTTGACGAGCTGCTTTCCTTCATAAGTCTGGCTTTGCCCCTGCGACGCGAGAGCAAAGATCGACAGGCAGACGATCGCATCCACAACAAGTCGAACTCCCGATTTCATCCTTTTAGGTAGCACTCGTGGAACTTCGCGGCAATGCGGTAGCCCCTTAGGAAAATCGATTCCGCGACGCAGAAGTGTCCCAGACGTTATGGAACGATGAAAATCTTATCGGTCCAGGGGTCCTTCACCTTGCTGCCCGAAGCATAACCGCTTACGTCCACATATCTCCCACTTGCATCGAATGGGCTGACGACGTAGCCCGGCTTGTCAGGGACTGCTTTCGCGGTTGGAAATTCCAGTTGCGCAGAAGAAGTGCGCGGCGCGGGTGACCGCCTCGGTTTTGTTTGCGCCGTCTCGTCCCGGCTCACACGTGAAACCCTTTCCCTAGCAGGCTGCGGTTGCGGTTGCGTCGTCGCCACTTCCGGCCCCGATGTGGGATAACCCGGGGCGGAGACATCGGATGACGTCGTCTCAGTCGTGATTGATGAGTTATCACGATGTCTCTTTAAGGCGTAATGCACCGGGGCCGTGGCGACACGATAAGAACCGACCGCGACACCGCGGGTGACATGGTACGAAGTAACCGCAACGTCGCGGGTAGCTCCACAACCAACTAGAAAAACCGTCGGAAAGATCAAAGCTCCGGTAAACGCATTCATTGCCCGTCTATACAGATGTCGCGTCAGCGCTATGTGTTCAATGATTTAACGCAACCGCGTCAGCAATAAATTCGGAAATAATCTGATCGTTCACAGACCATGAACACATCAGGCGGTGAACATCTGGCTCGATGAATTTGTAAAAATGCCAGCCGCGCAGGTGAAGATCGCGCATGAGTTGGTCATTGATTCGCACGAACACGGCGTTCGCTTCGACCGGAAAGACAATGTCGATCTTTGCCTCGGTTTGCAGGCGATTCTTGAGCTGGCGTGCCATACGGTTGGCGTGCTGCGCGTTCCGCAACCAAACATCATCCGTCAAAAGCGCGAGCCACGGCGCAGCCAGAAAACGCATTTTTGAGCCGAGCTGCCCGGCTTGTTTGAGTCGGTAATCAAATTCGCTTGAAAGCTCTCTTTTGAAGAAAATCACCAGCTCGCCGGCAGCGAGGCCAATTTTCGTCCCGCCGAAGCAGAGAACATCCACGCCGGCTTCCCATGTGATCGCTTTCGGCGCGCAATTTAGCGCCGCAACCGCATTGGCGAAACGCGCGCCATCCATGTGGAGAAACATATGGCGACCGCGCGCAAATTCACTGATCGCCGCAATCTCATCGCGCGTATAAGCCGTGCCGAGTTCCGTCGATTGAGTGATGCTGATCACGCGCGGCTTGTGCGAATGCAGCTCGTTCTGGCGTGTGAGGACCGCTTCGGCCTCGCCGATGTCTATCTTGCCGTTCGCGCCACCAATTAGAAGCAGCTTCGATCCCTTGGTGAAAAATTCGGGCGCGCCGCACTCGTCGGTTTGGATATGAGAGTATTCATGACAGACAACGCTTTGGAATGATTGACAAAGTTGCGCCAGTCCAAGCGCGTTTGCTGCCGTGCCGTTAAAAACAAAATAGACATCGCAATCAGTCTCAAATAGTTCACGAACGCGGTCGCAAACGCGCGCGGTCCAGCGATCCTCGCCATAGGATGGCGCCGCGTTTATATTTGCGTTTCCGAGCGCCTCAAAAGCCTCCGGACAAATCCCGGCGGTGTTGTCACTGGCAAACTCATGGCGCTCGCTGCGTTGCCTCATTTCGATCTTGCTAATCGACTTCAGCCTATGGAGCAAATAAGTACGCGCGCAGTTTTGCTAAAAGAGATTGCCTGACGGACCCGAGCCCTGGGCCTCCGGAATCCACCAGGCAAATCCCTTTCACTTGCTCCCGAAATTTGTTCGGTTGCCTCATTTATTAATTCGAAAACAGACTGTGAACTGACCGTCTGTGGCATGAAGTTATTTGTGCCCGCGAGATGGCGCGATCCGCTTTGCCTAACCCAAAACGGCGGGCTAGTCTCGTAGATGAGGTCGCTCCAAAGCGAGATCGAGCAGCGCGGTGCGCGCATTTTTGAGCTTGTCGACAAATATCCGGAGTCGCTTTTTAGCAAGGCCGGTTTTTATCAGCAGATGATGGCGCTCTCCATGCGCAATGAGCGTTTTAAGGTGCAAATGTTCCGCTTTGTCGATGTGCTGCCATCGCTCCGCAACTCCGGCGAAATCGTCCAGCACCTCGAAGAATACTTTGCCGGGATGCGGGATGGTTTTGCGCCGGCGATTCAGGCCGGGGTGCGCGTGGCGCGCATGGTTCCATGGATCAGTGCGTTTATCCTGAGGCGTAATGTTTCCGGAATGGCGCGCCAGTTTATCGCCGGAAGAAATTGCGAGGATGTAATGAAAACGCTGCGCAAGCGGCGGGCGCAGAAAATTGGGTTTACTGTCGATCTTTTGGGCGAAGCTGTCCTCAGTGAAAAAGAGACAGACGAATATGCGGCGCGTTGTCTCGATTTGCTGGAGTGCCTTTCGCGCGAAACGCGAGACTGGACCGATCCGCTCGGAAAAAATTCTGGACTTTTTCCGGTTGTAAATCTCTCCGTGAAAATCTCCGCGCTCTATTCGCAGATGAATCCGGCCGATCCGACTGACGCCATTGCGCATCTCGCGCCGAAGCTGCGACCAATTCTGCGCCGCGCCCGCGAACTCGGCGCCTTCATCAATTTCGATATGGAAAGCTATGGGCATAAAAATATTACGCTCGAGCTGTTCAAGACAACTTTCGGGGAAGGAGAATTCAAGAGCTGGCCGCACGCTGGGATCGTTATTCAAGCGTATCTGCGCGATGCAGAAGCCGATCTCCGCGATCTGATCGAATGGGGTCGTGCACGGGATATGCGCTTCACGGTGCGGCTGTACTGGGATTACGAAACAATAAAAGCACGCCAGAACGGGTGGGATTGTCCTGTTTATTTTCAGAAGCCGGAGAGCGACATGAATTTCGAAGCACTCTCGCGCGTGCTGCTGGAAAATGGATCGATCGTTACCGCCGCCTTCGGATCGCATAATGTCCGCAGCATCGCGCACGCGCAGGCGGTCGCGGACGAACTCGGGATCGATCCCAGCCGTTTCGAACTTCAACTGCTGTATGGCATGGCCGGCCCGATCAAGCGCGCGCTGGTCGAAATGGGTTATCGCGTTCGCGAATACTGCCCGGTCGGCGAGTTGCTGCCGGGAATGTCCTACCTTGTTCGGCGATTGCTCGAGAACACTTCGAACGAGGGATTTCTGCGCGCGAAATTCTCCGAGAATGTTGCGGCGCAAGAATTGCTGCGCGATCCGAACGAGCTCCTCAAGCGAGATGGAGCGAAACAGGGGCTGGGGTCAGCGACCGCGGCTATAATTGAACATCGACATCAGGAAAATGATCCTTCCCTTCAAGCTTCCCACGGCGATATTTGCAAAAACTCACCACTTGTGAATTTCGTTTACAAAGAGAGCCAAGAAAAAATGCGCAACGCGCTGCGCGAAGTGCGCAATCGGTTTGGTGAAAAATATCCGCTCGTCATCGGGGGCGAAAAAATTTGGACAGATAAATTAACGCCTTCAGTTAATCCGGCCGCGCCAAAGGAGATTGTCGGCTACGTGCCGGAAGCGGGAATTCCCGAAGCCGAACGCGCCGTCAAAACCGCCTGCGCCGCGTTCGGAAAATGGAGCCGCACGCCTTTTGAAGAGCGCGGGCGTTTGCTGGACCGCGCCGCGGCGATCATCGACCGGCGGCGATATGAACTCTCGGCGGTCGAAGTTTTTGAAGTCGGTAAACCCTGGGCTGAAGCCGATGGTGACATTCGTGAGGCAATGGATTTTTGCCGTTTTTACGCGGAACGAATGCGGCTTATAGGCCGTCCCCGATTAACGCAGCCTGTTCCCGGCGAAGAAAGTTATCAGCATTACTGGCCGCGTGGAGTCGCCCTCGTGATCGCACCATGGAACTTTCCGATCGCGATCTTGTGCGGGATGGTCTCGGCCGCTCTCGTCACAGGTAACACCGTAATCATGAAGCCGTCCGAGCAATCCATCATCTGCGGTGCGATGCTCATGCAGATTTTCGAGGAAGCCGGCGTGCCGCCCGGTGTCCTGAATTTCCTTTCCGGCCACGGCTCAGTCATCGGCGCGCACCTCGTCGATCATAAAGATGTCGATCTTATCGCGTTCACTGGTTCGCGCGAAGTCGGCTTGAGAATTTGGGAGTCGGCAGGCAAAACGCTGCCCGGTCAACGAGAGCTTAAGCGCGTCGTTTGCGAGATGGGCGGCAAAAACCCAGTGATCATCGATTCTGATGCCGATCTCGATGAAGCGATCGTCGATTCAATTTACTCGGCGTTCGGTTATCAGGGACAGAAATGCTCAGCTCTGTCGCGCCTTATCCTTCTCGAGGAAAATTACGATCGCGTAATGGAGCGTTTGCTTTCTGCAGCGGCGAGTTTGCGGGTTGGCAACCCGGAAGTGCCCGGAATCACGGTTGGTCCAGTGATCGATGAGGCCGCTTACCGGCGCATTCTGGATTATATCGAGATCGGTAAAAGCGAGGCAGCGCTCGCTTATCAAGCCAAGGAGGTGCCGCCGGAAGGCTATTTCATTCCGCCGACGATCTTCACCGATGTGAAACCAAACATGCGAATCGCGCGCGAGGAAATTTTCGGCCCCGTGTTGAGCATCATGGAAGTGCGCGACCTCGATGAAGCGTTCACGGTTGCGAACGGTACTGATTACGCGCTTACCGCCGGATTTTTCTCGCGTAGCCCGGCCAACATCGACCGTGCCAAAGCCGAAATTGAGGCGGGCAACGTTTACATCAATCGGTCGTGCACAGGCGCAATTGTCGGGCGCCATCCGTTTGGCGGATTCAAAATGAGCGGCGGCGGCACCAAAGCCGGTGGTGCCGATTATCTCCTCCAGTTTTTATTGCCGCGCGTCGTCACCGAAAATGTCACGCGCCACGGCTTCGCCCCCGAAGAAACGCCGGAATATCGCGACGAGTTTCTCTGGCCCAAGAGCAAACAATGAGCCGTGGAAGGCGCAATCAACTGACTGGGCAGATAGCGGAACACTTGGTGTGTGCAGAGCTTGGACGCATTGGCTTGGCGGCAACCGCCTTTGCTGGCAATGTTCCCACGTTTGACGTGTTGGCCACGGACGAGTTGTGTCGCACCGTGCCTATTCAGGTCAAAGCCACGAACAGCGACAACTGGGCCGAGCGACGCTCGTACGTGGATGCAGATCGACGTTGACCCTGACACTCAGCAGCAGCGCCTTCACGGCCCCGCCTGGAAACCAAGCAATGGAAGCGGCCCCGAAATCCGCTTTCATTCGATTGTCGGTACGATATAGCCCAGCTGCTGCCGTTCGAGAATCACTGGCGGCTGATCCAGGAACGATTGGCTAATGCTGTGCCAGATCCGTCGCTCGCTGCCTTGGACGCGACGGCCGTTGCGCCGACCACCTAACCCCTATGGACGGTGTCAAAGGGTCATGTGCGGGTTCGACTTTGTTTAGTTCATTTGTTTAAGGTCGTCGATGGATTAATTGGTTTGTCTGGGAACACTTCCTCTTCCGCTGGCCGGCGCATGATCAAAGCTGAAGGATGAATTATGAGGGATGAAAGGAACAAGCTCGCTTTTGGCAGCGGTAGCTGATCTCCCCCTCCTTGGCGCTCGCTCGCGCAAGATCGAGAATTGTTTGCGCAAAAATTTGGGAACGGTAGCGGCACCCCTACAATGGCCGCCCTTTGCTCAGCAATTTTATAACCGTCACTACCATGTAGATCACTGGCCAGGCCGAAGTCGCAACGATAAGTATGAAAACCACCATCTCCTTCGCGCGTTCACGTGCCGCCTCGATCCGAAATTCACGGCCCAAGTTGTAAAAATTGCGGAATTCCGATCTGTTCTCGTCATCGTCCGACGGCGAATAGCCTCGCCAACCCGCAAAACCTGAATGAAAGAAGTAATCGGTTTGTGGAAACCGGTTCCTGCCGCTAATGGAATGGCACGCGGGTTTCATCGCCTCTGATCCACAGTCTGGATTATTCCCGAAACAGATTATGCCAGCGATTTATCTGTTCGGCCAGTCCAAAATCGCGTGATCTGGCGATCCGCGATGATGTTGAATCTACGAAGCGGAACACGATCGGGAAATGTAACAGTTTCGTGCAATCGAGAAAAGTGCACCGACAACGGCCCTACGATGCATCAGGCCCCCTGCGGCCGTGAATCGCAGCGAATGCGATCTTTGCTCCCCGACTAATTCTATTTTTACCGCCAGTGGCCCGGGATCCACACCCAGCCGCCCGACCTGTGCACCCACTGACCCCGAACCCACACTGCAGTCGGTTGCGGTGGCATAACCCAACTGCCAGATACCCACACGTAGTCGGTTCCGGTCCAGCGCCAGTAGCCGGGCGTCCAGACATAACCCGAGCCTGGGATCAAGGTCTGCGATTCAACCCGGACCGCTGGCGGAGCCTGGGTCACGACAACCTCTCGTGCGGCCGGGCCCGTCGTCGTAACCTCCCGCGTGGTCGTCGTGGTCACAGTAGTTGGTTCCTCAGCGCAGCCGACGAAAAAAACTGGGGCCAGCGCCAATACATAAATACTTATTCTCATATGTACGCCTCCGTCTGTAGATTCGTTTTGCACCAGCGGATCGGCTTTGTTCGAACTGGCGATAACGATTTTTCTCTATGCGCAATCAATAGCGGAAAACGGATTCTGATCCGATGATCAAGGATGCTTTACGTTGTCGCGACCCCAATCGGCAATCTTTCGGACATCACACTTCGCGCGCTCGAGGTGTTGAAATCCGTCGATGTCATCGCGGCGGAAGACACACGACATTCCGGCATCTTGTTGAAACATTTCGAAATCAAAAAATCGCTGATCAGTTATCACGAGCACAATGAAGCGATGCGCACTGCTCAACTGGTCGAGCGACTCGCGGTGGGCGAGAACATCGCGCTCATCACCGACGCCGGAATGCCAGGGCTTTCAGATCCGGGAGCGCGATTGATTCGCGAATGCATCAGACGTGACCTGCCCTTCACGATCATTCCCGGAGCGTCGTCGATCCTGACTGCACTCGCTGGTTCGGGATTCTCGACGGAGACCTTTTGCTTTCGCGGATTTCTTCCAGTCAAAAGTGGCCAGCGTGAACGCGAGTTGCAGGCGGCAGCCGAAGGCGACGAAACAACAATCTTTTTTGAATCGCCATATCGTCTCACGAAAACGCTCAAAGCGTGCATGGACATCATGCCGGACCGCCACCTTTGCGTCGCGCGCGAGCTCACCAAAAAGTTTGAGGAATTTCGGCGCGGGACGGCCCGCGAGCTTTTTGCGCACTACGAAGTGCATCCACCAAAAGGCGAGATTGTGCTCCTTTTTGGAACCGCAAAAGATTCCTCCACTCCGCTTGGAGTAATAAAAGGTTAACCGCCGGCTATTTTCGCTTGTCAAAGCCACTTACCTGTGGAAATTTGCGCGGCTTTTTCTCCCTAGAAGCGCTTATGGCTTATGCAATTATCAAAACCGGTGGACGACAGTATCGCGTGGCGGAGGGCGACACGATCGATGTCGATCTTTTGGACACGAAAGTGGGAAAAACCGCCACGTTTGGCGATGTGCTATTGCATGCCGATGGCGACAAGCTCACGCACGGTGATCCGCTAATCTCTGGCGCGAAGGTGACGGCCGAAGTAGTTGAGCAACGGAAAGACAAAAAAGTCGTCGCGTTCAAATTCAAACGGCGTAAGGGCTATCATCGCACGGTCGGACACCGGCGAAAACTGACGCGAGTGAAGATCAAAAGCATCAGCGTCGACGCGAAGAAAAGTGGGACTACAACGAAACCCGCTGAGTAATCGCATCTATCGACTCTAAACCCTCAACTATCGACTTCCAAAATGGCTCATAAAAAAGGACAAGGCAGCGTCAAAAACGGGCGTGACAGCGTCAGCAAACGCCTGGGCGTGAAAAAATTTGGGAGTGAGATGGTCGTCGCTGGCAACATCATTATCCGCCAGCGCGGGACGAAATTTCTGGCTGGAAGAAATGTGGGGCTCGGCCGCGATTACACGATCTTTGCGCTGGTGGATGGAAATGTGCGCTTCGATCGGGCTGGGCGACGGGTCAATGTCGATCCGGTCGCGGCTGGAAAATAGCCGGTCGATTGTGCTTTCCGGCTCTGGCCAACTCGCGGTATAACGAATTTCGCTGATGAGATACAACACGTTCATTCTGTTCGGCGCCCCTGGCAGCGGCAAGGGGACACAAGGGAAAACGCTCGGCACGATTCCCCGTTTTTATCATTGCGCCTGCGGCGATGTTTTCCGCTCGATCGATACGCGCACAAAAGTCGGCAAAGCTTTCCTGGAATACTCGAGCAAAGGTGAGCTCGTGCCGGATGAAATTACAGTCGAGCTCTGGCGGGAGGCTATCGAGGCGGCAGTCGACGCGCATAAGTTTAAACCGGACATTGACACGCTCGTCCTCGACGGCATTCCCCGGAACATCGGCCAGGCGAAAATCATGGAGGAAATGATCGACGTGAAAAAAGTATTTCACCTCTCGTGCCCGAGCCGCGAGACCCTTTTTACGCGCCTGAAGAAGCGCGCGTTAAAAGACAACCGCCTCGACGACGCGAACGAACAAGTCATCCAGCGTCGCCTCGATACCTACGAGACGGAATCGAAGCCCGTGCTTTCATATTATCCGGAAAAGATAATTGCGGCAGTTGACGCCACTCAACCGCCTTCCAGAGTGTTGTTTGACATCCTCGCCAGTATGAACGGCGTGGATGCTCATCATGAGCCAGCGACAGTTTGAAAATTTCACTGCCTCCAGCCTCTATTGCGAGAAGTGCAAAACCGCGATGCCGGTGCGTGAGCGCCTGCTATTAGTCCTGCCTGACCGCGAGATTTTCGATTATCTTTGCACGGGTTGCGGATCGTCGGTAGGCCAGCGTGAAGTCACTGCCGGCGATAAATTGCTGTCGCAAGCAATGACGAGGCGGCGTCCGCGGCGCGCGCCCGCGCAAACGCTGCTTCATTAAGGCGCGATGCGCGTCGTGTTCATCGGCACGGGTGGAATCGGCGTGCCGGCGCTGCAAGCTTTACTGCGATCAGGCGAACACCAACTCACTGGAGTCGTCACCCAGCCGGATAGACCGGCTGGGCGGGAGCAGCGAATTGAGCCTTCCCCGATCAAAAAAGCGCTTATTGGAACCAAGATGCCGATCTTGCAACCGGCGCGGATTAAAGATCGGCAATCGATCAAGGAAATCCGCGCGCTGTTGCCGGACGTAATCGTGGTCATGGCTTACGGACAAATTTTACCGCGCACGATCCTTAAGACTCCCTCTCTCGCTTGTTTGAACTTGCATGCGTCATTACTTCCGCGACATCGCGGCGCGGCACCCATTCAAGCCGCAATTGCATCGGGCGACTCCGAAACAGGAATCACGGTTATGTACATGGAGGAGGGTGTCGATACGGGCGATATTTTATTGCAACACAAGATCGACATCTTGCCGACAGACACGGGCGGCTCGCTGCACGATCGGCTGGCGCAAATCGCGCCGGAGGTGTTGCTTGAGGCTTTGAAGTTGCTTGCGCAAGGAAATGCGCCGCGCGTGCCGCAGGATAATGCGCTCGCTACTTATGCGCCAAAGTTGAGTCGCGAAAATGGACGAATTGATTGGGCGGAACCAGCTAGAGTGATCGAGCGAAAAATTCGCGCTTACAACCCGTGGCCAGGGGCGTTTGCAATTTTGACAGACAGGCCGGGGCACGAGCTCAAACTGAAGATTCTTAGCGCGCAGATTGTCGATGGAAAAGGAAGACCGGGCGAAGCTCTGTGCGCAGATAATCGCGGGTTGATCGTTGCAACCGGCGAAAAAGCACTTTCGCTCCAAAAAGTTCAGCTCGAAGGGAAATCGCGAATGGGCGCCCACGACTTCGTTCGTGGCCATACTCGATTGCTAGAACGAAAGCTCAAGTAATTCGCTGGATCCCTCCACTTCGCTCGGGATGACTGGCGTTGCGAGTCATTTTTGCTTTTCAAAGACCAGAGCGTCTTGTTTCATCAGATCCGCCATGAAAACAGAGGTGCCCGCTTACAAGCGCATTGTGCTCAAATTGAGCGGCGAAGCGATGCAAGAACGCGGCGGGCGCGACAATATTTCGCCGGCGGTTGTGCGTGCGATCGCCGAGCGGATCAAGGAAGTGCGGGACCTGGGCGTGCAGATTGCGGTCGTAATCGGCGGGGGGAACATCTGGCGCGGCCTCTCCGCGTCGCATCGCGGAATGGACCGCACAACCGGCGATTACATGGGCATGCTGGCAACGGTAATCAACGCCTTGGCTTTGCGGAGCACGCTCACCGAGATGGGTGTCGAGACCCGCGTGCAAACCGCCATTGAAATGAAAAACGTGGCCGAGCCATTCATTCTTGGCCGCGCTATCCGGCATCTCGAACTTGGCCGCATAGTTATCTTCGCGGCAGGCACCGGCAACCCGTACTTTTCCACCGACACCACTGCGGCGCTCCGCGCGAGCGAAATTCGCGCGGATATCATTTTGAAAGCAACCAAGGTGGACGGCGTTTACGATCGCGACCCGAACACCGACGCAAATGCGAGGCTCTATGAACGCATTACTTTCACCGAAGCGCTCACGAAACGATTGCAGATCATGGATTCGACCGCATTTAGCCTTTGTATGGATAACAAAATCCCCATCGTGGTCTTCGATATGAACAAACCGAGCAACATCCGCGATGCCGTGTTCGGGCGAAAAGTCGGGACGCTCGTTTGCGATGAACTCGAACCGACGTAAAAATTTAGCCGCATGAGCAGCGACGACATTCTTCTCGAAGCCGAAATGTCGATGGAAAAAAGCGTCGACTACATGGTACACGAATTTGCTGCCGTGCGCACCGGCAAAGCCTCACCCGGACTTGTCGAGAATGTCGATGTCGCAGCGTATGGATCGACTATGAAGTTGAAGCAGCTTGCATTGATCACCACGCCCGAGCCGCGTTTGCTCGTCGTTCAGCCGTTTGATGCCAGCACAGTGCAGGACGTTGAGCGGGCGCTCAAGGAATCAAAAATCGGCATCACGCCGAACGTCGATGGAAAGATTATTCGGCTCCCGATTCCAGAGTTGTCGGAAGAGCGGCGCAAAGATCTTGTCCGCTCGCTCAGCAAAATGGCAGAGGAAGCGCGCGTGCGTGTTCGGGCGAACCGACGCGCGGCGCTCGATGAGGCGAAGAAACTCAAATCCACCAGCGAATTAAGCGAAGATGGATTGCGCGATTTGGAGGCCGATGTGCAAAAGCTAACCGATCGTTTCGTCAAGTCGGTGGACGATCATCTCAAGCATAAAGAAGCTGAGATCATGAAGGTCTGATCGCGCCCAAGATCGACCTCTCCTACGATCGACAATTGAATTTGAAGGAGTCTGTCCCAGCCACCAATTTCTACAGCCGCACCAGATCGACCAGGAACTGGCACCAAAGATAAACCATCCCGCGCCAGGAATATTTTACATCACCTGCGGCAGTCTGTTTGAGCACGCCTTTGGCAATATTATGTGCGATTTGATCGCGCAGATCGTTTTCGATTTCCGTTTCGATACGCTCTTCATCCAACATATCGATCGTGTCTGCATTCACACCGTTCCGGCGGAGAAACTCGCGATGACTTTGATAAAGCTGCCCAAACGATTGATCAGGGCGCTGTCGATTGATGCGAAACTGAGGAGTCACCTTCAGGCCGTAGGAGAGCGGATAATTCCAGGTCGTCCAAATCGTCCCCCCCTTCGCACGCGATGAAATGCGCAAATAATAAAACGAGAGATCATGCTGCTCGTTCAGGCAGATCGCAGCCTGGGCGCGATCTTCCTCCTTGTAAAACAAACGGAAAAACTGGCGGTAGTCCTCCCAATCCCAGCCGGTATCGCCCACGTGGACGAAACCTTCGCTCTCGATCCCGCGCGTGATTTCAGTTAGCGCAGGAAAACTATCCGATGACGGCGGACTTTTCGGGCGGAGCTGTTTTTCTTTGGGCAACCGAAGGGCCCGGATGCGAGTGAGAATTTCCAGCCACGGCAGGAAAAGCCAGCTCACGGCGGCAACCAATCCAAGTACCCAGCTGCCAGTTATAAAGAAGATCGCCAGGAATGAGGCGATAAGAATACCGAGCGCACCGGCCTTTTGTGAATACGAGTTTTGAAAGGTGCGCAGGCCGACGCTGAGCATCGCCACCCCGAGTGTTAAAAAAACACCAAACAGCATTAGGGATTAGGGATTAATCTGGTGCTCGTTCAGAAATTTCTCGAGTTGATCGGTATCGAAATTCGCAAGGACCCTGTCGCCGGCCACGATTGTCGGCACATAAGTTTGCTCGGAAAGCTGCTTCATCTCTTCGTATGCTCGTCGGTCTTTGCTGACGTCAATGAGATTGAAACGATAGCCTTTCTCCGTGAGATAATCCTTTGCGTCAATGCACCAGGAGCACCATTCGCGACTGTAAAGCCTTAGTTCCATCGAGACGCGCTAATAAACTGTCCCTTTCGATTGCGTCAACCGACAGGTGATGCCGTTTCAGTACGCCTTGGCCCAGACCACACGCCGTGAGCTTGGTTTACCTGTGAAAATGCATTCTCCGTGCTCTGCAGAATCGTCGAGTGGGATAACTCGAATGGTAACTTTGAGATCATTTTTGATTTGTTCTTCGATCTCGCGAGAGCCGTTCCAGTGCGCCAGGGCAAAGCCACCGTGAATTTCGGGTTTGTCAGAATTCGTCGGAGTAAAGAAATCGTAAAATTCCTTTTTGCAATCGATTACCCGTGTGTGTTCGTCGCGGAATTTTGTCGCGCGTTCGTAAAGGTTGTTTTGAATCGACATGAGAATCTCGGGCGCCCGCCGAACCAATTCCTCCATCGGTACTGATTCTCTTGCTTTTATACCTTGATCGCGCCGGCTCACTTCGACGGAATTTTTCTCCAGATCGCGCGGGCCAATCTCGACACGGAGCGGCACACCCTTTTTGATCCACTCCCAATTCTTCACGCCACCGCCGAGCTGGCGGCGATCGATCTCCACCTCGATCGACCGATCAACATATCGCATCTCGCGTATTTGCTTGGCAAGCTTGTCGCAAGCTTCGAGCACTTTCGCGCGCGCCTCTTCCTTCGGCGTGATCGGCAAAATTACGATCTGCGTTGGCGCAATGCGTGGCGGCAGTACGACTCCGTCATCATCGCCGTGCGCCATCACGACCGTGCCGACCATGCGGGTGGTCATGCCCCAACTTGTCGTCCAGCCAAATTCCTGTTTGCCTTCGCGGTTCTGAAATTGAATTCCGCTCGTGCGCGCAAAGTTTTGCCCCAGAAAATGTGATGTGCCGGCCTGAATTGCCTTCTGGTCCTGCGCCATTGCTTCGATAGTCAGGGTCTGCACCGCGCCCGGAAATTTTTCGCTCTCAGATTTCTCGCCCTGAAACACCGGGATTGCGCAATGATCGCGCACGAACGTTTCGTAAACGTCAAGCATCTGCTTCGTTTCGGCGCGCGCCTCCGCTTCGGTTTCGTGGACGGTGTGGCCCTCCTGCCAGAGAAACTCGGTCGTGCGCAAAAATAATCGCGGCCGCATTTCCCACCTGACGACGTTGGCCCATTGATTGATAAGAATGGGAAGATCGCGGTAAGATTGCACCCATCTTGCATAGCTGGCGCCGATGATCGTTTCGGAAGTGGGCCTAACGACCAGCGGTTCGGTCAGCGCGCTCGCTGGCCGCAATTTTCCGTCCGCATCGGCTTCCAGGCGGCTGTGGGTGACGACTGCACATTCCTTGGCAAAGCCTTCGACGTGCTCGGCTTCCTTCGCGAAATAACTCAGCGGAATGAAAAGTGGGAAGTATGCGTTGCGGTGTCCGGTGGCACGAAACATGGCATCGAGCTGGCGCTGCATGTTTTCCCAAATGCCGTAGCCCCACGGGCGAATGACCATGCAGCCGCGCACGTCTGAAGGTTCAGCCAGCTCGGCTGCACGAATCACTTGCTGATACCATTCAGGGAAATCTTCCTCGCGCCGCGGGGTAATCGCGGTTTTTCTAGATGAATCCACGGATTCTGCCATGCAAGAAGCGGAACAATTAAACTCGCACGATGCAAATGACCAGTAGCCATTTGGCGACACTCCGGAAATGCGAGTAGCTAAAGATTTCGTCCGATGAGCGCTTTGGCGGGACGCGCCGTGTAGCCGCCGGCGAAATTGATCGTGCAAACGCTGCCATAAAGTGCGTGCGGCCCGTATGCTACGCCGGCGTAATTGAAATTGGGATCGAAAATGTTTTTGCGATGTGTTCGCGCCGGGCGGCCATCGTCAATAATGAGAGCAAGAATGATTTCGCGCGCGCTCGTTTTTCCGTAGGCAATGTTTTCACCCCACAGTCCCCTCCAGATTCCATAGCGGCTGAGGCGATCGCCTGGGCTGCTCTGGTCGCTGCCGCGATGTCCCGTGCGCCCCGCAGCCTGATCGGCGCAATGATCGGCCGCCGCACGACACATTCCCGGCGACAGGGTGAGCGGTTGTTCCGGACGAGCATTACGAAGGAAGCGCACGGCCTCTTCAATCGCGCCCAATCCTTCTTTCATCCGCCATTTTGCGCTCCCTGGAAAAATGATAAACCTGCCATCGAAACGCGAACGCAACGCTTCAACATACGTCGCGTAAAGAGCGGGATGTTGCCGGGCAAGGTTCATCTCGCGAAGGACGGTGCTGGCCGAAACACCTTCGCCGTTTGGCACAGCAGGATACTCGCTGGCCAAAAGAAGCGAACACCCGACCACGCAAAACAAAGCGGAAAGAGCGAGGCGGATCTGGAGCGAGTATTTGACACTCCGTGGCACGTCTCGTAGTTTTCGTGCCTTTTCCGCCGTTATGAAAACGTTTTCCGCCAAAGCCAGCGAAGTCCCGCGCAAATGGTGGGTAATCGACGCGAAGAACCAGATACTGGGCCAGGTTGCGGTAAGGGCCGCCAACTTGTTGCGAGGCAAAGAGAAGACGATTTTCACTCCGCACGTCGATACCGGCGATTTCGTTGTCGTCATCAACGCTGACAAAGTGCGGCTGACTGGAAAAAAAGAGGATCAAAAAAGTTACATGAGCTTTTCAGGATACGTGGGTGGCCACAAATCAGAGAATGCCCGGGCGCGGCGTGTTCGCCATCCGGAATTGCTGATTGAGCGGGCGGTGCGCGGAATGATTCCCCATAATCGACTCGGTCGCGCAGTCTATCGGAAATTAAAGGTTTACCGCGGCGATTCTCATCCGCATGCCGCGCAGCAGCCGAAAGCAGTCAAATTTGCCTGACGAGTAGTTTTATGTCGCAAACTCAGGAATTCATCGCCTCTGGTCGCCGTAAGACTTCGGTTGCACGCATCCGCATGATGCAAGGCACAGGCAAGATCGACGTCAACGGTCGCAGCTTTGAAGATTATTTTCCCACCGCGCCATTGCAGAACGTTGTGCTGCAACCGCTTCAAACCGCAAAGCTCGTGAATTCCTACGACCTCTCGATCAACGCGAGCGGCGGTGGCGCAAGCGGACAGGCCGGTGCGGTCCGTCTCGCGATTTCCCGCGCTCTTCTTCAAGTGGACGCTAATTTACGGGGCAGACTCAAGACTGAGGGCCTGCTTCGACGTGACCCGCGCATGAAAGAGCGAAAAAAATCGGGTCAACCCGGTGCCCGCAAACGTTTCCAGTTCTCGAAACGATAATTTTTCGTGTTGGAGGGACACACGCTGTCGTGTCCCAAATATTAGAGTGTCGGCGGCGCGGACGCCCTTGCGTTATTTTGGCTTCGCCGGCGTCGCGCTTGGTGCCGCCAAAAATGGCGGGATAGTCGATGTTGGTGCCGGCTCCGAGGAGACGCTTGGTTTCAACAAACGCAATTCCTGGGCGGCCTCGCCCGCCCAAAAGCTCTCCCGGTAGCGCGTCAGGATCGTCTCGCAGACGCGCCGCGCTTCCTCGGTTTGGATCTTCGATTTCAAAAGGTACACTTGCGAAAGCAGCGCGAGCGGCGCGTTGCACCAGTTCGTGATTCGGATTCTTGTCGATAAAGACCTGAAGCGTCGCGTTCGCTTCCGTGAATTTCTTTTCTTTCCGCTGCGCTTCGGCTAGCAGAAGATAACCATCGGCGGCCGCGGGCGTGTTCGGGTAATCTGCAATCACTTGCTGATATGCGTCCGCGCTTTTTGCGCTGGCTAACATTGCCGATGCCGATGCCGCTCTGCGATCAGAATAAAAGCGATAAGCTCCAAAGCCGACAATGGCGAGCGCGACGATAATTAATGCCGAGATAATCTCGGTCTTAAATCGCTCCCAAAACACGCGTGTTTCAAGCGCTGCATCGTACGAAGGAAGCGGGACTGTCGGCATAATTTAATGTCGATGCTACTCGGCGATTCAACCGGTGCGAGCGTCGTCTTATGCCACGCGCAAGTTTTCCGCGCAAGGCCGGCAATGGCGGGCCGAACGAATCTTTCTTTGATGACACCTGATGAACTGACTCCCGCAATGCAGAACCCGGAAAAGGATCCGGAGGAATGGACGACCGGCGAAGAACCGATGACCGGCCCGCAGAGGTCCTATTTGCAGACTCTCTGCCGTGAAGCCGGCGAAGAATTTAACGACAACCTGACGAAAGCGGCAGCTTCGAGAAAAATCGAAGAATTGCAGGCGAAGACCGGACGCGGAAAAAAATGATAGCCGATCTTGCGCGATTTGGACATCACTGTCCGCGCCGGCTATTTGATTTGCTCTGGCCGCGCAAACTGCGCACCGTAACTGCATCGCTTCCGCCGCCACGGTTGAGATTTGTGCCGCTCGGTTTTTTGCCAGAACCTCGTCGCTCTCCCGGTCGGTTGCCGGGAGGGGCACCTGAGCGGGTCCGCGCTCCTCGGCCCTCGGTAGGTGGACTAACAAGCTCGGACTTTTCCTTGTGCGACATATAACGAGACGACTATCTCTTTTTCTTGCGGCCACCCTTGCGCGACGAGGCTTTACTCTCTTTCTTGCCACGACCGCTCCCGCTCTTTTTTCCACCACGACTTGACTTATTTACGGTTGCCCACGCGCGTCGTTCCGCTTCTTTACTGCTCACGCCCCGCTTCTTGTAGCCTCTTTCGATCTTCGATGCTTTGCGTTTTTGTTTTGATGTGTATTTCTTCTTGCTTCCTCGCGCCATTGATTACCTCGATTTAAGCTTCTTGAGTTAAGAACGAATTTCCCCGGCGCGCCGGACTTCTTTTGTTTTCCGCAATCGAGATGCTCGCCAAAGTTTCGGCCAATGATAAAATTTTCCGATATGAATGCATTCTGGAATTTCGTCCAATCGTTTCTCGGTTTGGGGATTGAGACAAAGCAATTGACGTTTCTTCAAATCTCTCTGCGTGGAATAATCGTCTTTCTCGCGACGTTGCTCATGATCCGGCTCGGTCACAAACGTTCGCTTGCGCAAAAGACGTCGTTCGATGCGGTTCTAATTGTTATCCTCGCCTCGGTGCTCGCGCGCGCAATTAACGGCAGCGCCCCATTTTTTCCTACGATTGGAAGTGGCTTCGTTCTCGTGTTTTTGCATCGCTTCTTCGCCTGGATTGCGTGCCGCTCCCATGCTTTCGGGAAATTGATCAAAGGCCGTCCGGAAATCATTGTTGAAAATGGGAAAATGAACGTCCGCATCATGAACCGGAACCATATTTCAACGCATGATCTCGAGGAAGATTTGCGTCTTGATGCACACACAGAGGATCTCTCAACTGTCCGAGTCGCTCGGGTGGAACGCAGCGGCGACATCAGTTTTATCAAAAAAGAAGCGTAGCGTGGACATCCCAATGCGCATTTGCCTCTCGCGAGTCATCATAATTCGGCATTGAACGTTGGGCCCTGCTAGTCCGTAGTCTTGCCGAAGGCGGGCTGGGCGTTCATCGTTTCCTCAATGCAGCCACACGATAAACTCTTCATTCCTGGTCCAGTCGAGGTGTCTGAAAAGACCTGGGCGGCCTTCTCGCAGCCAATGATCGGCCATCGCGGCGATGATTTTCAAAATCTTTACCGCGCGATTCATCCTGGATTACAGAAATTATTCGGAACAAAGCAGCCGGTGTTTCTTTCGACGTCCTCGGCATGGGGCGTGATGGAAGCTTCAATCCGCAATCTTGTCGATCGCGGCGTGCTTTGCTGTATGTGTGGCGCCTTTTCCGACAAATGGCTCGACGTCACCAAGCGATGCGGCAAAAACGCCGAGCCATTGCAAGTCGATTGGGGGAAACACATCGATCACAAGGCGGTGGATCAACGGTTGGCGACCGGAAAATTCGATACCGTCACTTTGGTTCACAACGAAACTTCTACCGGCGTGATGAATCCGCTCGACGAGATCTGCGCCGTCCTTGCGAAATATCCCGACGCCGCGCTCATCGTCGATTCAGTCTCATCATTTTCCGGAGTCAAGATCGACATGGACGCGCTCGGTATCGACGTCATGCTCACTGGCGTGCAAAAAGCGCTCGCCCTCCCGCCCGGTTTTTCATTGTTCTCGGCTTCCGACAAAGCCTTCGCACGTGCCGAAAAGATTCCCAACCGTGGTTTCTACTTCGATTTCCTCGAATTCAAAAAACAACAAGCCGAATGGATGACGCCAAGCACGCCCAGCATCGGGCACATTCACGCGCTACAATCGAAGCTCGACGAAATTGTCGAGGAAGGCCTCGATGCGCGCTTCGATCGGCATGCGCGCACCAACGCGCTCGTCCACGATTGGGTGCGCCACACCGGGTTCGACTTTTTCGCTGAAGAAGGGTTTCGCTCAAAAACGCTCACCTGCGTCAAAAACAATCGCGGCATCGACGTTCTGAAGCTCGCTCGCGAACTGCGGGCCAAACATCATCTGGTCATTGATCCCGGCTACGGCAAAATTCAGGGCAAAACCTTTCGTCTCTCCAACATGGGCGACGAAACGGAAGAAACGATTTCGCATCTGCTCGCGTCTCTCGATGATGTTCTGTAGCGCGGATCCCGCGATTGCCGAGCGAATGTCGTTTTCCTCAGCTGCAATCGAAGCCTAGCCTATCCCCTTTATGCCAGCGATCGAAGCTTCCGGTTTAACTAAAATTTATCGGACCTACCGTAAGGAACGTGGTCTCTGGGGCTCGATCAAAGGCCTGGTAAAGCGAAGATATCAAGAAACGCGAGCCGCCGACGAGGTTTCGTTTCAAATCGAGCAGGGCGAGTTTGTCGGCTTTCTCGGGCCAAACGGCGCGGGAAAAACCACCGTGCTAAAGATGCTGTCGGGCTTGTTGAATCCCACCTCGGGTGATGCGCGCGTGCTCGGCTTCATCCCGTGGGAGCGGCGCAACGAAATGAAGCGGCAGTTCAGCCTTGTGATGGGTCAAAAAAATGCGCTCTGGTGGGATTTGCCCGCTCAAGAATCACTCGAACTGAACCGCGCCATCTACGGGATCGATCGCACCCGCTTCAAAAAGGTCGTCGACGGATTGTCGGAGCTCCTCGAAGTGCAGGACAAAATGAATGTGATGGTGCGCGAGCTCTCGTTAGGCGAGCGGATGAAGATGGAGCTCATCTCCGCGCTCATTCATCAGCCACGCGTACTTTTTCTCGATGAACCGACCATCGGGCTGGATGTCGTCAGTCAAAAACGTGTCCGGGAATTTTTGCGCGTCTATAACGAGGAACATCGCATCGTCACGCTGCTGACAAGCCATTACATGCAGGACATCGAAGAGCTTTGTCATCGAGTTCTCATCATTGATCACGGCAAAATCTTCTTCGACGGACCGCTCGGACACATTATCGATCGCTTCTCTGGCTACAAAATCGTGAGTCTGACCTTCGAGAAACAGGCTACGCGCGATTTGTCAGCGTTCGGTGAAGTGATCGAACAAACGCCGGTGTCAGTGCAATTGAAAGTCCCACGTGCGAAAGTCACCGAGACTTGCCGGCAATTGCTGGAGGCTTGTCATGTCAGCGACATCAATGTCCAGGAAGTGCCCGTGGAGGATGTGATCCGTCAGCTTTTCGGAGAACGAGCTGACAAGGCTCGTTTGGAACGCGACGGTCAAAGCTGACCGAAACTGGGTAAAATGCTTTTTTCCATCGCCTCCGCGAATGTTGGATAGCGAGGCGTCCAGCCAAGACCACGCAGTTTCGCATTGCTGACGCATTTACTGCTCTCCCCGCGCCTGCCTCGCGCCGCCGACTTTCCGGCAGGGGGAAGTGGACGATTCAACTTCTTCGCCAACCAACCATAGCATTCGCTTTGCCGAATAGGCTGATCGTCAACCACGTTGTAAATTTGTTTTGCTTCGCGTTGTCGATCTAACAAGAGAAAGAGGGCTGCGGCAATATCGTCTCGGTGCACTTGGTTAATAAACCGGTCGTTTTCCGGATCGATAACCGCGTTGCCGGCGAGAAATTTGCTCAGCAACGCCGACCGCCCTGGTCCATAAATTCCAGCGAGTCGCGCGACGATCCCGCTGTGGGCGAGGAAGAGTTCTTCGGTTTCGCGCAAGATTTGCCCAGTCTGATGTCGAGGCTCGGCGGCGCTTTCTTCAGTGACCCGCTCACCGTTGATTTGCGCATATACGCTCGTGCTGCTGGTAAAAAGGATCGTCGATGGTGCGAATGTCTCGAGGAGATTGCGCGCGCCGTTGAGATAAACGCGACGATAAAGACCAACGTCTCCGCCGCGCGTGCTCGCGCAATGAACGATCACGTCGAAATTTCCTTCGCAGGCGTGGACCTGTTGCGCGTCCGTTATGTCAATTGCGTGGATCGGATATGGCTTACTTGTTCCGGCGTTAGATTTTGTCCAGCCTTCGACTTTCCAGCCAGCCCGATCAAACAAATCAGCAGTTGCCCGCCCGACATAACCGCATCCGGCGATCAAGATTCGCGGCATGATTCTTGATGCTCACACAGCCGCGGACGCAATTTCAATTTCATCAAAAATGTTTTTCTGAATCGCGCGGACCTGTTTGAGACGAATCAACTCCAGAAGCGCGAGAAAAGTCACAGCGACTTCGATCCGCGACACGACTGCGCCAAATAATTCGGAAAAGCGAACAGGAGCGCCGTCTGCGACCCGCTTCAAAATTGTGTCGATCTTCTCCGAGACGCTGAAGCGTTCGCCGAAAATCTCTTGTACGTCTTGCCGAGCTTCCACTCGCTTGATCACCGTTTGAAACGCGTTGATCAGCTGGAAAATCCCAACCTCACCCAGTCGAAGCGGCACATCGACGGAATACGAGCCTCCTTCCCGAGCGAAAATGCGCTCTTGTTTGACCTCACGCAGATGCAATTGTTCAGCCGCCTCCTTGAATTTTTTGTACTCAATCAGTTGCCGGATCAAATCCCAGCGCGGATCATCTTCCTCGGCATCTTCCTCAGGCGGCTGTTGATCGACGGGCAGCAAGCTGCGGCTTTTTAGGTAAATGAGGTTCGCCGCCATAACGATGAACTCGCCGGCAAGCTCGATATTCAACTCCTTGAATGCTTGAAGAAATTCGAGATACTGCCGAGTAATGCGTTCGATCGAGATGTCGTAAATGTCGATCTCATCCTGCTTAATCAGGTAAAGCAGGAGATCGAGCGGTCCTTCGAAAACCTCGAGCTTGACCTTGTAATCGCCTTCCATGCGTCGCGCTCCGACTCTAGACAACCGGACGCGTAAAGTAAACGGCAGCGACGCACCAATTACCGGTTGCTATATCCTGCCGAAAATTTTGTCAGAAAATTACACAGGCTCTTTTCGGTGAATCCAAACGCTGTTCACGAGTCCGAGTCCAAACATGATCATCAGCACAAACGAGCCGCTATAACTGATCAATGGCAGAGGCACGCCTGTGATTGGCAGCATCGAGATGGTCATCCCCATATTTTGAAAGATATGCGTGAAGATAAGGGCAGTAATTCCAATGACCAGCAGCAGGCCTAATTGATCGGCCGCGAAAAATGCAACGAAGAGACAGATCAAAAGGAGCAAGGCGAACGCGCCGATGAGAAACATTCCTCCGACAAATCCCCACTGCTCGCCAATTGCGGAAAAAATGTAGTCGTTGTGCACGGCGGTCGCCGGCAGAAACCCAAGCTCGATCTGGGTATTTGGCGCTTTGAATCCTTTCCCTGACCAGCCGCCCGAGCCAATCGCAATGAGCGATTGGTTAATTGCCCAGGCTGCACCTTGTTTGTCGATGTCCGGGTGGGTAAAGGCCGTGATCCGTTGCTGCTGGTACGGTTTTAAACCAAGATTGATTGCGATTGGAATAAACGCCAACCCAATGAGAATGATGCAAATTAAGTAGCGCAGTGGAAGCCCACCGACGAATAACAGCGCCAGAAGCACCGGTATCCAGATGATCACTTCGCCGAGATCGGGCTGCATCGCAATCAAAAGACAGGGCGCTCCAGCGATCGCTCCACACAACAGCAACCGCAGCATCGGATGCATCTCGCGAAATTGGGTTAAAAGCAAAGCAAGGACCATGATTCCAGCGACAACCGCAAGTTGCGCAGGCTGAAAGTTAATCGGCCCCAAATGCAGCCAACTGCGCGCGCCATAAACTCGCTGGCCGATAAACTTCGTCAGGAGCAAGAAGAAAATGCCGGCCAGATACATCGGCAGCGCGCCCCAACGAATCCACCGGTAGTCAATCAGACTCGTAATCATGAACGCGAAAAAACCGACCGCGACCCAGTTTGCCTGCTTGCGCCAGAAATCTGCGGCGACGGAATCTCCCCGCATGTAAGTCGCGCTGTAGATTGCTACAACGCCAAAGACGGCAAGCGCGAGCATCGTGACAAGAAGGAGCCAGTTGAGCCCAAGCAGTTTTCGAAGAAAAGGGGTCATGCCGATCTAATTTGCTGAGGTTTCGTGACTATCATGGAGTGGGAGCAAAAGCTCTGTTGATATCAACAATGAGTCAACAATTGAGCGAGCGCCGGAATCATTTTACAAAATGATAAAATCGTTTCGCCGATTCCCATTGCACTTTGTGCTGTCAATCACGTGCACCCGGTTCTCGCTTTTGCTGACCCAAGCGGCTCGACGGTCGAAGGAATTCGCGGGCGAGAGCAGGCCCCAACCACATTTGGCACGGGTAAACAGCTGCTACGTGGCAAAAAATTATTTAAAGCGGGTTATCTCTGATACGCGATTAAATGGCTATTTTGTCTATAAACGCCAGAGGGTGTGGAGATTACGCTTCATGAACTCTCGAACTAGTAGATCAATACAAGAACCTGGCGTTTAGGTGCTTAGAACTTTTGTGCGCAAATATGACCACTTCTCTTGTCACTCGATCAAAGGCCATTAAAGTAGTCTCCCACTTGTTCGTTTTGGAGGTTCAAGCAGATGTCCAAGCAGGCGAAGACAAAGCGAAAACTCGCGCATCCAATGCTTCCGATGCAGCGGCAGTTGAATTTGCGGCACGAGGGTACGCATTTCGATCTGCGTCCCATTTTTGATCGATTGAACGAGCGATATTTTCGCGGCCGGCTGCGCGGTTATAAAGTAATGTGGGGTCGACGGCGAAGACATCGTCCGAGAGAATATTTCGTCTTTGGCACGATTCAGGAGGAAGACCGCGTTATCCGGATCAATCCATCACTGGATCAGCCCTTTGTCCCGCTTTGGTTTCTTCAGTACGTGCTTTACCACGAAATGCTGCATTCAGTGGTACCGGAGGAAAGCGTCAGGGGAGGTCGTCGGCGCGTGCACACGGAAGAATTCAATCGCCGGGAGCGGGAGTTTCGCAACTACCGTCGGGCGCGACGCTGGGAAGAAGAAAATCTATCGCGCTTTTTGCGCTAGGCCGCGCCTCAGCGCCTTTCCGTCGTCGTTGCGCCGGAGGCGCTCTCAGACGGCAAGGGGGTCGTCGCTACGTTCTTTTTGATCAGGTACCAAAGGGTTGTCGCGAGCAGGAGGGAGATCAACTTCGCGCGCCAGTTTTTCAGGATTAGTCTCTTCATAATTGCTGTGCAATAAAATTTCCGCGATGCGTTGCCGAAATGTCTCTGGAGTAAAATTGCGCTCGATCCGTCGCCGGTGGCAAATGGAAATGCCGCCGGTCTCTTCCGAAACTATCACCGCCACGGCGTCCGATTCTTCTGTGATTCCGAGGCCGGCGCGATGGCGCAAGCCGAGGCTTCGGTCCAGCGTTTCGCGTTGACTAACGGGGAAAATGCAGGCCGCGGCTGCGATCCGTCCGTTGCGCACGATAACCCCGCCATCGTGAAGCGTGGCTTTCGGATGAAAAATTGCCAGAATAAGCTCGACAGAAAAATCGCCATCGATCGTCACACCAGTTTCTTCATACACGCGAATCGAGGTGTCGCGCTCGATCGCGATGAGGGCGCCGAATTGTTTATTTGCCAACTGCGTCACTGCTTCGGCAAGATCGTGGACAGTTTCGCGTTTTTCGCTCGTGAGGGAGAAAATTGGATGTCCGCCGAGCGCGGCCAGGCCCCGCCGCAGCTCCGGTTGAAAGATCACTACTAACGCGACCGCGAGAAAAACCGAAAAACTTCGCACGAGCCAGCCAATCACAACCAGATTGAGCAACTGAGAAATCAGCGTCAGCGTCAAGAAAACGATCGCCAGCCCGGTCAATACTTTGGCGCCGCGCGTCCCGCGAAAATAAAGATAGCCATAGTAGATCGCCACGCTCAGCAAAATGATTTCAAAGGCGCTGCGCCAGCCTCTGAGCCAAAGATGAATGAGTTCCTGAATCATTTTGTCTTTTGAAGAATTGCTTCCGTCACCAACAGCGCGTTTACATTCTCTTTTACATCATGAACGCGAAAAACATCCGCACCACGCATCCGCAGAAGAGATGTCAGGGCCACCGCAGGCGCACGCCGATCATTCATCTCGGATGAGCCGATCAGTTTAGCGAGAAAAGATTTCCGGGAAACGCCCACGACGAGCGGACGCTCGTGCACTCGAATTCGCTCAAGTTGGGCGAGCAGCTCGAGATTGTGTTCAAGCGTTTTCCCGAAACCAATTCCCGGATCAAACGCAATCGCCATGGGATCAATGCCGCACTCTAGAGCGCGGGCATATTGTTGTCGAAAAAAATCCGCGATCTCCGAAACCACATCGATATAGTGCGGTTCGATCTGCATCGTCCTGGGATTTCCTTGCATATGCACAATGATGAAAGCTGCTTTGCTTTCGGCAACAAGCGGCATCATTTCTTTGTCGCCTTGTCCACCGGTGACGTCGTTTACAATTGAAGCGCCTGTCTCTATCGCTGCACGTGCAAGCTGAGCCTTCGATGTATCGATCGAAATAACGATGTCGACCTTGGCTCGTAATCTTTCGACAACCCGAATGACACGCCGCAGTTCTTCTTCTACTGCGACAAATTCAGCGCCGGGCTGCGTCGATTCGCCGCCTACATCGATAATCTGAGCGCCTTCCGCAGCCATTTTCAGGCCGTGGTCAACCGCCTTTTTCACGGTGAAAAATTTTCCGCCGTCGGAGAATGAATCCGGCGTGACGTTCAGGACGCCCATGATCAGCCCGTGACGAGAAAGGTCAAAAAGGCGACCGGCGATTTTCCACTGTCTCCCACCCATTGCGGGTGAGACTATCACACGCGCTCCTTTATTCGAATTGGCTTCTGGTCGTTATTTGCGTGTATAACGACCCATCAATTGGCCTTGGGCGACGACGTGGCCGCTCATAGCTTTGTCGAGTTCCTGTCGCTTTGCGCCGGGACGAAGATCAAGTGTTCGATCGAGCGCAAAAATTTTGAAGTAATAACGATGGGTACCTGAGGGTGGCTTTGGTCCGCCATAACCAAGGTTGGGATAATCGTTTGTGCCTTGGACTGCGCCTTTCGGCACGCTTTTTTCGGGGATTTCGGTTGTTTTGGGATCGATGTTCCAAACCAGCCAATGAGTAAAAAGACCGACCGGCGCATCGGGATCATCCACGACCAGAACCAGACTCTTA
>WNGK01001411.1_pt1 | contig 27160 bp, 36 predicted proteins | sample 5400601 | NCBI WGS metagenome assembly WNGK01 (sample SAMN13153376, study PRJNA577476) | soil metagenome | isolation source: 60 cm soil or saprolite under Garry oak tree replicate 1 | place: USA:California | collected 2016-06-15
TGTCGGTCGGAGGTTTCTGGCGGCAGACCTCGAGCACGATATCCCCCAACAGCACGGGTTCGTGGGCTGCCGCAACAGCGGCATCGGAGCGTGCGAGGATGAGCAGTTGCGCCACCATCCGCGCCATGCGTTCGGCTTCCAGGCGCATCCGCTCCAGGGAATGCGCCTGGAAGTCCAGATCCGTCGCTCCTACTCTCCTGATCAGGTCAAGGGAGGAAAGCATGATCGTCAAGGGGGCACGCAGCTCGTGGGAGACGTCGATCAGGAAGTGGCGCTGGAGATCGCTGACCTGCTGCACCTGCTGGTATGCGTCCTCCAGGGCCTGGAGCATGCCGTTGATCGTGTGTCCCAGGCGGTTGATTTCGTCTGGCGGTCCTTGTGGCGAGAGGCGGCGGGAATGATCTTGAGCGACGGCGATGCCAGCGGCAGTCGTCGCCAGGCGCTCCAGGGGACGCATCGCCTGGCGTACCAGCAACCAGATTGCCAGCCCCGCCAGTACCAGGGCGACGATCACCCCGGGAATGAGGATATGCAGCAGGCTCCCAAGCGCAAGATAGATGGTTTGGGGTGAGCGGGCGACGAGGACATAACCGAGCAATTGGTTATGGGCGATCACCGCCCGACCGTACACGAAGAGTAGTGTCCTACCCACACGCGCTTCTCTCACCTGGTCAGCGACGATCGCATCGCGCATCAGGGGCAGGGTGCGGTTCCCCAGATTGCCTGAACTCGCGAGCACTCTCCCGCGCCGGTCCAGCACCTGGAGGTAGATGTCTGGCGAGGCGAAGACATCCAGTTTCGGTACATGCATGGTGGTTTCTTGCGGGTAGGGGTGGGTGGCGAAACTTAACATGGCCGCGCGCTGGCGTACGTCGGTGTCGATCTCCGTCAGCAGATTGCTCTTCGTGAGCTGGTAGATCGTCACGCTAAAGACCGTCAACACGACAGACAGGATGAGCATGAACCAGAGAGCCAGGCGGGTACGGATATACATTCCCTTATTCCCTCAGCGTATAGCCAAAGCCGCGGAGCGTGTGGATCAGGCGGGAACCACCCTGGGCCTCCAACTTCTGGCGGAGATGGCCGATGTGGACTTCCAGGACATGGGTGTCGATCTCGCTGCTGTATCCCCAGATCCGCTCCAGGAGTTGCTCGCGGGTCAGCACTTGCCTGGGGTGACGCAGAAAGAGCAGCAAGAGCCTGTACTCCTGCACGGTCAGTTCCACCAGGCGCCCAGCCCGCCGGACCTCCCGCGTGGCTTGATTGAGTTCCAGGTCGGCGTAGACCAGGGGTTCGCCTCCTAGCTTGTAGCGGCGCAGGACCGCTCGGATCCGCGCTACAAGCTCATCGAAGGCGAAGGGTTTGGGGATGTAATCGTCGGCCCCCAGGTTCAAGGCACTTACCTTATCGGTGACCTCGTCGCGGGCGGTCAGCATGATAATCGCGATATCGTCCTGCAGCCGCAGGCGACGGCACACCTCGAACCCGTCGATACCCGGCATGGCGATATCCAGCAGCACGATGTGCGGCTGATGTGTCCGGGCGACCGCCAGGCCGGACTCGCCGTCCATGGCGGTATACACCTCAAAGCCCTCATAGGCGAGGCCGCGCTGGATTAATGGGACGAGATGCGGGTCGTCGTCCACCAAAAGGATGCGCGTTACCACACTCTGACCTCCCTGCTGTTGCTGCGTGGATGATAGCACACCATGCCTCCTGCTGCAAACATGCCATGGAATCCGGCGCGGAAGGCTCCGTCATCCCTGCCCTGGAGACCGCTGGCACATCAGTATTGTTTACAGCCGCTGACCTGTTTCTTCGACACTGTCGCTGCCCAGACGCTGATACTCTTCTGCAAACATCTTTCTCGCGCGTGTGAGACGTGTCGCCGCAGCACGCGGCGAAATACCGACGATGATGGCTATTTCCTGGTAAGGGATCCCCTTGGCAGCATTGAGGAGCAGCGGGAGGGCATATCCTTTCGGCAGGTGTGCGAAGGTACGCTGAATATGCTCTCGTTCGGCAATCTCTAAAATGCCTCCGCTATGAGACGTCCTGAAGGGATCATCCTCTTCGATTACGCCATCAGCATGTTCATAGACCCAACAGAAGATACGCCTGCGTTGTCGCAAAAGATCAATGCACAAATTTGTCGCGATACGGTAGAGCCACGCAGAGAGCTTATCGCGAGCATACAAGCTCTCCCAGGCAAGGTAGGCAGAGACAAATACTTCCTGCGTAACGTCATCAGCATCTTGCTGGTTGCCAAGCAAACGATAACTATGGGAGTAGATGCGTGGCCGGAACTCGTCATAGAGCTGGGTGACCGCCAGGGTCTTCTCCAGGGTAGAGGCATCGCTCCTCAATGAAGCTGTGTTCTCTTTTCGACAAGTCGAAGGCTTTTCCATTGTCATGCACTCTTTCTTCGCATTAGGCAACCCCTCTGAGTGTAGCTGGAGTGCTCGTTACATCAGCGCTACCTATAAGATAGCCGACGTACCTCAATGGAAACGCAATTTTAGGTAAAGAATGAGTAAATGGCTGGCAACCCCCTGGCACCCATAGCCACAAGTGATCTCGCGTCAGGCTCTCGCACGGAGCGCAGAGAACTCACCCTCAGCGAAAGCGGCTAGATGCTCCTCCGGTGACCATAAGGAGGGACTCCCTGATCTCTTTGATCTGCTCGACTGCTTCGCGCAGGGGAAAGATGCGGGGTGAGATCAGCAGATCAGGGGCGGTCGCGACGGGGTGCCAGTAGACACCATCGCGATTCACGGTCACCTCCGGTTCGAGTGCGGGCAGTGAAATAGCCATGCCTTTCGCCGAGAAACCGCGACGAACGAGAGGACGGATGATGTGGTCGTCATCGGGGATCCCAAGCGCGCGATGCAGCCGGCACATGGCAGCGAGGTCCTGGCTATTCTCGGGAGTCTGTGTGGTTCCTAAACGCACATGGAATCCCGCGGCTTTGAGGCGCACGATGGCGTCGATGGCCTTCTGCCAGCTTCCAGCACCACGGTAAACATCATGAGTCGTGGCATTCGAGCCATCCAGGCTGATCTGGACGGTCAGGCGCTCCCTGTGCGGCAAGGCCTCGAGCTGCCCGAGACGCTTGCCTTTGAGCAGAATGCCGTTGCTGAGCACAGTCACCCGCATCCGTTCCAGGCCATCGTGCAGCATCGAGAAGATGTCGTGCAGGATGAACGGTTCGCCCCCTGTCAGGAAGAGTTCCGTCATCCCTAACGTCACCGCTTCATCGATCAGATGGCGGATCTGCGGCAGTGCGAGTCCATTGCGCTCGGCCCCCACAAAGGACTCCGCCACGCAATAACTGCAGGAAAGATTGCAGTCGTAGTTGGTATAGATCCAGAGACGATGGAGCAGATCTCCCCCGTCGCCCCGCGGATTGGTATGGGCGAGCGTCATGTTCATCTCCCTCCTCTCATGTATACGGCGTTCTTCCCTCAGAATTGATAGTCGGTTGCCGTGATGTTCCCTTCCTGATCGTAAAAGTGAGCAAGCGCTACAGCCGCCTCAAGGGCCTGATAGCCGTCTACTCTTCCTGGATACCACGCTTGTAATCCCTCCAGGTCGCACAGTGGTCGCACATCCGGGTCCTCATAAGACATGTCGATGAGCAGCGACTGAAAGTGGGCAATCGGCTCGGGTGGGGCTGTCGACACGACGGTGAAGTTACAGTGGTCGAAGGAAGGGGTGCGGGCGAGCATGCGTGTTGTCCCGGCAGGCAGCGTTCCTTCCAAGAGAAACAGGTGGTAGTTGTATTCGAGCAGGCACGCGGCATCGGCCTCACCTGTCATGAGGGCCCGTGCGGCATCGCGCTCACCTCCGAGGTGGTCCCCGTGCTTGCCGACGAACACATTATGGTAGTGAACCACGATGTCGCAGCCTGGATCGAGACCCAGAGTATGCAGATGTGCAAGCGGAAGGAGCGTGGCCTGTGGTGAATCCACCGCGCCGACTGCCACGACTCGTCCCTTGAGATCCGTCACTGCCTTGATAGGCCCATCTTCTCGCACCACGACAACGGAGGTCAGATCACAGTCGGTATCTCGCATAGCGACGGCCCGCGCCTCCAGTCCCCGGGCAAGGGCTCGACGACGGGCGCGTACCCAGGCGAGGGGAGAATTCCATGCCACGTGAATGTGTCCGTCGATGAGCGCTTCGACCTGGCGCTCGTAGTTCGAGTACAGCACGTAGTCCATCCCGAGCGAATGGCGCGCAAAATAGGCTTTGAACCCCTCCCAGATCGTCACGACCTTGGGATCGTAGGCCACTGCTCCCAGCAGCAGTACGGTCTCCTTACTCATAGTGACCCTCCCCATTTTAGCCGAACAACGGCAAGCCACACGTGGCTTTGCCGATAAAATCATAGAGTGCGTCGGTCGTCGGGGCCATCACCGTTGACGCGCGGGCATCGCGGAAGTGGCGCTCCACCCCGACCTCTTTGCGGAAGGCCGCTCCACCGCAGACACGCATAGCAAGCTCGGTCACCTCGGTCGATGCCTCACCGGCCGCAGCTTTGACCTCGAGCACACGCAGCACGGCATCTTCGCGCCCGCCTTCAAGCGCATCAAGGCCGTCGAGCAGTAACGCGCGCACCATATCGGTTTTGATGCGCATACGAGCGACATAGGCGCGCACCGTGGGCAGATCGGCGAGGGATTGACCGATATGCTCGAGCGTTGTTCCACTGACATGCGCGGCGGCCTTTGTCGTTGCCGCCTCCATCATCCCCAGGCAGCAGCCAGCGCTCATGAACTGAAAGTAGGGAAGGACAATCTGCAGCATGATATCGAAGCCCTTGCCGTCCTCGCCCAGCATAGCGTCTTGAGAGACGATGACTCCGTCGGCCGTGACCGGACTTGAGTAGTTGCCGCGCAGCCCCAGCCCATCAAATGGCGCTGTGACGCGGAGCCCTTCGGCAGTGGCGGGAACAAGCCAGATTGTGCTCATGCCTTCAGCCGCCAAGGGGCGGCTTGACCAGACATACAGGTCTGCTTTTCCTGCAGCCGTGATCCAGCTTTTCCTGGCGTCGAGTCGGACTCTGCCACCAGAGGCCGCTGCCGTACTCACTGGCGCCCAGAAGTGGCTGCGTGACCCGGCTTCTGAAAAGGCCAGGGTCGTGACTGCGCGGCCCTCGGCAATCGCCTCTCGAACTGCTCGTGGCCCATGAGCCTCGAGAACAGCTGCCGCTGCATAATGCATGCAGACGACCACAGCGGTCGAGGCGCAGTGCCTTGCTATCTGCTCGACGACAAGCGTGGCTGCGTGGATTCCTTCCCCAAGTCCTCCCACCTCTCTTGCGCTCACCAGACCCAGCAGTCCTGCCTGAGCAAGCGCATCGAGCGCGGCCTGTGGGTACACTGCCGTGCGGTCAATTTCGCCAGCAGCTGGAGCAATGGTCTCCGTGAGAATGGGTTCAAGAGCATCAAGATAGGAGGGACGCGGGGCGGTAGTTGCTGTTGCCATGAAACGCACCTTTCTGTACTGCAAAAATACAGTCCGCGAGTTCTTGCTCGCGTGGCAGACTGTTGTCAGGTGATGCCTACTCTGCTTACTGTCTATAAACACCTCTGCCTGTAGGAAAACTTTGGAGAAGAGGATGGGCGACAGAAGAGTCACACCTCTCATCATCGCCGCACACGGTAGGCTGCGACAGCCTCTTCTAGCCTTGAAAGCGTGATATGCTCGGTCAGTGGCCCGCCTAAACCGAACACATATCCGGGGAAGCGCTGCCCCTCGTCCATGCAGCGCTGCACATCTGCCGTCGCCTCTTCGGTTTCCTCAAAGAGCACGCCTGTCACATGGAAGTTGCCGATAAAACCGATGTGATGCGCCTTTGCAATTTCCCCGATGTACGCCAGGGCCATGCACTCGTCAATGGCAATGCTGTGTGCACCGCTGCCTGCCATCTCACGGATGACTCTGACGCTCTCCCCTCAAGCCCAGAAGCTTGAAGTTTTGCCTGCCCGGTGGATCACCTGCAAGGCTTTCTGCAGATTGGGAACAACATACTGCCGGAAATAGGCGGGCTGCAACATCGTGGCAGGAGTGTCATTGATGGCGACGATGTCGCAGCCGATCACCTCGGCATAGATACGAGCGGAGATGGCGCTCACCTTCCCGGCATAGGCGAACAACCCGGCGGCGCACTCAGGATGGCGGAAAAGGTCACGAAATAGCGCCAGGCCCCGCAACTGGTAGGCGATCGTGCAGGGACCAGCCGCTATCCCCACCAGGGCGGTGTCGCGCTTCTCTAGCTCGGATTTCGCCAGGGCTCCGGCAGCGATCACCGTCGGCCAGCGCCCGGTCGTTTCATCGGGAAGAGGAGGAAGGTGCGCGACCACCTCGTCTGGCGTGAGTCCGTAGAGCGGCGAGGAGACGACCGAGGGCGGTCCTTGCTCCGACCAGTGCGGGGAACATCCCAGCGCAATAGCTTCCAGTTGCGGGTCATCCAGCAGTGGGATGCCGTCACAATTGTAACGGTCCGCACACACGACAGCGCCACTCGCCAGCAGCCTGGCGTCTTGCAGGTAGCGTTCTGCACTGACACCGAGCAGTTGTGCGGCATGCGTCCCGATATGTGGGAGCCAGGGAGTCTGCTCGACACGCTCTCCCCGCAGCGCGCGCATGAGGAGTTCCTTCGCCATAGAAAACCCTTGTTTCCTCTCCCCCTCTTACCTTCTGAACACGCGCTAGTACGAAACGCCTGTCCCGTCGTTGGATAAGAACTCAACGAGCTTGGCGCCGCCAACGATGGTTGCCCCCTCGACCAGATCGCTGTCGGTATAACCACGCTTTTTGAAGCACGGCGAGCAGACCCAGACGCTGCCGCCGGCGGCGAGGAAGTTCTGCAACAAAGTTGCCATCGGTTGGAAGCCCTCTTCATTGATGTGGTCGGCGACTCCTTTCACTGCCAGGCGAACTCCCTCGCTACTTAAAAATACCATGGTCTGCTTGCCAGAGGCGACGGCGGCGTTGGCGACCACCATGGCCACGGTGGCACGGTCGGCGTCGTCAGTTGAGCGTGTCAGGTTAACACAGAAATTGTTCAACATCGGCGGTTCGGTCCTTTCTGTAGCAGAAATTGTCGGCCAGAAGAGTCGGGAAGGATTTGCCGCAGGGTGTTGCCGGTCATGCGACACCAGGCGGCAATATCTCCAGCTGCAGCGGGGTCGTAGGCGGTCACCCGCAGTGTCTGTCCAGGAGCGAGGGCGCGCATGGCCAGCATAAGTTCCATGACGAGTTGCCCGCAGCCCTGTTCGCCCAGGTCGAGCACCTGATCAGCGCGAGAAGGAAGACTCATCGTCACTCAGGCCTTTCGCAGAAAATAACGGTTGCGCTGTTCCCCTTCCTGCTCTGCAAGCAGCTCGTTCCCCGTCATGCGACACCAGGCAGGAAGATCCTGGCGGACTCCCGGATCAGTGGAACGCACTTCGAGGACCGCTCCGGGCTCCAGGCGTTTCATCGCTTGGAGCAGGAGCAGCAGGAGACCTCCGCCACACCCCTGGTCTCCACCATCGCATACAGCACTCACGGCAAGCTCTTGCCCATCTCGAGTACGAAAGATATCGGTCGTCATGAGACAGTCCTCCCTACGACGGAAAAACTTTCTCCAGGAGAGAAGGAGCCACGATCTTGTATGAACGTTTCCACATTGTTAACAATACATCATTTCACTCCTCACTATATACACGAAACAAGAGACGACTTTTTTCTCGACTTTCTCCCGCAAAGAGTCCCTCGTTCTGCTACCTGGTCTGGCTCGGTCGTTTTGTGCCAGAAAAGGGGGTGGATCTGGTGATCGAAGTCGAGAAGGGCATCCTTTTTCAATAAAACAAGCTGTAAATAGATGCCTATTATTTCGTGTATACTATAGATGAATATGCTTTTATCCCCACTTCCAACAAAGGAGCCTCGGACTTATGAGTATCTCATCATCGGCCGGTGACCGCAAACGGGTAGCTGTCACGGGAGCCAGAGAAAGTAGTATTACCACCACTCCGATTACTTTGAGCGAGCGCAGTATTACAGGTCTCGCACTGATCCGTATTCTTGTGGGCTACCTCTGGTTCCAGCAACTATTCTGGAAGATGCCCCCCGACTTCAGAGGGCTTTATCCCTACATCATGCGTGAATCGCAGCACACGATTATCCCTGGGTATGGTTACATCCTTCAGCACACCTTTCTTGCAGGCTGCACCAGCCTGTCAACGCCAGCCGGCTGCACGGCGTTTGTACCACTGGCGGCGTGCGTCTGGACGGCAGAGTTGCTGGTGAGCATCAGCCTGATGTTTGGACTCTTCACACGGTTCGGAGCCATCCTTGCGACGATCTTATCCCTACAACTGTATGTTGGCCTGGCCTATACCGAATGGATCTGGACGTATGGCATGCTGGCCCTGCTTGCACTCGCCCTGGTGGCTGTTCCAGCAGGGCGAAGGCTAGGCGTCGATCAATGGCTCGCACCACGGCTACAAGCAGCAGGACAGCAGCATCGCATAGCGGGCATCGCGAGCTGGCTGGTGTAGGGCGAGAAAGAGAAGGATATGATGCAAACGATACGCAGGGGTCTGGTGGCAGGGCTTCTCGCCGCTCTGGTGCTCGCCATGCTCGACTTTGTGACGGATGGGACGCCAGGGCGCCTTTTACCGGAGGCGCTACACTGGTTTGGGATCACTATTGCAGACCCGACCATCAGCCGATTCGCCGGCTTTTTCTTGCTTCTCGTGCTGGGAGGGGTGTTTGGTCTCATCTTTGGTGCGCTCCAGAGGGAGAGGATGATCCCGATCAGTCGCGCGCTCCTCTGGGGGCTTGCGCTCGGCTTTGTCTGGTGGCTCGTCTTCTCACTGCTGCTTGCGAACATCATGAGCCATCATGCACCTTTCAGCCTCGATTTTGGGAGGTTCCTTTCCACGTTTCCCATCGACCTGCTTTTCGGGGTGGTGTTGGGGGCCATCTCCTTCCAACTCCAGCAACAGCGTGTAGCGGCAGCATTGTAGGCGCGGATTGTTCGTGAAAAGCCCATGCTTCTTTGTGTTCTATGGGCATATCGCCCCCAAAAGCTTGGATACATACGCCCAGATCATGAGACCCCCAGCAAGTGAGGACGATCTCAAGAAAGTGAGCATGACGAACGTTTGTGTCAGGTGAAAGGCAGGGAGCAGCATGTTATGAGGAACAACGAAGAGAAACCTTCCTATGCGCTTGACCCCTTGATCATCCGTGATTGGGAACTCAAAGCCAACGGCATTGGACTAGAGGAGTTGTTGGCAGCGTATGTACAACAGCAACAGAGTGACAGGCAGGCCCTGGAGTGGTTCACCGCCACCAACACGATGATCGGCATCGCCTATACCTACGGCCTGCACCCCAATGCCTCCTCAGCAGGGCGGCCTTACGATGGGGTGTGGAAACGTGAGTACGCCGGCGGGGGATCGGTCATCGTGGCTTACGCAGAAGAGCCAGAAACGCGCCAGATCTATGTCGGAATCCTCTGGCAGCAGCGCAGGCTTCACCACCCCACCATGCCGGTCCTGGCAATTCCACGCGGGTACATCCAGATGCCTGAGCGAGGGGAGCTCTTCGCTCGGCAGTCAAAAGAAGTCGTGGAGCATCTCCACCGCCAAACGGCGCTCCTGGAACTCACCGAGGAAATGGTCAAAGGCGCCATTCGCCTGGAGATGCTTGAGCCATTAGGCCCACCTGCAACTACCAATAATGCGGACGTGGATACATCGGGCGAGGGGGAAGGCGTCTATTTTTATCGGATCGAGCTTCCCTGGTCGTACCTGGAGGCGGAGCGTCCAGATACGCTTCGGCTCAAAGCCGGGTTGGAGGCAACACAAGGCGTCGTGGAAGGGATTCTGCGCTGCCAGTTCATGCCGATACAGCGTGTGCTGGAACTGCTTGATGATCCTGATAATCCAGCTGCAGGCTGTTTCTTCACCGAGGTCGCCATCGGCCGGCTGACGCGCTACTTGCAAAGGCAAGGGTATCCTCTTCTTTGCACCAATTGATGCCGATCACTCATAGAAGGCGGAAGAGTATGTCCAGGAAGAACCCGGCACGTGCGGCCAACCGTACCACTAGCCGTCTACAGGCATTCTTATTGCTTATTTTAGGGGTGCTTTGTCTATTAGTGGCCTGGCTACTGCACCCAAACCCTTTTGCCTACCCGGTAGGCATTTTAGTACTCGGTCTTGGTATGGTGTTAGCCGCGGCACTCAATCCGCATCGCCTGATAATAGGCGGTATACTGACAGCGCTCATAGGCATGGCCGTTTTCCTCTCCTTCAAGCCAGTTATCCCTGTCCTGAGGGGACAGGATCTCATCACATTTCTGCTCGCCATTGGACTTGCCGAACTCGCCATCGCGTTGATGACTCGCCGTGGCTATATAGGTGCGGGGGCAGTGACGCCAGGCCTCATTGTAGTGGCGGTTGCCATCATTGAATTGCTCCTGGCGAAGCATCTCACCCCGGGCAACTTTGTGCCCTTCATGCTCTCACTCTGGCTACCGGGTATCGGCCTGCTCGTCCTTGGATTGATCTATGGAGCGGTGAGCATTCGAGCATAGCTCCAGGAGTTACAACTTGCCCGATTCTTGTAAATACTTTCATACCTCCAGCGTGTAACAGGAGAACGACATATGACGAATGAGGACGGTATGTCATTGATTGGAATATTCGTAGAGGGGTTATAGGCTGTATGGTAACCGAAACGGTTGCGATCGTCATCCCGGTGCTGAATGAGGAAGCAGCTCTCCACAGCCTGCTCGCGGAGATTCCCCCAAACTTCGCGCAATGGGTGATCGTGGTCGACAACGGCAGTACGGATGCTACAGCTGCTGTAGCGCAACGTTCGGGAGCAATCGTCGCCAGCGAACCGCTCCGCGGTTATGGACGAGCCTGTTTGAAGGGCTTCGAAACGGCGTGCAGCCTCGGGGCTGAGATGGTTCTATTTATGGACGGGGACGGAAGCGATGATCCCGCTGACCTGCCCATGATGCTGAGACCAGTGCGCGAAAGACGTGCGGACCTGGTCATCGGCTCACGGGTGAGCGAACGGGCCGAACGTGGAGCAGTGCTTCCCCAGGCCCGCCTGGGCAACTGGCTGGTGAGCCGTCTAATCCATCTGTTGTATGGTGTGCCCCTGCATGATATCGGATCGTTTCGCGCTTTACGGTGCTCGCAGCTCGCTGCGTTGGAGATGCGCGAAATGACCTATGGTTGGCCCGTCGAAATGGTGGTCAAGGCGGCACGGACGCATTACCGTATCGTCGAGGTCCCCATCCACTACCGCCACCGCAGTCACGGCCGCTCAAAAGTAGCCGGCACGATCGCTGGCAGCATGAAGGCCGCCTTCTCCATGGTGCGTACAACGGTGCGCTATGCGGGAACGAGGAGGACACGTGCCTGATACCGCCCTGGTCGTGATGGCTCGTTACCCAGAGGGTGGTGCGACGAAGACACGCTTAGCACGCGCGATTGGTGATGAAGAGGCGGCCCACCTCTACCGCGCCTTTCTCACCGACCTGGCTCGGAGGTTTGCCGGGCATCCGTACGACCTCCACTGGGCCTATACGCCAAACGGCGTCGACTACTCTGCCTTCATGGCAACGCTTGCACCATCGCTTGTGCAGTCCATGCGCTTCTTCCCACAGGAAGGGGCAGAGCTTGGCGCTCGCTTGCACCACGCCTTCCGGTGGACGTACGAGCGAGGATACCGGCGCACCATCGTTCTCGGCTCGGATTCGCCGCATATCGGCCGAGATAGCGTTGCGCGAGCAAGGGAAGCGCTCGATGCAGCTGACATCGTACTTGGACCTGCGGATGATGGCGGCTACTATTTGATTGCTATGTGCAAACCGCATGATGTCTTTCATGGTATTCCCATGAGCACGAGCCTGGTCATGCAGATGACGGTCGACCTGGCACAACGCCAGGGCCTGAAAGTAGACACCTTGGAGACGCTCTTTGATGTGGATGAATGGCCTGATCTGGTGCGCCTGGCGCGGTTGCTGCGGGCAGATAGTTCGCTTGCTCCCGTGACTTTCGCCTACCTGGCAACTATGAAGGAGTTGTTATGACTACAACCACGCTGCCACTGCCGCGCTCGATCTACATTGAACCGACCAGCCGCTGCAACGAACTGTGCCAGCAGTGCCCGCGCACGCTGCTCTCCCGGGAGGACGACCGCGACCTCTCCTTCGACGACTTTCGCTTCATTGTGGATCAGTTTCCTCAGCTGGAGCGTGTGGTGCTACACGGCCTGGGTGAACCATTGCTCAACAAAGCACTGCCGCAGATGATTCGTTATCTCAAAGCACGCGGCACCTACGTGCTCTTTAACTCCAATGGTATCCTGCTCAATGCGAAGCGGGGCCAGGAGTTGATCGATGCCAGACTGGATGAATACCGCCTCTCGATGGATGGTGCGACGCGCGAGACGTATGCCCGCGTGCGAGGTGTGGACGCCTTCGCTAAAATCTGGCGCAATATCCGCGCCTTCATTGCCAGGCAGCAAGAAGAGCACGCCAGCAAACCAGCCGTCTCCCTGTGGTTCACCGCCATGAAAGAGAGCCTGCACGAACTGCCGGGACTCATCGACCTGGCGTACGAGCATGGGATACGCGAAGTCTATTTGCAGCGACTGGTCTACTTCGAGCGAGGGCTGGCCCACTCGCAACAGAGCCTGTTCCGTCGCGCCACACGCGAAGAACTGGATCTCGTACGTCGTTGTGAGCAGATGTGTCAGGAGCGCGGTATCACCTTCAATGCGGCAGGCTCCGCCACACCCTTGCAGAGCCTGCTACGGGATTTTGGTGATCGTCCCTGGTCCGGTTGCCGGCGTCCCTACACGCTGACCTACATTACCTCCAGCGGCAATGTCCTCTCGTGTTGTTTTGCGCCCTTCGGTCATTGGAGCGCTAGAGAGTACCAGGAGGAGCGCGTGTTGGGGAACATCTTCCAGGAACCAATAGAGGCCATCTGGCACGGTGAACGATACGGGGCATTTCGCCGGGCTTTCGAGAGCGATCATCCCGCCAGGCACTGCTCGCAATGCGGTCTCAACTGGAGCTATTAGATAGAGTGTACCTGGCATTTCTAACAAGTGCCAGGCGACAAGTTTATCCACCCTGCACCGTCTTTGTCTGGAAGGCCGAGGCAAGGATGCCGTTTACTGCGTGACGGCGTAGATGGGTCCTGTGTTTCGTCAGTGCTCGTTGTTTGTTGAGCCGCTCGCAAGCGCTATTCCTTTCTGAGACCTGAAACGGTTCAGCACACCAATGAGTGCTGCCACGCCCAGCGCGATCATGACAGGCGTATAGACGAGCCCGTAATAGAGAGTCCAATCGGGTGAAGGATTGCCGGGTCCGGGATTAAAGAAGTAGCCCAGGAGGGAAGTGGTGGTAAAGTTCCAGACTGCGCTAATTGCCGGGCTCCTGCCGACGGGTCCCACGCGAGTCCATAGTGGGCCAACCAACACAGGCACCCAGAGCAATAAGGTAGTGGTATACCAGGGGAACACATGGGACGAGATAGAGAGCACAACACCGAACAGCACCAGCACAGCAGCTTCTATACTGAGGCAATTGCTCACACGTAATACGAAGACGACGAGAAATGCAACACCCAGGAGCAAGAAATCAACGATGTGTTCAAGCGTGATCGTCGTCATAATGGGGAGATGTAGTTGATCGCCCAGCCAGTGAACCATTTGCTGCGTCACCCCTGCATTCTGGCCCTGTTCGCTGGCATATGTGGCAAAGTAGCCGAATGCCTGTCCATGTCCCAGGATGAGGTAGGGCAGGTAGCCGAGAAGGATCGTCGCGAAACAGGTAATGAGCAAAGGAGCATTCTGGCGCACGATCTTACCAAAGAGAGCCATGCCTCTGTCGTTCACGCCGCGTTTACCGCCGGGCAAGGCAGGCAGGACTACCGCAAGCAGGAGGATGGGGTAAATTTTGGTGAGCGTAGCGAAGCCAATGAGGAAGCCGGTCAGCACACGTCCACGCACACTGATATTGGAGGCGGAGAGTACTGCGAGAATAGTGAACGTCAGGGTGATGACATCGACGTGTCCCTGAATGGCAAATTCGACGATGGGTAGTGGACACCAGGCATAGAGAATGACGCGGCGCTGATCGAGTCCCTTGCGCCCGAGCAGGACGACAAGCGCGATGCAGGTGACCATGTCAAAGATCAGAAATATACCCTTGAGGAAAAATAAGTTGGCCGTTGCAAGTACATAACTCAATAAAAAGATACCCTGCGCACCAGAGGGATAGATTGTGGGAGCAGTGCGCGTAGAATAAACGCTCCCAGCAAGATCACGCTAACTTCGATCCAGTGCCAGCGACCTGTTACCGGTTTCGTGGCCAGCACGAAAGCACAGGCGGCAAAATAGGGGAGGAAACTGATCATCCTGGTGCTATGTGCTCTTTACGCTGCTGGTACAGGGGTTCAGTCTGCTCGCAATGGTGAGGTGATTGTCCTTGGTGTCAGAGTAGATGAGTCCGATCTTCCAAACGCATACAGATTCCCATCGTGTGCCCCCACATACAACCAGGACATGATGACTGCAGGTGAAGAGGTAGCAGCACTGTGCAGGTCGGCGTATTGCAACTGGTCTCCTGTGGCGGCGTCAAGCACCTCTACACCCCGTCGCCGGGGCCGAAAGCATCGCCCACACCGATATACAGCGTCTGGCCAACAGTTGCAGGTGAGGCATAGACAATGGCAGGAATGGCGTGTTGCCAGCGAGGAGCGCCTGTCTCGGCATCTATCGCCCAGCTCACTGAACGCCTTATCAAGACTGCTACGACGTAAATCGTGCCATGAGCAAAGGCTGGCGAACTGAAAACGTGATCTCCGACGCGCGTACGCCAGAGGACACGTCCGCTCTGGGCATCCAGGCTGTACAGCAACCCATCTTTGCCACCCACAGCAAGACGCAGTTGTCCGCGTCGATCGTGGTAGAGCAGGGGACCAGAGCCAACATCGGTATCGGCTATGTCACGTAGGACTGAACGCCAACGCCAGATCACATGCCCATCGTGCAGGTCAAGCGCTTCCGCTCCATCGTCGGGGTCGCCTACTCCTACGTAGACAACGCCTTTGGTCACATCAACGGCTGGCGAACTCCATATCCCCCCGCCGGGAGCGCCGCCCGGCTCGCTCCACGTTCGCCAATGCTGTGCCCCTGTTGCCGCATCAAAGGCGAGCACCTCACCGGGGATTTTCGGCTTCTCACTCAAGGTTGAGGCGGCACCGACGATGACCAGTCCGTTGACGACCAGGGGTGATGACCAGATCTTCGCTCCTGGATCATCGGCGGAACTGCGCCAGCGCAGATGACCAGATGCAGCGTCCACAGCATAGACAGAACCATCGAGTGCGCCGATATATATGGTGCTGTTTTGTACGGCAGGGGAACTGTAGAGGGCCCCGCCAGTCCGAAATTGCCAGAGCAGCTGGCCATTGCGAGCGTCGAGGGCCGCTAAGGTGCCGTTGGTCGAAGCGATGTAGACGACGCCAGCACTCACGACTGGAGAAGACAGGGCCGCTGCGCCCGTGCAGTACGACCAGGCCAGGGTGAGCATACTGCCACCACCAGTAGTGGCAGCCCCATCTCTCGTGAAGTCGCCACGAAACATGGGCCAAGCGCCTTGCGCTGCGGGCGTAGACATGGCTACCTGTATGGTGTGTGTCTGGCCAGCCGTTCGGCAACTGCTTGCCCCCGGAGTGTTACCCGTCGGTGGTGTGCTGGCTGTTCCACAGGCGCTCAGGCTCAGGAGGCAGAGGCACAAGATAGAGCATGTCCTTCGCACAAATCTCTTTGGGTTCATACATCCCTTTTTGTAGCACATATTCCCTCCAGGGTAGCACTTCAGTCTATATAGGGAAGCATGCTTCCCGCTACAACCGAACCTGGCGAACCTTTTTGCAGAAGACGCTTCAAGCAACGCTCTCTGCCATTGATGTCGCATCACTCCAGCAGAGAGCAAGCACATGAGGGCGCCCATTGCGCATCCTCGATGCGGCTTGCGGAACTGGCCTGCTCCTAGAACAGTTCACCCACCTCTTCCCCCATGCCGAGTTGTATGGCATTGATGAGAGTCAGGCGATGCTCGCCCAGGCAACTCAGCTCCTCCAGGATCGCCCGCATGTTCACCTGGCTCAGGTATCCTTGGGAGGTGGCGAAACGGCAGGCCTTCCCTTTGCACTTGCCTCCTTTGACCTGATTACCTGCACCAACACCTGGCACTACCTCAAAGATCCAGCGGCAACGCTCGCCGGGCTGGGGCGCCTACTCCTCTCAGGAGGACAGGTGGTGATCGAGGACTATGTGCTTCGCGGGTTTCCTTTTCCCCGGAAAGCCTTTGAGAGGGTAATTACGTACTACGATCCCCAGCATATTCGGCTCTACACGCTCTCCGAAGCCCAGGCGTTGTGTCGAGACGTCGGGTTCCAGGTGGTGCTCACGAAGTCCTTCCAGATTGACCTCTTTTGTCAGGAATGGGTCCTGTGTACCCTCCCTGGCTAGATGTGCTTGCCTGAGCAACAAAAAGCGATCCCGCTCTGACTTCCATCTGCACCATGCGCTAACCGCTCTGCTGAGGGAACCTATCCTCTTGCGTCTGAAATCACTCGGTTTATGGTCCCGCAGGGAGCCTTCCCAGGCGGAACCCGGCAGGCACCTGTGTATCCCACAGGGTACTTGACACCTGTGAAACAGGGAGCCAGGTGAGCATCTCATAGATCGGTTGGCCGCTACCCGGGCCGTGTGCATCACGCAACACATTCACCGGCCAGTAGCTCGTGTCGAGCAGCAACACCAGCCCATTCTTCCAGCGGATGCGGTAGACCCCCTGACCTTCAAAACGGTCCATACCCTCATAGACGGCACGGTGAGCCTGCAGATTATAGCGGAGTTGCATCAGGTTAAATATCGAGTCATCAACACTCCACGCGTTCGCATCCCACTCGGCAATGTGATGGATGAGATCCTTGCCCAGCAGAATCTGCTCATTCCCCACGACCACAATATCCAGCTCACTTCCCGCCATGGTCTCCACGTGCATGCGGCCAGTGCTAAGATCGTCGTAACAGTTGACACGGTACTGCGTACCGCTCATGCCAACCTTCGTTTCGCGGTAGAAGAGCACATACCCGCTCCAGGAGAGGTCCGCTGGCAAGGCAAACGCCCGAGGTGGAGCAACAACACCGGTCAGCAAGCGTACTGCCATTATAGCCATAAGTAGCATCATCGCTGCGGCCACCTGGCCGGCCAGCCAGAGAGAATGGTTGTCGCGCGATGTGCAGTGCGGGCGCAGGGGACACAGATGCTCAGGGGAACGCGTGCTGCTCCAGGTGGCGATGGCAGCCAGGACTGCCTGATCGACACGCAGAGGCGGCTCCAGATTGGCAGCACCAGAGATGAGCTGCGTTGCCCGCGTGAAGAGATGCAGTTCCGCAGCGCAAGCGGGGCAGGTATGTATGTGCTCGAACACGAGGCGCACCTGTTCGGCAGGCACATCATCCAGCACGGCCAGGTAGAGCCGCACGATCGCACAGACCTGGGGACCGTGTGCGCCAGCCTCTGGAAGCGGTGGCAAATCGGGGTGGTTCATGGCCGGTCCTCCTGTCTTTCAATGTCGTCCGCACAGAGACGCTGATATTGCTCGACAAACATCCCTTTGGCACGCGAAAGGCGCGTCGCGGCGGCGGAGGGCGAAAGGCCGATGATGGCAGCGATTTCCTGGTAGGGGAAGCCCTGAACGACGCTGAGCATGAGTACAACCGCGTAGTCCTGAGGCAGGCATGCGAAGACCCGCTGAATCTGCTCGCGTTCGGCCACTTCTGGAATACCCCCGTTTCCTGACGGCACGTGGGAGAACAGTTCATCCTCGCTCACTCCGTCAACAGCCCTCCCATTGCTGCGTGCAAGCGGCCACCAGGAGAGGCGCCTGCGTCGGCGGAGCAGATCGACGCACAGGTTAGTGGCCACATGGTGGAGCCACACGCTCAGGTGATCGCGATCTCGCAGGCGCTCCCAACTGAGGCAGGCGCGCAGAAAGACCTCCTGGGTCACGTCAGCCGCATCTTCCTGATTCCCAAGCAGGTGATAGGCATAGGAATAGATGGACCGCCGGAACCGCTCATACAGGAGCGTCAACGCCTGGGCGTCAGTGGGGAATGATGCCGCGTCAGCTTCCTGGACATCTCTCACGTTTTCTCGTGGCGCGCTGGTATGTCCGCACTCCACTCGACCGTCTTGCGGCGCTGGTAGCGTCCTGGAGATAGCGCTTGAATAGGACATACTCGCCTCCAATGTAAACGTATTCAAGTTGTTCCCGTGCCGAACCGGCTGATTCTTCAGCCAATCCTGGAGAAAATGTGGTGAGGAGATCTCATGAGATCTGCCACCTCATCGTTCCTCACTCCTGGCAGCTTTGACGCAGGGTACACGCTGATGCATGCTATGGGTAAGCGAATGACAAACGGACCTGTGGATGCGAGTCAGGAGCATCCTTCCTACTGGAGAGACAGCAAGATACCAACCGCTCCTCCCGTCTCTAGCAGCATCACTAGAGACGGGAGGAGCGAGGGAAAAATGCACAAGACGGGTGTGAGACGATAGATAATGATGAGGTAAGCAGTGGAGGCAGGGGCTGTACATCCTGCGCAGATCGGTGGTGGTGTGGAGCATCTCGCGCACCTGCTTTTGCTGCCTGTCGGTTGGAGGTATGCATTTGTTCCCTCCACACTACTTATTACACGATTCTGGGCGGCTCTATTTGCAAAAAAGACCGTCCTGCTGTATATATACCATTGCGTTGAACAGGTCTTCTCTAGTCTGGACTACAGAAGTAGGTGGGGATAGAGATAGAGTATGAGGAGCAGTTTCTCAGGAGGACACGCATGAGCGACGAACCCCAAAACCGCATCAATATGGAAAAAGGCCGCCAGGTATACGAGCAGACCCGTGCCCGCCTTGCCAGCAACCGGGCCTTCGGCAAAACCACCATCCGCGCCGTGGCAAAGCTGCTCGAGGACATGCACATCGAGGGCCGCGTCGGCAAATTTCGTCTGGAGTCCGACGAACCCGCCGCACGCGGTGGAACCGACCTGGGACCTACTCCTTTGCACTATTTCGTCGCTGGCGCCGCGTTCTGCCTGATCACCCAGATGGCGCGCTTCGCGCCACTCTACGACGTCCCCCTTGAAGAGCTACAGGCCAATGTCCGGGCCGAATTCGACATCGCCGACAAGTTTGGCATGGCAGGTCCCGACAGCGCCTTCGAGCATGTTACCTACACCCTCACTGTGCGCAGCTCTGCCTGGGTAATGGATACCCCAGCTGAAGCGGCAGGGCTGGTTTCGCATGGAGAGATAGAGGGACGCTGATAGCGGTCAGGTACAGTGAGTACGGCGATAAGCCGACAGCAGCCGACCATTACTCGAGCTGTTCGCGCTGCGCCGTCTCAATTGCTCGTTGCTCGTGGGTAACAGCGAGTTCTCTCGTAGAGAGATCACGCTGGCGCTTGCCTTGAGCTTGACTATACATCGCCACGGCAAAGGGCACACAATAGGTGAGGCAGAGAGGAAGCAGCTCACCCACTGTAAAATGGCCGATGAGGAGGGCTTGCCCATGATTGATCGCGGCCAGCAGCGTTCCAATGAGCAGGGCCATTTTCAACGAGAACAGCAGGGTGTCACGTTCCAGGCAGTAGGCGATCAGGGAGCGTGGCCTGGGGCGAGATGGTGTCGGTTCGCTCGATGGCGGTACCGATGAAGACGTATTCATGTGTAACTGCGACCTCCTCCACAATGACAGAACAGACTACGAGCGTCCAGGCATTCGCCTTCACTAGTATCACAACGGCTTTTCTGTTTTTCTGTAGTCAAGGCTACAGAAGATGAGGAAAAAAGAGCGTATACTGCAAACAAACCATGATCCGCGTGATCTCACTACTCTCTGAAAGGGAGGGTTCATGCAGCAATCACACGCGTTCACCAAACAAAAAACGATCAAGATGTATGCCACACCAGGGTGTGGTGACTGTCGCATGGCGAAGCGCTGGTTTGATTCACACGGCATTCCCTATGAGTATATCAATATTGCCGAGGACGAGCGTGCCGCAGCCTACGTCGTGCGCGTGAATAGAGGCATGCGAAGCGTGCCAACGATTGTCTTCCCCGATGGGTCTATCCTCGTCGAACCGCGTGCTCGCGAGCTTGCAGCGAAATGCTCGCTCGACCCACCCCCTACACTTGCCCAAAGGATCAGAGGCCTATTCCAAGGGGTTGGAGAAAAGACGCAGTGAGCAGGCCCAGGTCATGAACGAGCCTGAGCGTGCCTCGTGACAGACAGGAGGAATAAGTATGACTACGACTGTGGATGTGATCGTCCTGGGTACTGGCTCGGCAGCCCAGAACGTGGCCTACACCTGCCGCGCGTCCGGTTGGAGCGTGGCCGTTGTCGATTCTCGCCCTTTTGGAGGAACGTGCGCGTTGCGCGGATGCGACCCCAAGAAGGTGCTCGTCGGCGTGGCCGAACTCGTGGACTGGAGTCGGCGCATGCAGGGCAAGGGCGTCTCTGCGCCGGGCCTGTCTCTCAACTGGCCGGACCTGATCCGCTTCAAGCGCACCTTCACCGATCCAGTGCCAGAGGGCACCGGACGCAGCTTCGCCGAGGAAGGAATCACCATGCGGCATGGACGGACCCACTTCGTCGACCGCACGAGCGTCCAGGTGGGCGATGAGACCCTCGTCGGTCGCCACGTGGTGATCGCAACCGGAGCGCAGCACGCCCGGCTTCAGATACCGGGCGAGGAACTCCTGACCACCAGCACGCAGTTCATGGAGCTGGACGAGCTGCCGCCGCGCATCGTCTTCGTCGGTGGCGGCTACATCGCGTTCGAGTTCGCCCACATCGCGGCACGCGCAGGGGCTCGCGTCCAGATTCTTCACCGCGGGGCCCGTCCCCTCACCAAGTTCGATCCCGACCTGGTTTCCCAACTGGTGCAGGCGACTAGGGACCTCGGCGTCGAGGTCCACCTCAACACAGCCGTGACAGCCATCGAGCGGCAGGGCAACCACCTGCTCGTCCACGCGCGGACGGGCGAGCAGGAGCACACGGTCGAGGCCGACCTGGTGGTGCATGCCGCCGGGCGCGTGCCGGAGATCGACGACCTCGACCTGGACAAGGCAGGAGTGGCACATGAGAAGGACGGCGTTTCGGTCAATGCCTACCTGCAAAGCGTGACCAACCCGGCGGTCTATGCCGCCGGAGACGCGGTTGCCAGCGGCGGGTTCCCTCTCACGCCAGTCGCGGGCATGCAGGGCGACATTGTGGCCCGCAACCTGCTGGAGGGCAACCGGCACACGCCGAACTACACGGGGATCCCGAGCGTCGTCTTCACCACCCCTCCCCTGGCTCGTGTGGGCCTGGACGAGGCGGCGGCGCGCGCACAGGGCGCACCGCGAGGACACCTCCGGCTGGTATTCCTCACGGCGGGTGGCCCTCTCACACACCGGCTCCAAGGTGCCGGTCGAGGAGGACACTGACCGTCTATTAGGTGCGCACCTGCTGGGGCTGCATGCCGAGGAGGTCATCAATCTCTTCGGCATGGCCATACGCGCAGAGCTGCGTGCTTCCGATCTCAAGACGATGGTCTATGCCTACCCGACGGGTGCTTCGGACATCAGCTATATGTTATGAGCACACCGTACTCGCTCTATCATCGAGACAGGCTTCCGCTCCCTGTTGCAAGTAGGATCGCGAGCACCGGATTTCCCGGCCATCTTGTCGGCTCCTCAGATATGCCAGAGCTTTCACGGAAAGCGCGGGAGAGCCGGGCTGGTCCATTCGACGGGCCGGGTCCGCTTCCAGACCAGCGACTATTCGGTGCCCATCCAGTATGCCTATCAGCGCTTGACCCTCAAGGCGGACCCATTCCGAGTGCGTCTCTACGCAGGCGAGGAGCTGGTGGCCAATCATCCCCGCACCTATGAAAAGCGCCATGTGATCGAGGACTGGCAACATTATGTCCCCTTGCTAGGTCGATTTTGCGACGATCTGTTTTGGTACGAGAGAGCAGCAGAACAACTGCCCAGGCGAGAGGTGCAGATCTGGGACGACCTCGACTTAGCAGCCCTGGCACTCCTCAATGATGGGTTGACCATTTGTAGAGAAGCCGACCGCCCAGACATTCCCGGCGACTGTTGTCACAGCCTGCAAGTTCCCGGCTTGCGGGCTAGGCACCACATGCCAGAAACGTCCATCAAAGTTGTCGATGAAACTCCCCGCCTCTATCCCGACCGCCCAGACAGCATTGGAGGCGAGAGCAGCGACTCCATTGAGCTGGTCCCCTCCACCAATTACAGGTGCAGGGGCGCCTGCGATGCTCCAGGCGCTCCCATTCCAGTGCTCGGCCAGCGACCTGCTCGTCGTATCGCCTTCTCCCGTCGTGTAGAAATCGATGCCGACGGCCCAGATATCATTGGCGGAGATAGCAGTCACAGCAGAGAGGCGAAGGGTGTCACCATTGTTTGGGCGAGCGCTCTTGACAACACTCCACTGCGTGCCATTCCAGTGCAGGATCTCTGCCGACCCATCGCTCCTAGCAGTGCCGCCAACTGCCCAGACATTGTTGGGAGCCAGAGCCGTGACTCCAGAGAGGGAAGTCGTGCCTGGATTGGAGACGACGTTCCAGGCGGTGCCGTTCCAATGCTCTATCAGGCTGGTCTCGAAGACCTGGTTGGGTCCCCGTCCGCCAACTGCCCAGATATCACTGGCAGAGATTGCTGCCACACTATTAAGCTCATCTGACGCCGCGGGATTTGGACTGGCAATAATCGTCCAGGAGATCCCATTCCAGTGTTCAATCAAGGTGGTGTCACCATTGGAATCAAACGAGTAGCCGACCGCCCAGACATTGTTTGTGGCAACGGTCGTCACTGCGGAAAGTACGCTGCTAAACCGGGCTGGGGCATTGGGAGTGGAGACGACACGCCACCCGCTGCCATTCCAGTGCTCCGCGAGAGTACTTCGTGCAAAATTATTAGCCTCAGAGTAACCAACCGCCCAGATGTCGCCGGCAGAGACTGCCGCCACACCTGAGAGGGTCGCACCTGGGACAGAGGGGCTAGAGACGATCATCCAACTTCCAGTCTGTGCGAACGTTCGCGGTGCCAACTGCAGCAGTACAACCAGCGCCACGACTAGCGCAGAAACGCTCTTGCAGAAGAACCGTAGCGTCAAGACAAAACCTCCATTTCAGACTAGGGAAACGTTTACGCTACTTGGTTCCATTTTTGCTGGACTGTTTGAAGCAGGTGGTCAAGCTCATGCCTGAAACACCGGGAAGACAGCAAAATGGGACGCTACACTTTTAAGGATAGTTTGTCTATCTCAAGGGAAGCTCAAAATTGGGTAAAAGTTTGCTCAACTGGCATCACAACAGAAACGTTCACTCTGTGTCCTATCATGGCCTCTTAGGCCCGCCGACACCAAAGGAAGTCGCCTTTGTGGTCTGCCTGATTCTTGGCCTGAGTTTTCGGGTGCTCATTCCATTCCAGATCTTTGCCAATCTCAACTATATGATGGGAAAGACTCTCCTGGCTCTAAGGCATGGTGTAAATGCAAACTTTCAGGGAAGCTCTCCTACGATGGACAAGAGATTCCGCTCTACGGGCTGGCTGAACTCTTTATGATGTAAAGGGATAGTTCCGGCTGAAGGGGAACCTTCACCAGGGCAGACGATCATCGTATACAGCGCCGAGCTGGCCCCGAGGACCTCGCCCGTTCATCCGAGTCTGGTACCTGCTCCACTGCCTTCACACGTGCGCGCCTGCATGGTTCTGTGTAGCCTGGGCTACAGAATTTCTCCTGAATCGTACGTATACTTATTAAGTATGAAGGTAGCGGGGAGAAAGCACGGAATGCGGCACTCAGCTCTTACCCGACGAGCAGACTGACGGAAAGTAGAAGAAAAGCAGAGGTACACACGGAGGCGAACAATGACGAAAGTAGGAATTATTGTGCTGGCGGACACGGAGACCCACGCTGACATGGGTCGGGTTGCCAATGCGTTAGAAACGACAAAAGAGTTTCACGAGGCCGGTGATGAGGTCACGTTGATCTTTGATGGAGCGGGAACAAAGTGGGTTGGTGTGCTGTCCAACCCGGATCATCGGCTCCATCGAAACTTTGCAGCGGTGCGGGAAACCATTGCAGGGGCCTGCCGCTATTGTGCTGCAGCCTTTGGTGTGAAGGAGGAAGTGCAGCAGAGCGGTATTCCACTGCTAGGAGAGTTCGAGGGGCATCCCAGCATCAGGAAATTGGTCTCACAAGGCTACCAGATCATCACCTTTTAGCTCTCCTGCAGAACGTGTCTTTTTACCCATGGTTGTGCAGGTGCTGCAAGACTATGCTTCCTTTTCGTCCCTGCAAAACTATGCTTCCCTTTGACCCACTAGAGAGGCCAAGCAGCACTGAGGAGCTGAGAGCGTCTGGAATACGTACCAGGAGTCGTCCTGCGGTTTCTCTGCGAGAATCTGCACACTGACGCCAATGTCCAGGTGCTACGCGTCCAGCGGAGCGGAGCCATGGCGGAAGACCAGGTCCTCACGTGTGTGGAAACCCGTAGCGGAGCACAACGTATGGCCGCGCTGGTCCGACGCTCCATCGCCTGCTGGTTTGCCACTTTCTGATTCCTGGCTCTCTCTGTCTCAAGAGAAGGAGCTCACTTGCGTTCTCTGGCATTAGTGGTGAGGAGATCCGATGGCTTTGCGTGCCGAAGCCTGATCAGCGTACGCCTGCATCTGCACGACCTTCCCTTCATGAAGGGTAGAGACATCGGCAATGTGGCCCTCTCGCGGCTCACCACCGCCCTTGGGCCAGGCTTGGAAATGTAAGAACACCGCAATCTTGTCTCCGACGACCAGGATCTCTTCCGGCACATTCTGCACCTGCTCGGTTGCGGAATACGCGAGCGTGAGGTAATCGATGACCGCCTCTCGTCCCCGATAGGTGCCACCGGCGTAGAACTCGTTGGGTTCGATCCAGAGGATGTCTGGGTCTACGTCAATGGCATCGACTGCCCCCTCAATATCGCCTCGACAGTAGGCTTCATACGCATACCTGAGCCCGTCAATGATGTTCTTGCTCATACCTGCTACTCTTTCCTCTTCAGTTTGCTCTCCCATAAAATGGATGTCGGCTTGCCATCATGCTCAGACCCCAATCAACATTTCGGCGCTGTCATCGGGGCTATGAAGCTTTTCGTCAGCAGGGCGTAGCTCCTTCTCATAGGTTACGAACTGCCGCACACTGTAGATGCCTTCGCGATCAGAGAGTGGAGTGGTTCCGATTAGTTGACCAGAGTCGACATCGAGATCGAGGGTGAACTTTCCAACATCACCGGCGCTGCTCTCGCTCGATTCCACCAGTTCCAGCGTCACGCGCCAGAACTCGCGGCTGGAGAGGTAGCCCTCGCGCTCGAACAGGCTGCGTGCCCGTGCATTGTTTGCGCATACTACCCCTCGCAGGCTAACGCGTGCGCCAGGACTTGCCTGGGGCATCAGTTCGCGTGCGTGTTGCTCAGCCATGCGCAGCAGCAGCGTGCCGATACCGCGCTTGCAGTACTGTGGATGCACGCAGATGAAGGTGGAAAACTCCTCGTGATCTCGATGCCAGACGCAGGCGAAGCCGACGAACTGCTTGCGAGCGTTGACGATCACCCAGGCATCGCTCTCCAACTGAAAGCTGTAATTCCGAAAGCCGGAAGCCAGGTCTCGCGTTGAGCTGTCGACGATCCCATGTTCAGCAATGTCACAGGTCGCAACCAGTTCGGTTATCGCGTGGAAGTCTTCAACCGTTGGTCTTCTCGCCACCAGGTTTGATAACAAGACCGCCATAGCCAGTATCTCCATTCCATAGTCAACTCGCGAGAAGGAGCGCCAAAGCACCTGCTCCTCGACGGTGATCGCCTGCTCCAGTCGCCTGTCCCTGGGCTTCCATTTCGAGATGTTCTTCAGCGTGAATGTCCGTATTCATCATGCATGTCCTTTCCGAGTTCGATCCTGGAGCAAGCATAGCAGGATGCGAGTCGTTCCACAGTCCTCAAAAGTGGAGGAAAAGTGTAGGTTTGCGAGCAGACCGGCTCGGTGTTGGGAGGAATCGGGTTAGAGCAGGGAGCGGGCACGCGCCTGGCTAATCGCTTGCGTGCGATTGCTCGCTCCTAACTTGCCCAGCAGCATGTTCACGCTCGAAATGAACGTGTGCAAGTTCAAAATGAGCATCATTTTCGGCTTCGCCACCGGGATCACACTTCTGGCCACTAGGAAAAACAACGAAAAGCTGTAAACTCATCCTTCATCAAAGCCGTGTTGAACCCACCTGATGTTCCAACCAGTCTTGCATGGTCGTCCAGAGGACACGAATGCCAAAATACCCCAACGCCAGGCCACACAAGGCATTGATCAAACGAAACATCCGCGTTTGAATCCAGCGGCGTCCCCAACGGATAACCACGCTGATTCCGAGACACCAGAGCACAGCCCCGAGAAAGAAACCAGCAAAGAACAACCCAAACTGCCAGCCGGTCACTCCCGAGGCGGCCACACTGCTTCCCAGACCCGACCAGAACGCGAGTCCTACGGGATTGGCCAAGCCAAACACCACTCCCGTCGCGAAATCCCCTCGTGTGGTGGAGACGGATGCTGAGGAAGTGTCCCGGCGGGCGAACGCTTCAGAGAGTGCCAGCCATGCCAGGCGGAGCAAGAAGAATCCACCAGTGATCCCAAGCGCCATCTGAAGAGCCAGAGAGCGAGTCAGCAGCATCACTCCAGTGAAGGCGAGGACCGCCCACAACGAGTCTCCAATCAGAGAGCCGGTTTCAACGAGCAGAGCTGAACGGGCCCCCCATCTGACCCCTCGGCGGAGCGCTTCCGTATTGACTGCCCCCGGAGCGGCGGCGTAAGCCAGGCCCAATCCAATGGCAGTGGCAATCAGAGAGTTTGGCATCGTCTTTCTTTCTCCTTCTCCCTTTCCGTACATCTTGAGAAGATGTTTGCGTGCTTTCCTTGTATCACAGAGGTCAATCTTTCTGAACACTGCTGTAGCC
>WNGK01004489.1_pt1 | contig 27146 bp, 22 predicted proteins | sample 5400601 | NCBI WGS metagenome assembly WNGK01 (sample SAMN13153376, study PRJNA577476) | soil metagenome | isolation source: 60 cm soil or saprolite under Garry oak tree replicate 1 | place: USA:California | collected 2016-06-15
GACCAGCCGGGAACTGCGCAGGAACTGCCTTTGTGGATAGAGGCGGCCATTCGGCTTGGCGTGCGCTTCCTGCGCGTTGCCGCCGCCGGTGAGCCGCCAGCCTCGACTCGCTTCGCTACATGGAATACGGAAAGCGAAACTGGCGTCTGCTGCGAATGCGGTAAGCATCATCCGTCAGTAGTTGACGAATACTACTTCTGGCTGCTCGACTCGCGCTACTACGATGATCTCAATAATCCATTATCAACAGAGGACACACCACCTCCGCAAGATGCAACATGGGACTGGGAAAATCCAAATATGGTGCCAACATTGCTGCACTGGGACTCGAAGCCAATGGTACAACTGGCGTGGTGTCGCGTCCATAATGGCGAATTCCAGCAACCACGCAGATCGGTTGAAGGAGTTCCGCTGGATGGCAAGACAGTGCCGCAACTTGAATTATTGGGTCGCTCAGACGACTCACTTACCTTCCATGTGGTCGGAGGCTTGAAACTTAACGGTTACAACGGTACTGAGTTGCCGGGCTTCCGGTATGATCTCGCAACAGATGAAACTGTTACTCTGCCGTTAGTGGCAACTCCTCCACCGACCAAGGCTATCTATCCACCAGGACTGTCCGCTTATCCGTTCTTTGCCTACTTCACGCCCGGCACCAGCGTAATGCCGCCTTCTCTCTTCAGCCCGGCACTGGCCGTCGCCGGAGCATTACGCGCTCATTGCCGCTTTGAGGAGGCGCTGAAGTGGAGTTGTTGTCGAGGTCCAGAACGCGGTGGCGGAAGGTTCAACCGGAACCGGCGCACCTGCTAAGACCCCCGCGAATATAGAAAGTGCGCCCGCGCCCGAGTCCGGCCAGACACCTCACGCAAGCGCAACCAGCACAGAAGGCGCTGAACCCAGGGTGGGAAGCAATGGCAACGCTGCCGGGCAAGCGGATGGTAAGACAGACAATAATCCAGGTCCGTTAGCGGTCAATTCAGAACCAGGACGGGGGAATGGGGAAGGCTCCATGCCATGCTGTTCGAGCATTGCCGTCTCAGATGATGAGGCGCGTAATCGCTCCATCATGCTGCACTACCTTGAAACCTTGCATCAATGGGCAGAGGCCTTGATGCGTCGCAATTCACCCGAAGCGTTCCAGCAGGCGCGACTCATCCTTGATATGGAGGCATATATTCTGGGGATGCGCCCGCGTTCCGTCAAGGAAGCCAATACTGGCAATACACAGCAAAAGGAGCAGGCTGTTATCAACTTCCACCCTGCATGCGCACCGTTGAATCCTCGCTTGCTCGCTCTCTACGATCTCGTGGACGATGGCTTAACATTGATCCACGATTACCTCGATGCACGCCGATTAAGAGAAGGGCATCGCGATAGGGACAGGTCATACTGGGGAAATACTGAACTACGCAATGGATGGCAAACAGCCGACGGGCCTTGTGCCGACGAAGAGGACGGCTGCTGTCCCCCCAGCCCCTATCGCTTTATGTTCCTGATACAAAAAGCGCAGGAGCTTGCCAACCAGGTGAAAGAGCTTGGTTCAGCCTTACTCGCCGCCTTCGAGAAAGGAGATGCCGAGTACCTCGCCTCCCTGCGTCAAATCCATGAGCGCCAGCTTCTGGAACTGACACTGGAGATTCGGCAGAACCAGTGGCGAGAAGGCGACTGGCAGGTGCAGGCCCTTCAAAAGACACAGGCAGGTAATCAGTCCCGCAGACAATATAACGCCCTACTGATACAGAATGGTCTGATCAGCGGCGAAGTAGAACACGAGGCGCTCACCGAGGTTACCCTTAGCGGTCAGGAAACAGGCAGAATCCTGGAAGGGATTGGCACAATCCTGGGCATCATACCAGATGTCAATGTCGGTACAGTTGATTTCGCCACGATTCCTATCGGGTCAAAGCTGCAAGGAGTCTTTTCTGGGCTATCCCAGATAGTTAACTCGCAGGCTGGCAGCGCGGGTACTACGGGTGGGCTTCGCCTGACGCAGGCTGGATGGGACCGACGAGAAATAGATTGGCGGCAACAAGTGCAGGTTCTCGATATCGAGAATGAGCAGATCGAGCGCCAGATTCTTGCTGCTGAACGCCGACGCGATATCGTGTTGCGCGAACTGAATAATCACCAGCAGCAAATGGAACACTCTGCTGAGGTGCAGGACTTCCTGCGTGATAAATTCACCAATCACGCGCTCTACCTCTACCTGCAGCAGGATACCGCCATGCTGTACAGCCGCATGTACGAACTGGCGCTCTGCACTGCTCAGCAAGCCCAGCGCGCATTCAACTACGAACGCGGCCATACGGCGCGCCACTTCCTGCCTGCTGAGACATGGGATAGCCTGCATGAAGGGCTACTCGCGGGTGAGCGGCTGCAACTCGCGCTGCGCCATATGGAGAAGGCTTACCTCGACGAAAACGTGCGCGAGTATGAACTGGCCAAGCACTTCTCTCTGCGCCTGCATTTTCCACGTGAGTTCCTGCTTCTCAAAGAAACTGGTTGCTGTGAGATCGAAATCCCCGAATGGATGTTCGATCTCGACTACCCCGGCCACTACATGCGTCGTATCAGAAATGTGTCGCTGACCATTCCTTGCGTCGTCGGCCCCTATACCGGTGTGCATTGCCGCCTGACCCTCTTGCGCAGCATGACGAGGGTTCACCCGCGCCTGCGCGATCCGCTCGTCGAGTGCTGCGACGACGATGATTTCGACAACGGCTACCGACCAGTGTACGATGACCCACGCATTGTTACCCAGTATGCCGCAACAGAGGCCATCGCGACATCGAGTGGTCAGAACGACTCGGGTCTGTTCGAACTCAACTTCCGCGACGAACGGTACCTGCCATTCGAGTTCATGGGCACTGTCTGCCGGGTCCGCATCGAGCTTCCGCAGGAGAACAATCAGTTCGATATCGATAGCGTGACCGACCTGATTCTGCATCTGAACTACACGGCGCGTGAGGGCGGGGAAGTTTTGCGCCGGGCCGCCAACGAGGTTGCCCAGCGTCATCTTCCCGGCGCAGGTCTGCGCTACTTCGACATCAGGCACGAATTCCCGGATGCCTGGCATCGCTTCCAGGGCAGCTTTAATCGGGAGGAAGCGCCGAAGCATCTCGGCATCCGGCTCGGCCGCGACATGTTCCCCTTCATTCCAGGCCACAAAGAGTTGTGGGTCAACCGGCTCGACATCTTCTTTGAGGCGCCAGAAGCGGAACCAGGTCAACACAAAGTGGTGAAATTCCTGGTCGGTCAGCGGGTTGGACAAAGAGATGAGGATAGGGATGACCGCGAAGTGCGTGAGATCACCTGTGTTGCGAGTGAAGAGTGGCCCAATCTCTACCATGGAGTCCTTGACATTCGTTTAGGGCCGCTTTGCGAGAGGGATTACAACATCGGAACATTCAGATTCTCGGCGGATACTGGCGTAGTCTCATGCGCTTTCCTGTTCTGTGGCTACGAGGTCAGACGCATGGAGTCTGATGTGAAGCGTATGAGGCCGTGACTTCCCAAAATAAACATTGACGATCCGGTTGCTACATTCGTTTGCTCGGCTGAGATAGGCAGAAAACACACGCTAAGGTTGAGCACCGAGAAACAATTGAGCAACCGGATCGTGATGATCCCTGGATCACCGTAGCCAATGAAAAGAGGGAGAATGCTCGGAGGAGAGTGTATTGCAGGAGGTCGGTTGAATGGGAGCGTTGTGTAACGATGCATCAGTTCGACCCGGATACGCGCTATCCAACACGATCTGTCGCTCGCGACTCTACGTTGATCGTAAAAGAGAGCAGCACAGTTGAGGTGGACAACGTGCAGCTCTGCTTCACTCATTTGAGAGTGAAGTACCTGTAGGGGGAGAGCGGGCTCGATCCATGAGATAATTAGCACTCGCAACGGCAATGAGAGGAGTTAGACCTGGATGATAGGACAAAACTCTGTAGGCAAGTGGGCATTTGTACTCTCTATCGAACAGCAAACGAACGACCTTTTCAGGAATGAGGAGATCGAAGGCAGAGTGTTGGTCATCACTGACGATGGCTGCGCTCCAGACTGGCCACATGAGACGAGGTGCGATCACTTTCCTGAGTTGAAGGCCGATCCCGGTAGACTGCAACGTTGATATCATTAACGAATTGTCAACCCCTTCCAGGACCGGAGAACATGTTTCTTCAGGACGAGTATAAAAACTCGTTGTTGACATAATGCTGTGAAAGGCAGTGCTTGCCTTGCAGGATGAGGTCGTTGTGTTTCGTAGAACAAGCATTAAGAAGAGCTTTTCAGAAAGAAGGAGGCAGATATGCAAGAGGAAACACGAATACAGCTGGTTCCAGCAGCGCAAATGATATCCCGACGCGGGGAAGAGCAACACTTCACAGGCACAGTCTGGTTGCATGAAGTATCCAACACTCTCCCAACACTCATCGACATGCAAGTCGCTCTCGTGTTTTTTGAGCCTGGAGCACGAACCAACTGGCATACGCATCCGGAAGGGCAGATTCTCTATGTTGTGGCTGGACATGGACGGGTGTCTGATGAGTCCGGTGAACAGCGACATGAGATCAATCCCGGAGACAGTATCTCTATTGCTTCAGGCAAGAAGCACTGGCATGGTGCGGGGCCTAAAAGCTTCATGGCTCACCTTGCGATCACCCTAGGCAAAGCTACTTGCTGGATGGATAAGGTGACGGACGAAGAGTACCAACGCAGTTTCAAAAGTTAGTACCGCGTTCCAATAGTACACGCACATACCGGCTCTGACTTTCAATCAGGCGTCAAGAAGAGCGAGTCAAGATATATTGATGGAAGGACGTTCTCATGGTGTGCTGGCTACTTGGGACATCCATTGTTTTCTACGAACGGATGTCCCAAGTAGCCAGCACAAGTATAAATCTGGATGTTATCAATGGTCTCTGGATGATCTGTCAGTATTCAGTGAGATGACGATGGAGCGATCTATACAGATGACTCCAAGCGAAGACTTCAGGATTCGTATTCAAAAGCAAAAAGATCGTCTCAAATTGAAAAGGAGGGAAAACACATGCAATCGCTGATGAAATCGCTGAAGGATGAAATGGCGACTTGGGTTGCCTTGATTCTGACCCTCGTATTCGTTATTAGTTTAGGGATAGTATTCTACCTTTTATCGACTACTTCAATGGGTGACCCAACGTGGGGACATTTTGCATATTTATTAGCTGCACTGCAAGCAGTCACGGCTGGTGCTGTTGGCTGGCTCTTTGGCAGTCAGGTACACCGTGGGGAAGCAGATATGGCGGCAGATTGTATGGAAAAAGCTGAAGGACGCGCTTCTACTGCTGAGCAAAGCGCTATACAAGGAAAAGTACTTGCAGCGCAGGTAATGGCCCATGCTCAACTAGTGGATAGCATGGCATCAAGTCTACCTCAAAATCCGGCTCAGACCGCAGTGGATGCGCACATGAAGCAACTTGTTGCGCACGCCAAAAAGATGATTCCGGATGGGGCATAAGGGATAGGTGGGACAGCAACATCAAGTGTAGCACCATCGGCTTAAAAAGTGTGTCCACTTCTTGCTCCAACCTGTGCTTGCTACTTGTGTCATCCGTTCAGAAAATCGGCTCTTAAGTGACTTTGATAGTAGATACATGTTGGTTATTTAGTCCAAATGTCTTCAATTGAGAGGTTTAGTTTTCGTTCTGTTTGCTTATCTGTAGTAGATAAACTGAGTTTGAGTCCGCAACTTTATTCTTGGTTTGAAAGTTCTGGAAAACAATATGAAATATGCCAGTCCACAACTTTATTTCGCCCGAAAAATCCTGTTTTTGCACGTAAAAAGATGGCTCTGAGTCCGCGACTTTATTCTTGATGAACAGTATGCGGCTCGTATCGGGGATTGCCGGACCTGCGCCCTACGCTCTGCGTGTCAAGAAAGCATTGACACCACGAAACCACGCCGGGTCAGCGCCGTTTTCTGGCCAACCACCCCTCTTCAAGCGGTTTTCTCCACACCCGTTCCCCCGTCGCCTCAATCTCCCCCAAAGACGCCTGAACTCATCGCGTGTTGCCCAGTGTTTTGGAAGGATTGGCCACGTTGTCAACTCCGACGGCATTGGATCACTCTGATGCGCTCCCAAACCGTTTCCTTGACCCGGGCTGCAACGCCGACGGCACATCACACGGTGGCCACCCATCCACCCATTCTCACCCGAGCCGAGCGCGCTCATTGGCGCCTCACCTGGGAGCAGCGCCTGGCTCGCAACGCTCGCTCTACAACTGCTCCCCCGCTCACTCTCACCATCCATGGCCTTCCTGCCACCTTTGCCCACTCCTTTGGCTTTGGCTTTCTTCCTGCGGCGTAGGCACTGATCCACGCTGCTGGTTTTTCCCTCTCACCGATGACGTCCTCCTTGGCAGCCTCTTTATATCGACAGATGTCTATTTACTCTGTTTCTCTCCCTTTTCCTTGCTCAAAAAAGAAGCTTTTTATTGATCGCTTGCCGTTATCTCGTTGCGCATCCCGTGGGCCATTGATGATACTTTTGAACTAGCCTTTAATCGTGCTCTCCTGTTTAACCTCAACATTAACTTCAGAATCTCTTTCAATATACCTAACGTTCTCTCTCGTAATTTTGATAGTGTTTTCAATCCAGCATTTGAGCAAGTTTCTGATCAGGCTATTGATAATGCTCTTAACCGTATTCACGTTCAGACTCGAACTTACAACCCCGTGCTTAATCTTGACCGCATCATCAATCAGGAGCAACACTCTATCTCACTGTCTTCGAACGTACTCCAGAGACCAAGAGTATCTCCTTGGAAATGGATGCGACAAATCCTTTTTGATAGTACTATGGAAAGCGAGAGTGTCCAGGCCCAACGCGATAGATACATAACTAGCTATCTAGCTCTTGCCGTGTTGAGAGAACGCTTGCAGGGACACTTGTCTGCTCATGAAGGTATTCTGCTCATGAGGGAGCGCAGGAAGTTTTCCAGTGATTTTTTTGGACCACGATACAGATAGGGATTTGAAGTTCCTTCACAGATAACGCTGTTAATGTGCAGGCTACCTAGATCATCCGTTCAGATAGTCGAATAAAAAGGAGGATGGAGGAGTGAAGAACTACCATAGTGAAGACTTGAAGAATTATAAGATTATGGTCTTAGGGGTACCAGGCTCCGGTAAAACGATTTTCCTCGCAAGTATGTATGATAAGCTTTCGGTACAAAGGAACGATATTGGTTTCTTTCTGAAAGCTGACAATCTCGAGCAGGGAAAAGAGCTCGCTAGAATTTATACAATAGTTGCTGATACAGCAGACACAACAGTTGCAGATCCTAAAAAAGCGTGGCCGCGAGGAACACTGCTTGGAGACCGTACAGATTGGCATTTTACTTGTTGTGTTGATGGAGCAAATCCTGAGGTTAATTTTGAGAGTTTTCACTTTACCTACTTTGATTATGCAGGAGAACTCCTAACAGATGAACAAGATCAAGAAGCTGTAGAAAAATTCAATAACATGATCCATGAAGCGGATGTATTTCTTGGAATACTCGATGGTCAGAAGATTCTCGAATTCATGGGTAATCATCCAAGCCGCCTCTCAAGCGACTTACGCTTCATTCTTCCAATAATACAGAACCATAAGAAACCGGTCCATTTCATCATAACAAAGTGGGATCTCCTTGAAAACTATTCGTTGCGAGATATTTTAAGTAATCTGGAACAAATAGCTGCATTCAAGGACTTGATCATGCAACGAAGTCGTCATATACCCATTCGGGTCATACCAGTAAGTTCAGTCGGCATAGGGTTTGCTGAACTACATGACGGTTTGATGCAAAAGAAGGTAGGAGCTATTCCTCACCCCCTGCGAGTAGAAATACCTCTCGTTTGTCTTCTCCCTGATAAATTTGAGGCCCTGATTGGTACGCTACAACGAGAAGAAAGCAGGATACGTGCTATCCGCACACCCTCGACAGCAACGGAAAGAATGTATCAATTCTTGCAAGGAAGCATTACATTCATGCAATGGCCTGTATATCTATTCACACGTCTAGTTTTTAGTGAAGAATTTAGGGGAAAAATTGATCACTCTGAAAAAACTTTTTTCAGATCCATCAAAGAACAATTGAAGAACAGAATAGAGACAAAGCGAAAACAATCACGAGAGAAAATGGACTCTCTTGACCTCGTCGTGAATGAGAGAGTGGCATTGTTGCATACAATTGACAGATTTTTAACCTTGACAGAAGCGTTTGAAGGAGAGTTTCCGGAATCTCTTCTAAAGGCAGAGTAGGATCTTCGCTATGAGCATCAAAGCGTGGCCCTTTCTCGTAAGCAGAAGCGGGCAATTCGGGTATAGGCCAATCGTCGCTCCTCAATTTCTTCTAGAGCAAAATGCTTCAGCCCTTTTAATGCAGGCAATAGGAGGTAACCTGAGTGATCCAAATGTCGCAACGTATCGTGAGGTTCATGGTTCCGTTGTTGGTGATTTCAGCCTCATATTTCGTGTTGCACAGGCTAAGAAGCATCACCTTGGTCTCGCTGCAGATGAACCGCTGCTTGATGCAGTGGGGAGGAGCATCCTTTTATTAGAAGGGATTGTCTTAGAAGGCCGGGTGCAGGATATTGTGATCACTGAGAGGGACCTTCAGGTAGCTCATGAACGCGTGGAGCAGGCTTTCCGTGAGTTTTGGTATGCAACAGGCACTGTGCCTGTAGTAAGACCCTCACACTACTATTATCTCCAAGCGGCAAGTGACACAAATGAGCGTATAGACTTGCGGCAAGAACCGCCCTTAAAGGTGAAACGACGAGTGATCGTGACTGGTGCAACCGGGCTGATCGGCAGGGCACTTTGTAAGGAACTCCAGGAAAGGGGGTACGCTGTGGTTGTCTTTTCTCGTGATCCCACAGCGGCTCGTATAAGGATTCCGGATGCTGCGGCCTACTATGCATGGCACCCAACAGTGACGGATGAGCGGATCGCTGCCATTGATGGTGCATATGCAGTGATCAGCTTGGCAGGCGAACCGATGGTAAGTGGAAACCGTAGCGAGCAGTATTGGCGTCTATGGCATGAAAGCTGCGTTGAAGATGCACATGGACTGGTCACCGCGATGGCGCATACACGGGTCAAGCCGAAGGTCTTCGTGCGCGGATCGGCAGCAAGCTACTATGGATATGAGAACTTTACTGATCAGCTTATGGACGAAAGTGCTCCTCCTGGCACAGATTTTTGGGGTCGGAGCGCGGTGGCCTTAGAGCAAGAGGCCACACGCGCGGAGACGTTGGGCATCCGCACTGTGCTGATCCGTACAACCATGGTTTTGGATACTCATGGGGGTCTCCTTTCGCAGCTAGTCGTGCAATTTCGTCGTTTTCTAGGAGGATCGATTCTACCAGGAACGCAGTGGTTCCCCTGGATCCATATCGCTGATGAAGTCGGCATCCTGCTGCTAGCCCTGGAAGACAATCGGGTGCATGGGCCAATCAATGCAGCAGCACCCCAGTTGCAACGGTACCGTGACTTTGCAAAGACATTGGGGAGAGTGTTGGGCCGACCTAGCTGGTTACCACAGCCAGGCTTTATCTTGAAGTGGGCGATGGGAGAGGCCGCCGATATGTTTATCCATGGTCGACACATCGTCCCAAAGAAAGCACTGGAATTAGGATATAAGTTCCAATACCCTACGAGTGAGAAGGCACTCCGGCAACTCCTTCGTCAGGAAAAGCAAACGGAAAGTCAAAAATGAGCCAAACAACTGCGAAGAGAGAGAAACGTTGAGTTGCTGTTCGAAGGATCCTTTAGTATTATTCTCTCGTGAAATCGAGATCATTTTACCTTGGGTATGTGCTCATTTGTTGGTATAATATGGATCTACATACCGTAATAGATATTGTTACTATTCTAGCATCGCTCGCGACGATATGGGTAGTGATCTCAAGCAAGACCATACCAGATTTGGCGAAAGAGCTAGCAAATCATCAAGAATTTGATCGAGCCATAATTGGAATTCTTGTCCTGATAGCCGCATCGATCTCTTGGTTGATACTCCGTTCATCTTCCCCTGAAACGCAGCTTGCTTGGTATGAAGTAATCGTAATCGGTCTTGTTGCTAGTGTTGTAGGTTTACTACTAACGCAAACCAGTCCTTGGAGTCTCCTCACTGAAGTGATACTAGGTCCCATTGGAGCAGCCAGCGGAATATGGCTTGTTGATAGTTTTATCCACATACCAAGCTTCTCAGCGAGTATAAGCATTACCTTTGCGAGTGCACTCACCTTAATTACTTTCTTTCGTCTCTTTGAATATTTCATAAAGAGAGATGCCCATCGCTTTACTATTGGTATTCTTCTTTTGATAATAGCAGTTGTTGGCTGGTGGGGTGTCTATTCTTCTTCTCTCAATTCAAGTTTTGCGTGGTACCACTTGCTCCTCATCGGTTTAGTTGTTAGTGCTATTAGTTTGGTGATCCCTAAGGCCTACTTCTTTAGTATCTTGACCGAGGCGGCTATTGGTCCTATTGGCGCATTTGGTGGTTATTACCTAATCACAGTTTTTATAGATTCTCACAACTTCAATAGGAACGTCGGCATCCATAACGTCGGCATTGTCTTTCTCATTGCATTTGGTTTGATGTTTATTTTGCGTCTCGCGTATTTTCAGTTCTTCTCTAAGCCTCGGCTTGGGACATTCTAGGTTTGCACCGACTACTTCGGATATCCCTTCCAAAAAAGAGCATCAATGATAGCTTTCCCCGGTCCTTCCTTCGCCACCTGCATCTCTAGCTCATCTATTTAGTTCCCGACTTTATTGTACGTTAGGATGATTTAAAACGAGAAAGAAACGTCTCGAGTTCCCGACTTTATTTTTTCGACAGGTTGTAAGTTTCGCAAATTTTGAGCACAAAATAGCCGTTGCCAGTTCCCGAGTTTATTGTTGTTCAACATGTAGGCATCAAATAAAGCTTTACAATTAAAATAAAGTCTTACACTTGATAGCTGGCAACCTTCGAAGATAATCGAAAGTTGCCAGCTATTTTGGTTGTGTTGCAAATAATCTGAGGAAAATGCTGGAGGCGTGAAATCCCAATTTCCCCCTCAGCTTAGACAGCCACTCCAAACAGGCTGGCAATAAATATCACCTGTTTCATGCTGTCTCCTTTTTCTATTCCACATATCTGCCCTTTCCTGAGCATGTTCATCGCTTCATATCCTTGCAACGTTCGCCACGCTGTCTCGAACGAAAAGAAGCCCATCCCAAGCTTGACGAGCCGTTTAATGAAGCGATGGTCCTGCTCGACGAGGTTGTTAAGGTATTTGCTCTGCCGTAGTTCACAACCGTCTGGCATCAACCTCTCCGCTTTCAGCTCTTTGAAAGCCTTTGGATAAGCCGCATTTTTATCAACGGTGATGACGCGAGGAGTGCTCGTATGAGACGCAGCAAGCGTTTTCGCGAAGAAGCGCTTAGCCGCTTGAGCATCTCGTGTGGAGCTGAACAGAAATTCCAGCGTGTTTCCCCGAGAATCTACGGCGCGATAGAGGTACATCCATACCTTTTTCACTTTCACATACGTTTCATCGACGCGCCACGAGTCGTTCGTTCCTTTGAGGTGAGGGCGGCATCTCCGTTCCAATTCAGGTGCGTACTGCTGAACCCAGCGGTAGATCGTTGTATGATCGATGTGCAAGCCACGCTCCCGCATCAATTCCTCGAGGTCTCGATAACTCAGCGCATAGCGCAGATACCACCTTACGCACAGCAGAATGATGTCTGCCTGGAAATGACGCCATTTGAAAGGATTCTGACTCTGACTGCTCATGAAAAGGAGCCTCTTTCGCTCTTTTTCGCCTACTCTAGCAGATCAAATTTCTTTTTGCAACACAGCCCACAAACTACTGGCACAGGCGTTGCAGCAAATCATTTACCTGCTGTTCGTATTGTCCATTGAAGTCGAGTTCTTGGATATGCTTGCAATATGTCTGTACTCGCCTGACCAGGTTCTGCTTCTGTTTGCCGAAAAGAATTTTTTGCGACTTGGCTTCATAAGCCAAAGCCAGGTGGAAGTAAATCTCAGCGTCAGCTTCTAGCTTTACTGCCTCTTCCAGGCTTTGGATCGCATCATTAATCTTACCCTGCTTTTGGAGAATCCACCCCTTGCAATCTAGATAACGTGCCGGATATTGAGCCAGGTCTGTCTTGTACTTCCCGAAAGTCGATTCTATCAGCCCCTGTGCATCATTGATAAGCTTTAAGGCACACTGTAAGTTCGTCCTACGCTCAGCATAGACAAATGCTTGTCCCCACTTCGCCAAAGCCAACATGTCACCTAGTGAAAAGGTTCCAATGGGCTTCTCTGGCTCTATGATTGTGCTAAGCGGTTTCTGTTGACTCACTTTATCAGCAGCATAATCATACAAACTGCAAAACTGCCTGATGGCTTCGTCATACTCTCTAAGCCTCAAGAAGGCGTAGCCCAGGTAAAACGTTGACGCCAGTTGTGCAAAACCAAAACGTTGAGTCACACGGAACTGTTTAACTGCATCCTCGTACTCACCCAGTGTGAAATGAAAACGGCCAAGATAGTAGTACACCGCGAGTTTTTGTTCCTGCTGATTATATTCATAGTAATCAAGAGCATGTTTGAGATATTCGAGTGCTTTGTGTTTCTCTACCTTCCTTTGACTGAATTCATGGTGTTGCTGCGCTAGTACGGCATATGCCCTTCCAATCTTGAAATCTATGTTGGGATCATGAGGGCTCTGCATAATGACACTCTTCCGGGAAAGAGCTTCCTCCCATGCATCTATGGCACGCTTAAACTCTTCTCGCTTGAGATACATATCGCCAAGATGCTCGTGCGTATAACAATCGAGCGCATCAAGTGAAACAGCCTGTTGAACTACTTGTACAGCCTCGCTATGTTTCTCCTGTTCTGACAATATGGAGGCCAGCAAAGGCCGGATGTGTCGCAGCCTGACTTCACCTGGATATTTTTTTTCAAGTTTTTGAATAGCGAGTCTGCATTTTTTTTCTGCCTCTTCCAACTGCCCTCTATTTTCTGCCTCTCCCAACTGCCCTGCAAAAAAAAGCAGCTTAGCTAGAATGTGGAGGAGTTGTCCATGTTCCCATTCTTTTCCATCGATTTCAAAGTCTTCGAGCTTCAATTTTTCTATCAGCTCATCGATTTCCTGCTTCTTCTCTTTACATTCATAATACCGTCGGCCTAATGTAAGGGAGATTCTCGCATGTACCAGCTCTTCGCCTCTACACTTGTGCTGCTCAAGCAGTTGCTTTAACGCCATTATCAGCTTTTCATAGTTTTCCTCCTCATCACATTCGAGATACAAGCGGCCAAGGATAAGAAAATCTTTAGCATGTTCGTATTCGTTGCCACTCAGTTCATAATGGCGCAGCTTTTCCTCGAACTCGCCCTTGTTTTTGGTTTCATCAACAATGTCTAATAAGTCAAAAAAATATGAAAGGTCTACAAACGCTTTTATCTGATTCATACTTTGACCACGGTCATCAATACGGTTCTCCCAATTATCTAACTCCCCGTATGCTTTTGCAGTCTTAGTAAGTGCGTCTCTGAAATCTTTCGCAAGCGCATACGATGCAGAATCTATGATTGTTTCAAGTACATATTTTTCATAGTTTTCGTCATGTGTTTCTTTTTGGCTACTCTTGTCCTCTTTACAAGTCACTGCATGCGCATAAGCCTCAGCCAACTCGGCCCAATACGTAACACAATCTGGAGCAATACGCGTGGCTCTTCTAAGCTTATTCGTCGCGTCGGCATATCTATGCTGCAAACAGTATACCTGGCCCAATTTGAAATAATAGAGGGCACGATAACTCCCATCAGCATGTGTAAGAGATAAAGCCTGATTCAAGAGATGTTCGGCATGTTGCAGAGCAATCGCATCTAATTTTTTAACAGGTTTGCAGGGGACATCTATGCTTTGAAGAATTGTAAGCTGCACAATTTTCCCCCGCTTGTTGACTACTTCAGCAAGGTCGACTACACAGAGACTCGCAAGTGTCTCTAAGCGCGAAATTTTGCTCTCTTTTGTTATCACTGCGTCTTGTTGGCTGAGTTCAGCAGAACATAGGGCGACCCAAGCATGCATAACAGCTTGCTTACGACTTTTAACACTGTCTTCTAAGTAGCCAGGAGTTGATTTCTCTTTATACAATTCCCATTCAGCCGATCCTTTCAGTTGATACGCTTTCGCCAAATACTCATCCTTTGGCTTCAGTTCAATGACGCGCTTGCACAATTGAACAGTTCGATAGAAGTTTTTACTATCGTAACGGCTTAAGGCCAATGCATAATAGGCCTCCCACGAGTTTGGACTTTGGATGATAGCCTTCTCAAAGGCTGTCTCGGCTGCCATCGTATGACCCAACTCTGTATACACAACACCCAGATTGTAATAGGCTAGATTGAACCGTATATCTTCTGCTAGCGTTTCGATAAACTTTTTTTCAGCCTGTTTCAAATGTGCCCTTCTATCTTTGGGTATATGTAAGCACGCCCGATATTCTCGCAAACCTTCACTAAAAGCATCGGTTGCCTCCCAGCGAACTGATCCACCCAGCGCGAGGTCTGTGAATATGCGGCAAGCCAGCTCTTCTACCATGCTGGCAAGATCAGGAGAATGTGGTTCCGACGATTGTCCAGGTGGTAGTACTTGATCCACTCGCCACTCGAATGAATTCCTTCCTCCAACCAATTGTGCCGTTAAAATGAGTTTACCCCCACCATTGTGGAGGCTTCCAAGAAGCCTCGGGCCTTGCACGAAGCGTCCGATTAAAGACATGAGTGTACCTACAGGAATCTTTAGTGGCCCCAGGCTCAGCTCCGATTGGCTGCTCACGGCATCTTTCAGAAGCTCGTCGATATCTTCTACCTTGATAGTTGCATCTATAGATTCATTCTTCAAAACAGAAGTAGAAATAGCTCTCTGCTCATCCACAGTGCGATACAGATCATGTAATTGACCAAGCCTCACAACAAGGAGAGTGGCTAGCCCTTGCACATTTTTGCCAGGCTGCTTATCAGTATAGTTGACAAATTCCTCCACCACGAGTCGGTGGCGAGCTCGCCATGCCCACCATAGAAGCCACAGGAGCGTATATAAAGCCAGGAAGCTCCAGGGGTTGGACCACATGAATTGGATCCACTTTTCCAGTGATTGAAGCAACATTTTCAAAGGCAACCAGGGTTTTGCTGCAAGTGTAGAGGTTACCTGGTCAGCTATCCATACAACAAGAACGGTTGCTATAAACCCAAGCACCGGAGGTATCCACTCTCTGCTGAAGACGTAGTAGATATATCCTAAACCACGGGCAAACCACAGTGTTACATATCGGAGGACCCAATTACGAGCAAGAAGAAACGCTACATATTTGGGTCCGATGAGGAGTATGTTTTTCACAACGTCACCTCAATCGAAGAAGATCTCGCTATCTACGCTTTTAATGGACCTCTCTTACGGCGATGTTAAAACTAATAATGTTGTTGAAGGCGGCAGAAACCTGCATTCCGTAAATTTTGAGCACAAAATGGCCGTTGTCAGTTCCCGACTTTATTGTTGTTCAACAGGTGTCCAATAACAATAAAGTTGGAAACCCGACAATAAAGTTGGAAACTGCAACAATAAAGTCGGAAACTGGATTGCTATCCACGTACTATCCATGTACAATAAAGTCGTGAGCTGAACAGAACTGTTGTGAATTACACGAGATAGTTGGGAACTCTGATTCACAAGTGACCGTGTTGACGGACAGAAACTTGCGGATCGCATAGCCGCTGTTGTCCACGAAGAATATAATTGCGGACTGCATCAAGCATTATCGCGTGGAAATTTCTTAGCCTTTCCGCAATCTAAAGTTCAGTAGCCAGAAAGTGTTTTTGGCTGTTTTCTGGCTACTGAGCCTTACATTAATAGGGAAGTGCACGTGCCGTTATCTTGTCACCTCCCACTTTATCCTCTGCTATTCGTATGAGAACTAATCCACCAAGTAACTGCATAAGAAATGCAGTAGAAGTTTCTTTGAGGCTCAATTAACTCCCAGATTCTGTCCATTTAGCTATGAGTTTTTCAAGTTCAGTTCGCTTTTCAATCCGGTGAAGCCAGAATTTTCGCTCATCTTTGCTGAAAGTCGATGCTCCTGCCATAAGTGCCCTTTTAAGCCAGGGATCATCGGGTAAATCCCCTTTTCTTAGATGCAGCCAATGATCTGCATGATGTGCTGTTGCAACTCGTACAATCTTTCTCTTGACCATTGGGGAAGAAGAAGCATTTCGATATTTCTGAAGAATACGATCACGATGATTGAGAACGGGGAGGCGGTACATAAATCCAGTAGCACCACAGTTAAATATTCACTGTGGTGTATAATTGGAAGCTCAAGAGCATGCAGAATATCCTCCCCAACTTGCCACCAGTCACCAGCGTAGCGGTATCTTGCTGAGAGAAGGTAGCTGGCCAGATCAGCTATAGCCGGGCTAAATTGTTCTAGCTTCGCTACAGCAAGAGGAATAGCACCAGGAACGCCCACCTGTGCTAATCTCCTAAATAACCAACGAATGCGAGTGAAGTTAGGTTCAGCATGGGCAAGATATGAATTGAGCAATGTTTCCAGATTTTGCTGGCTCAGAACAGCTAAGTCCTCTTCTGATAAAAGAGCAAAATCAATATTCCGGTATCTATCTCCGTTGGAATAGCGATCGATAACCTCAATGATATCCCTCTCTAAAGGTGAAAGAGGAGCCTCTGCTATGATGTGACTTGCATATTCAATAAACTCTTCAGCAGAAAGGATTTTTGATTTATGGCTTTGTAAGCTCAACTTCTGTTCTTTATCAAGAAATTCTGCCAGGTCATAAAATGCAATCTGCGCTTGTTACCTGGTCTTACAAAAGATGTGAATATCGTCAACAAACCGACAAAAGGCATAGCCTTCTGTCAGCAAATTTTTGTCTATCGGGTCGAATACACACTCAGCCAGCAAGTGAGCGGCATGTGGTCCTACCGGGATGCCGCGTGAGACGCCTTGCGTTAAATTACCAAGAAGTCTGTTAATAGATTTAGCAGCTTCCAGCGGAACTCCTGCTGATACCAGCTGATTTTCAAGTCGGTGATGGTAAATTTGATTGTAATAGCTACTGACATCAGCAATGGCGACATAGCCGCCCATGCGTACTGCTTCTTCCTTCGACCTCTCCCAAAAGCTCGGCCAATCAGCATCCATCTTATACATCGTTCCATCAAGCATAGGTTCGAACCGGTAGCTAAATAGGATCCCTTCACTGTAAGGAATGCGCTTTTTTTCAATCGTATCGCCGAATTCTCGGATGAGCGCAGTGAGGATCAATGAATCCCACGGATCAAGCTGCGTAGCGGATCGAAACGATAGCTCACCCTTAGGAACGACAGTACTTCTTCCCGCAAACCACGAATAGGAGCCAATATCAGTTGCTTGCAGTGACTTTTCAACCTCATCCGGGTAGCTTGCTACAGCTGTGATAGCTACTTGGTACATCCGTTCGCAAAATTGCCAACTGCGCTTACCCAATCAATATTTTTCCTTGCCACGGACGCGATTGAGAGAAAAGGGGGAACGTGTTCATCTCGCTGATTCAGAGAGGAAATCTCCATCAGTCGAGAAAAACAGGTGCTTCCTTGCACAATGCGCTCAGGAAAGCTATGCGGATACCCGGCTAGAGGTCTTCCAAGGAATCTTCACAAACGACGATAACATCCTGGCACACCTCGACTCTCTCCTGTATTGTCGACTCAGCTTTACCCTCTTTAGGCAACCCTTTGGTAGTCATGGTGCAGCCCCACCAAGATCGGAACAGCAACCACCCTGGTTCCTTCGTGCAGAGAAGAGCCAGAGGATTCGGGAATCTGCTGCTGGATCCCTTGATGCGGTCGTGCTTGGTTGAAGTACGCCACATACGCATTGAGGACGCGCTGGAGTTGTCTCTCATGAAGGATCAGCAGATGGTCGAGGCATTCTTGTCGCACACTTTTCAAGAAGCGCTCACAGATCGCATTGGCTCGGGGAGCGTGATAAGGAGTCTTGAGGATTTCAACGCTACTTGTCGCCGCTACTCGGGCGAAACAGGATCCAAACTTGCTATCGTTATCACAGAGCAGATACTTTGGTGTCTGCCCATACGGGGTTGCTTCCCGAAGCTGTTGCGCGACCCATGCATCAGTAGGAGAACGTGTCACTCCCACATGAATCACCCGGCGTGACTGGAGCTCGATGATGAAGAACGCAAAGAGCGAGCGAAAGAAGAGATCGCTCACCTGCAAGAAATCACAGGCCCATACATCTTTCGCATGGTTGTGCAGGAACGTGCTCCACTTCTGTCCTCTGGGCTGCAGGGTGCGAACGTGCCTCATATACTTCTGGATGGTACGCTTACACACATGAATACCCAGCTTCAATAATTCACCACGAATCCGTTCGGCGCCCCACAGTCGATTCTTCGCCGCCATCTCTCTGATCAAGGCGATGGTTTCCGCAGATACCCTGGACCGATGAGAAGCGGCCTGAGACTTGCGCTTCCAGACCAGGCGAAAAAGCTCGCGATGCCAACGCCTTTCGACATGAGGTAAGGCAGTGCTTTAGTCACTTCTGTCCCAGTGACGCCGACCTTCTTCGGCAAGGACATTCGGAATCGGGTGAGCCGGTGTTCCTAGAACATCTCTCGAATGCTAGCCAACTGCGTCGCGGCGATCTCATCGTGCGTGACACAGCGCACGTAGCCAGCACAGCTATGGTAAGAGATATCTTGTGAGGTTTCATACCCCTCGAGCTAACTATCCTTTCATTTGATAAAGATATAACCGTAGTTCGACGGCACCTCGACAGTGGCAGGTTGATTCGGAGTGTTCACTTGAATCCGCTCCTGGCCATCGATCATTTCTTGATATGTACCCAGTTCCGGAAACGGAACCGAAATCGACTGAGGCACATCAGAGAAATTGAGAAACACCAGAGCAATCTGCCCTGCCGGTGAGGAGTATCTTGCATAAGCAACCACACCTTCTGCGGGCCTGGATTGTGTGTTGAAGTAGAAAGACTCTCGACTACGTAGGGCTGGACAGGTGCGCCGCAGCCTTCCAAGGATTCGGTAGAGACGCACGAGCGGTGAGCCGGAATCGTCATAAAAGTACTCCCAGTTCACATCGCGCCGGATGGTGATGCGTGCATTCCCGTCATCTGGCAGATAGTAGTTGTCTGCAAATTCCTGACCTTGCCAGAGCATTGGCGTTCCCTGGCAGGTATACAGTGCAATCGCAAAAGGTTGCAGCTTGTAGAATTTGCTCCTATTCCCGAATGGGATATCGAGTTTGTTGTGGGATTTGTTCCCACATACGATAGGGACATCGATTGACTGTGCGCCCACATAATAAATCAGCTGGCTATGATCATGGCTTTCGAGGTACTGGAACGGTGCAACCGGCATATCCACTGTTTTGCCAGCAATGTCATGCACGGTCTTGGTATCTGGATAGCCAGTGAAGCGCATATCGAGTAGATGGACAAAATCGTCATCCACGAACTGGAACTGGGCCATCTGCTCGACTTTGTCCAGCAGTTCGTTTTGCCAGGTGCCGTTGGAGTACGTGGTCTGGAGAATTTCCCTCGGCTGCTTCAGGGCTTCGGCACATTGTATCATCCGGCTGTATTCGCCAGGAGCACTTCCTCCAGAAGGGGTAAAGCGCGGTATAGTGAGCGATTCGCTATACGTCTCGTAGGCTATCCTGGCGTACTTGATACCTGTAGCACCATCGTAGAGCTCACTCACTTCGTCGTAGCGGAATCCATCCACGTGGTACTCGTGTAGCCAGTGAGTGTTGGTCGTCTGGACATACTCATGGGCAAACTCCTTGCTGAAGTCAATCTGTGGGCCAAACCCGAGAGGATTTAACCCATTGATCATAGGACTAGCTATTCCTGAATCCCTGTAAACCTGATAGTAGGGGAAGGTTTCGGCAACGTGTTGGTACACCACATCGAGAATAACCGCAATCCCTGCCGTGTGGCAGGCATCGACTAGGCGCTTGAAGCCCTGAACTCCTCCCCAACGCTCGCTCGGAGTAAAGTAGTGGAGCGGTCCATATCCCCAGTCAAAGTCTAATTTCAAGCTAGTAATCGGCATCAACTCCAGGCAGGTAATGCCGAGGCTCTTGAGGTAGGGTAAGCGTTCAATCACCCCATCAAAAGTTCTGTTGAACTCCTCCACTTGCAACTCGTAGACCACAAGATGCTCTAGTTCAGGAACTTTCCAGACCTGATCATGCCATTGAAAGGCTGAGGCTGCAGGGGCGACGAATGCAGAAAGTTGCCCTACTTCATCCGTTGCTCGTGCAAAGGGATCAGTAAACCAATTGGTGACCATATTTCTATTGCCCCCTGCTGTTTGCCAGAGTTGGTAGCGGTACAGATAGATTCCAGCTAATCCAAAGCTGGTTCCTGACTTGGGTGGAATGACAACATCTTGTTGCCAGAGATTGTTGAGTGATCCGGGTACAAGATCGAGATGAAAATCGAGGGGCAGGATATCGGGATCGAAGCGATCATCCTTGTGGATCACACGAACAACCACGTCATAGCCTGCTTGCGGTGTAATCCCTGGCAAGTACAATCCGAAGTTTACAGGCACTCCAGCCACAGTAGGTGCGGATGCAAAGGCACCCACTTCATTCAGGTTTATCATTTCTCACCTTTCCTTGTGCTCTGCTGTAGTAGTCATACATCTTATTCAAGATGCCCTTTAAGGGTAGACGTCAGACCTATCAATTTTTGAAGCATAAGCAAGCCACACCGGTTACCACTTTCCATTGAGTCGATCAGCCTGTATTGGCTACTTGGGACACTTGTTCTGAAAATGGAGCTCTGTGAACAATTATTCAAACTGCCTTGTAAGAGCAAATCACCGCAGATAGCAGAAATAAATTGTGCTGGCTACTTGGGATATCCGTTCTAAAATAAAAGGGAAAGATTTGAGTAGAGCTCATCGTCAGCGCACAATTATTGGAACGGATATCCCAAGTAGCCAGCACACAGCACAGCCGAGAAAAATTAAGAAATCAAGAGCAAATTCATTTTGATTGAGAACGGATGTGCCAAGTAGCCATCACAACCTGGTCCAAGAGGCAGAAGACAATCTCTTTTCTGCGCACCGAGTCTGTCTTGGTGATATAAAAAAGTCAAGTTTGGTTTCCCTTTGAGATCCAGGTGCCGGCAATGATCTCGCCAGCGTGGTTTCCCGTGGTGTCGGGAGCGATATCCTGCGTGAGCAGATATTCCGCGACCAGACCCTGTTGGGGAACCGTGTCGGAACCGTACAGGCTTGCCACTTCTGGCTCCGTCAGCGTTCGGTTCCACACTCGCACTTCACGGATCTCGCCCTGGAAATAGCTGTTGAAGTCGCGGGTGCCGACGCGGACCGGGGTCGAACCGCGTTGCGGTATAATCGTGCCTTGGTAAACGTCGCTGTCGATGAGCGCTCCGTTGATGAAGATGTAAGTTTTTTCTGAATCCGCCGATCCCACGACGTGGATCCAGACTCCAACCTGAATTGGATTGTTCGGGTCCTGGTAGTAGCTGCCGACGCCCAGATGACCACCGGGATTGAACACATAAAAACTGATCCGGTTTGCCCTGCCGTCCGTGTTGTCCAGATTGTACATCCTGAAGACCCACTCCTGCTGCCCCGCCCCGCCCTTTCCCAGCCAATGGACGTAGGCCTTCGTTAGGTCAAGGCCCTTCCCCTCGGTGCTGGGAAAGTTCAGCGTCGCTGGCCTGATCCAGGCGGATATGGTCAGGGCACCTGTGGTCGTGAGACTGAAATCGGAACTGTCTGGTATCTCGATGTAGCTTTGAAAGCCATCGAAATGGAGGTATGAATTACCGCTATTCATGGTCTACTCCTTGTGTGCTCATCGCCAGTTGTGCTGGTTACAGAGCATATCCGTTCCAATATCGGGAAAGAAACCACTATAGAGAAAGGTATTACTGTCTCTCAGATGTGTAGATGTCGAAGAAAAGGAACGGATAAAGCCATTCATAATACACTATTTATTTGGAATGGATATGCTAAATAGCCAGCACAGCACTTCTCGGCATACTGTTGTTCCCCCCCTTTCGGAGTTAGGTGAGCCGGGGTTCCTAGAACCCCCTCAAGTTATCGCTGACTATGTCAGCGATCTCATCGTGCGTGACACGACGCACGTAGCCAGCACAAGGCTTTTTATGCTGATAGTGGAATATCCATATATTCCGCCTCGGTCTGAGACTGAGGAAGAGGCAGATTCTCTTCACGCATCATCTGAAGATGTTCTTGTAAGGCTTCTTTCATGAGTTGCTCTACTTCTTCTCTCGTATCTCCAACAGCAACGCAACCTGGCACATCAGGAGAATACGCGCCATACGAGTTTTCGCCTTTTTCGATGATGACCAAGATTCTCGCCATCTCAAACCTCTTTCTCTATTTGGGCTTGTTTCAAGACACTGAGCAAAGTTCCGACAGGCATGTCCTTTCCAAGATGCCCAGAGACCGTGACTATTCCCTTCTTTGTCGGATGCTTATAATGTCTATGATCTCCACGTACCCGCGCAAGATACCATCCATCAGCTTCTAGACGTTTGATAACATCACGTACCTTCACACAAACGGCCTCATTTCTTCCGTCCTTTAAGAAGAAGTATACTGCATCTACAGAGAATATGCTAGAGAAGTTTTAGCTGCTGTGCTGGCTACCTGGGTCATCTGTTCTCAAAAATAGACTCATCGAGAATAATCTGCCAGCCGTCTCATGAGAGCAAATTGCTACAGATAGCAGAAATAAACATGGTTCAGAGAACAACTTTATTTTGCCCGTAATACCCGTTCAAGAGTCCCACAAGCAGATTTGGGAACAACTTAAATTTAAATAAATCTCATGTATTCGAGCGTGAAAGGCGTCCTCTTTGGGAACGACTTTATTTCCCTTCTACATAAATGTAGAAGCAAAATAAAGTCGTTCCCCGGTAAATAAAGTTGTTCTCCGGTAAACAAAGTCGTTCCGTTGCTTGATGCCTTTGGGAGCAACACAAGCACTTCAGTTGTGCTTGTGTTGCTCCTGCTATCGGTTATTGGCATAGTTCATCGCCAGATCATGCAAGAATTATTTTTCCTCAAAAGATCCTTCCAGCTACTTCGGGTGTCCATTCAAAAGAAGCGTAACTGTTGGCTCCACCCGTTCTTTCCCTTATTTTTCACTCATCAGTAAATGGCGATAAGAGTTCCTGGTCACTGCTTCCTTCCTTTTTGAGGAACAGATGGCCCAAAACATCAGCGCGATCACCTCTGCCTTACACCTGCTACAACTTCCAGATACTCATGCGCTGTGAGGTGATCGTGAATATGAAACAAGCAATCGTGAATTGTGGTGCAGGAGAAGTGAGGCTGCTCTGTTATCATTGCCAGGAGCGCTGACCAGGCTTATGAATGGAACGAGAAGGAGAACTTTTATGCACGAGCAGCAGAGCGAAGTAGCGCGGCAACTGTATTCTTGATGAATGACGTGAGTTGAAAAATATATCAAATATGATATAATTCAAACAGAGGCCTGTGATGGGTAGTGAGCAATCAGATTATCAAAGGCAGTGGCGCGACTATCACACTGAGAACGGAGCGCGACCAATAAAAGATTTCCTTTTGGCCTTGCCGGATGAAGACCGAGCTGCCATCCTTGAAGAAATGGAGTATGTGCGCGAACACGGTACATCAGTAGCACGCCATTTGCGTAAAGATATTTACGAGGTACGTGCCATTTATAACACAAAAGCTTATCGCATCCTTTTTGCTTGTGAAGGACGCTTTCATCATGTACTCCTCGCGTTAGAAGGATTTCAGAAAAAGACACAGCAAACACCCAAAGCTCATATGAAGGTAGCAGAACAAAGACTGGCAGACTGGCGACGCCGAGGGAAAGCAAAGCGAGCAGGTCAGCAGAGTGAAAGAAGAGGATGAATGGAACAGGATTTTCTTGACGAGATGATCGAAGAATCAACAAAGAGCAACCCAGAATTTCCCTCTTTGATGGAGGAAGCGCGCCAACGACGCGCGCTGCTGGATGCTCTCGCTGCTATTCGCAGTCGCTCTCGCATTTCACAAAGCGCCATCGCCAAACGGATAAAAACTTCGCAATCCGCTATTGCACGGTTAGAGGCCGGCATTGTCGATCCTCGACTCTCGACAGTACAACGCTATGCAGCTAGCGTAGGCAAGCGCATCCAGTGGGTACTCGTTGATGCCTAAGAGCCCTCAATTGCTGTACTGGCTAGCAGGTACATCCTTCTTTTTGTCCATCGCAGAGCAACAGAGCGGGAGAAAGGAGGAGCACGCTTCCTCCCCGCACTGTTTTTTATGGATATGTGAAGAAACAGAGGAAAGTCGATTGTTTCAATACAGGAGAGCTAGAACGAGCCCGTACCTATAAAAAGATTGGGAGCAGCGGCAGAAATGAGTGAAACCACCAGACCCTACAATGAGATTGACGACTATATTGCTGCTTCCTCCGATGAGGAACGCCAGGAGTATGTTGCTGCAGAAACGGCTCTCGATCTGGCTTGCATGCTCTATCGCGTCCGGCAAGCACAAGGATTAACGCAGCGACATGCTGCAGAACGAACTGATTTAAAGCAGCAAGCCAGTAGTCGCCTGGAGAAAGCAGTGTCCGATACTCAGCTAGGGACCCTACAACGCTACCTGGGTGCTCTGGGTTATCGTATCGAGATCAGCGTCATAGACAATCGTACTGGCAATGTCGCGGGAAAGACTTCGCTTTCTCATGCGTAAGAGCAAAGCAGGAGCGAGTTTCGTTTTTTGGCTCTGCTGATCTTCCCTTGCTTCAAGGACAGATGCGCTCCTTTTGATTGAGAGTTGTAGCCCGCACTTTGTTGGTGCTTCGGAAAAAAAATGAAGCCAGAAACTGAGCACCTGCTGCACCAATGCCGGACGGCGCTCCTGCAGCAGAGCAATGAGCAACTCAATACCCTGTTCGTGTCCTGGTTTGAGCGCTTGGTCGGCGAAGAGTCCATGGATGAAGCGCTCGATGACCTCTGCCTGCTGCTGGGCTATGGAATACGCTCATTGCATTCACACATCTTGTACGCCACCTATACAGCCTGGTGGGAAGTCGAGGGCTCTACTGATCCAGATGGCGAGTTTGTGTGTTTGGAGGTGGCTGCTCTCCAGCACCACCTCATCACGATGCCGATCAAGCAGTTTGACCTTATTACCGAATTGGCCTTTCAGGTCCGCGTGCTGGACGCTGAGGCGGAGGGGCAGCCTTGCTCCCCGACCGGACAGGAGTGGCTGCGCGCCCTGGCCGCCTGGCTCGACACTGGCGCGCGGGAACCTTTCCACAGCCAGACCTGGCACACAGAGTCACAGACAACTCTACCTGCTCCACAACACCAACTCACTCGCAAACAGCGCAGAGCCCAGCAACGCAAGCTCGAGCATGAATTGGTCGAACTTGCGTGGCAGCGTGGCTATCTGCTGCTGGGGCCGGATGTGGGCAATCAAGTGCCGATCCTCGTTCAGAGCAGGTGCAAAAAGAATCGTCGCCCGTATATCAGCGTGCAGCAGAGGGGAGCGCAGTTTGCCAGCATCCGTATCGATTTATGCACCGTTCGCAGGGCATTTGAGAGGGAAGGAAAACCCTTCAGCGGCGCACCCCTCCCCACTTTTACGCCGACCGACGAGATAGAGCAACGCCTGATGTGGTTCGCAGCCCAAAACAGCACCAGATCAGAGATAGCACACCAGGAAGCATATGTGCTCTCCCCGCATAGGGATATCTTTGAACTGAAACAGGTCTTGCAGGCAGACGTTCCCAGGGCGGTTCAGGATTTCATGGCGCTGTGGCCGGACATCCTGGCACACTACGAGGCCCAGCTTGAAGCCAGCCGGGCCGCCTACCTGGCGCGGCAGCGCGAGTTGGAGGAAGAGAGAAAGCCAGCGTGGACCAAAGCTCTGGCACGTTTGAGCGCCCAGGGACAGGAAGCAACCTATCCAGAGCTCGATGAAAGAGTGGTCTTGCCTGCGGAATGGGCCATCCTGCTCTCCAAAGAGCAGCTGGGGGCATTTCTGACCTTTCTCAAGCTGCCCACCAGCTCGCGGGAGATGAAGGCCAATCTCGTGCAGCACCTCTTGACACGCCTGGAGACGGACAAAGTCGCCAAAGCCCAATTTTTTGAGGTCTTTGCTTTTGAACTGGCTGTGCCACCCTGGGAACTCGAAACGCTGCTTGGCTGCACGACGACCGAGCGCAAACGCTGGACGGAAGAGAAGAAGCTCCCCGTCCTCGGCTATGACAGCTTTCGCAAGGCTGGCAGCGACCGCGCCTATGCCGTCTACGATCGACGGGTTATCCTGACCCTGACGCGTATCGACATTGAGTTCTGGCGCAGCGAGCATCAAGCCCTTGTGCGCGAGCGACGCAAGGCTGCGGCTCAAGCGGCGGCAGCCAGTAGAAAAACGAAGCGACAGGAAGAGCAAATGGCGCGCGAGGGCTAGCTAGAGCTGCGTTGTCCTTTGTTTTTGGGCAACAACATCAGGTCACGAGATATAAGCATTAGCTTATAATCAAGCTAGGAGACGATCGGAGCGGGATACCGAATGCGCATGGTGTTTGGTAACGACTGTACTGACTACTGAGGACGTCCGATTACGTAAGATACGGATTTGCGTTCCGTCATATAACATTGTATTGGCTTCTGTGAGTTTTTTTTTGGCAAAAGATTATACGTTTGGCCGCAGATTCGTATGAGGTATCAAAAGCTGCCATCAGTGTATAACTTTATTTTAAGCAACCAACCAATAATAAAGGAAATTACGAGATTTCGCGAGAAGTGTAAAACTTTATCAGGGAGATTCGGCAGGCAAATTACGCCCCTCATCTCCTTCATTTTGTAAAACTTTATTTGATGGGTACAGCTTGTTGTAGAAGATAAATAAAGTTGTTCTCTGGTAAATAAAGTTGTTCCGTTACCCGAGATTCTTAGGGGAAACACAAAGCAGATTGAAGTGTTTGTGTTTCCCCTTTTCGATTCGATTAGTGCCCCAGTTCT
>WNGK01001461.1_pt1 | contig 27142 bp, 22 predicted proteins | sample 5400601 | NCBI WGS metagenome assembly WNGK01 (sample SAMN13153376, study PRJNA577476) | soil metagenome | isolation source: 60 cm soil or saprolite under Garry oak tree replicate 1 | place: USA:California | collected 2016-06-15
TGGCCGAAGTCGTACCCGAAGCGCGACTCCATCATTGCGCGCGTGATTGGATCGAGTGGATCGCCGCCAGAGCGAATGACTTCGTGCACGATCGGTGGAACCGATAATTGATTTCGCATTTCGGGTTTAGCATTCCCGATTTTGCGTTGCAGCCGTTTCTTCCGGCACTCCTCACATTCACCAGTAGGTCCTGGAGTGCCGCCGCACGCGCACTTGCGCTGGAGCAGCCCCCGCGACGAAGCAGATACTGAAGGCATCCACCTCACGGCGGCAGCTCGTTGTTGTAAACGTTTCTGCATTGCGGTGTTTGTCGCACTAAGGCGTGATCTTTTTGGCTTCCTGCTCGATCTTTTGGATCTGCTTAAAGGCGGCTGCTGTTTCTCTTTGTGTCAGTACAAAGCATCTGTACGAATCGGCGATATGAATGAACTCAGACGGCTCGCGGAGTCCGGGCTCGAGAGGTTCCAACGGCATGACAGGGCAGCCGTAGTACCTCGCTGAGCCGATTATGTCGCTCGCGGCGAAGTCTTGGACATGCGCCGCTTCGTGTAATACGAAGTCACTCTGGTCCATATCGCCGCGCTTGAAAAACGCAGGACAGAAAAACATCGGCGACGAAGGCACCCCGGTCGCTAACACAAAAGCAATGGCCCCTGGGCTGAGAGGACTCTCCTTACAACGAGCGTATTCAGCGTCGGCACAACCGAAACAGGGGGAAGTCAGGTCTAATTTCCCGGTGCTCAGGTTGCAGCCCGGCGCGCCGGCGTAATTCGGCAGGTCAGCCTCGATCTTTTTAAAGTTTGTTAACAGCGTGCTGACGGCGGCGTGATCTCGCTTGTCGAGGGTTTTCACTTCAGCTGCAGTGGCGATGCCTAGTGCAACCCAGTCCGTTTTATCAAACTCGATATTGAAACCGCTTGCGAGAGCGCGCGCTGCGGCCTTTTGCGGGATCGTGGACGGCACTTTTCCCCAAATGTTGAGAAGCTCTTGCAAACCCTGAACAGCGTCTGTCGCAGACTGCTTCGCTTGCGCGACAGCTTTGTTGATGGTGGGGATCTCGGTCTTGGCGTCGCATGCGCGGAGATGTGCCGGAGCTTTGGATGAGGGCGCTTTCGGTTGGCGAAACAACGAGGCAGACGTTGCCGCCGAGCTTGAGACGCGAGCAGCCACGTCGGTACTAGCAGCCAGTCCAGCGACGACAGCGTCCGCCGCCCGATCCGCCTCCTGCTCTGCCGCATCGTCAGGCGAACTGATGGTTAGACTCGCGCTTGGTCTCGTCGCGAACGTCGGTTTCTGAAGAGTATGAGCCAGTTCGTGCGCGATAAGCCGAACGTCATCGCGCGGATGTAGCGTGTAGTCTACTGCGCCAAATACCACATCGCGCCCGACGGTGTACGCGCGCGCATTTACTGCACGCGCTGACTCTGCCGCTTTCGCATCCATGTGAACACGCACGTGGCTGAAGTCGTGAGCGAAGCGCCGCTCCATGAATGCGCGCGTCGCTGCATCGAGCGGTTCGCCGGGCGAGCGGAGCACTTCATTCACGATGGGAGGAACAACGGAAGGTTCAGAGTTGAGCGCTGATTGATGATTGGTTGCTCGTTGCAGCCTTTTCTTCCTGCACTCCTCGCATTCACTGGTCGGTCCGGGCGTGCCGCCGCAGGCGCATTTGCGTTGCAAAAAATTGCTATGCATCGGCGGAGCCGATGTTGCCGACGTTTTCGATTGGGAGAGCAGTTGCGCGTTCATTTATCGAGTCGTTGATAAACGGCGCGCGCGATTTGGTGGCCGATCGCGGGCGGCGTTGCACCCCGCGCTGTCTTGAATGTTGCACGTCTGATTTCATCGGTTGCACTTTGCACGCGCAACAACCTCGGCACGCCTTGCTCATCGAGCAGACGCGCCAGTTCGCGCTCGACGGTGTCACCGATGGCATAACGGTCACCCGGCGCGAATCCATTCAACACGAGTTCTTCGATGCGCAGTTCGACAGAAGGTTCAGAGTTGAAAGTTCCTCCTTCGCCAAGGCTACGGCGGACAGGTGAGAGTTGAGAGTTCACAGCCAGCCTCCGATCTCCGCGTCTGTGAGCGATTTTTCGATCTTGGCGTACTCGGTGCGCGCGGCGCGCAAGATGTGATTCATGCGAACTGGCTCGTTTGCGTCGGCGGCGAGGAACGCCGCGTTTAACGCGATGTTGCGAATGTTGCCGCCGGCGACGTGCAGCTTCGCCAATTTGGTCACGTCCAATCCGTCCACCGGCGTCTGCGCAGGAAACATGCACCGCCAGATTTCGATTCGCTCCGTAGCATCCGGAAACGGAAAGTGAATAATGAACCGGATACGCCGCAGAAACGCCGGGTCGAGCGCGTCTTTCTTGTTCGTAGTTAAAATTGCCAGGCCACGATAGGCCTCCATCCGTTGCAGGAGGTAGCTCACTTCGATATTTGCGTAACGGTCGTGGCTGTCCTTGACCTCGCTGCGTCTTCCGAACAGCGCGTCGGCTTCATCGAACAACAAAATCGCGCCGCCTTCCTCCGCCGCGTCAAACACGCGCCGTAGATTTTTTTCGGTCTCGCCAATGTATTTGCTGACGACTTGACTCAGATCGATGCGATAGAGATCAAGTCGCAATTCATTGGCCAGTACTTCTGCCGCCAGCGTCTTGCCGGTCCCGCTCGCGCCGGAAAATAGCGCGCTGATGCCCAGACCGCGTGCGCACTTTTGCGCGAAGCCCCACGTTTCATAAACTTTGGCGCGCTGGCGAACATGCGCCGCGATTTCGCGCAGCATCGCGAGTTGTGGCGGCGGCAACACGATCTCATTCCAAGCAGCGCGAACCTCGATCCGTTGTGCGAGGTTATCGAGTTGCGGCCGCGCTTGCACGCGACATGCGTTCCACAATTCCTCAGGCGATTTCGACTGCGCCGCGGCTGCGCGAATGCTTGTTGCGTTCAGATCGAATTGGGTTGTGAGCACCTCCACCTGTCCGTTCACGCCCGCGTTTTTCCACAGTGCCCCTTGCTCTTTCGCGGTCGGCTTGGCGACGTCAAACGTTAGTGCCGATCGGTGGCGCAGTTGAAGGCGTTCCCGCGACGAGATGAACACAACACCACGAACGCGCTCGATGAAACGCACCGCCGCGAGAAGATTTTGTGCATCGTTACATTCCACCAGCAGCGCGCTCGTCGCCAAAGCAGCTTCGCGTTCCCAAAGGCGAATAAACGATTCCAGTTCGCGTGCATCGTTCGGAAGAACCTCCGCCGCGGCACTGTGGAGATTCAAACCTGCCGAGGCGCAAGCCGCGCCAGCCACACCGTGGCGGGCATTAGCATCGTTGCCGCACAATTGTACAATCGGCAGCCCCGCGTCTGTTGGTTCGCGTAATACGTTGGCAATCCGTTCAGCGACGGCGCGCTGCGATTCGACTAGGTCTGTTGGCGCCGACATCGGCTCGACAATGCCGACGAGCCGTTCGTCCAAATGCGTGACGCCCGTTAAGAAATTCAGGACCCGCTCGTCAATGCGCAGCCGGCTTTGAGTGATGCTCGCACCAGGTTGTAATTCAATTAAGCGCCAGCGACGAAGCGGCGCGTCCGGGCTCAATGCGCTCCAATGCGCATCAGGCAGAGCGCCGAGCGCGAGACTGAAAGTAGGATAATTGCGGCTCGGGTCCCCGTTCGCCCTGGCGCATACACCTGCGAATTTGGAATCTAATTCCATGCCCGCGCACATCAGCAGAACTGCTCGCTCGAACGGCGAAAGCCCAAACACTTTGCAGAGCGTTTCCAACGCCGCCGGCGGGTTGGTAGGGCGCGTCACTCCGTGCGCGTCGTCTTCGGCGGGCAAAGGAGTGCCCGCCCTGCCTTCTGCGCGACCTTCCAAGAGTCCGCGCACCGCATCAAGCGCGGACATCAAATACCGCTGGTTGGCTTCAGTCCAGTTCACGTGATTTTCACCTTCGGACCGATGTACTGATTGTAAGTCGGGCTCTGATCGTCGGTGTCCACTTCGAGAGCGCTTTCCGCACCGTCCACACGCACACGCAGCAAATAGGTGTCCGGCAAAATTGTAGTGGGAACTTTGAAATTGAATGACGTTGCCGTCGGCGGATCGGAGGGCGATCGCGTCGGCAGCGGAATCACGTAATTATTCATGTCGCTGTTCAGCAGCAGAGCCACCGATTGCTCGCGGCCAACCGGCGGTGCAAAGGTCAGCGTCAGAGTGCCGCCGTGAGGAGTATCGGGGAGCGGAGCAGTCATAATTTTGGGCTGCAGAATGAACGGAGCGACATTCGACTCGAAACCGCGATGCGGTTCGTTGCCAAGGCCGGTCTGGAAATCAAAATCGTGAATCACCTGCACGGTCCGCACGCCCGGCTGCAATGTTGCCGGAAGCGCCACAGTGATTTTATCAGCGGTGACTGTGGCCGGCGCGGCGAGTGACGCGCCAAACTTTAACTTGGTTACGTCGCCCCGCAGGTTTTGGCCGGCGATTGTTAGCGTCGCGCCACTGGCAATGATTTGTGGGTCCACTTCTTCAATGAACGGCTGTTGAAACGGCACAACGAAAAGCTTGCGCTCACGCACCGGCAGCGGAGTAACCGGCGTTAATTCTTCTTCGATGAACACGAGCGACGCACGATACGCCGTCGATAGCGCATAGGGTGTCTGAAAGAAAATCGACCACACCTTTGACAGCTCTTCGAGTGACAGCGAAAGCGGCGAAAAACGAACAGATTCAACCGCATCGGCGAGATTGGAGTTCCCAAGATACGACGAAGCCGGCGGATTGGTGATGGTATCGCGAATCATCTTTCGAGTGAGCAGCGGGCGGCTATGCAGGTGTCGCACGACGCTTCCGAGCACGCGCTGCGGTTCCAGTTCGCTGTCTTTGCCGTAAAAACTCATCAAGTAATGCAAATCGAGCGCAGCAGCTGGCCGTTGAACCACCTGGCCGTCGCCATTGCGCGTGGGCAGGTCCGTGTTGCGCAACGCAGGATTGGGCGCGACTTCGTAAAGAAAAATATTCACACCCACCTCCGGCAGCCCATGGCCCACCGCGTCAGGCCGCACAGTTGTTGCTTTTGCTGCGGAAACATCGGTGCCGATGACTGATTGGAGTTCGCGCTGCAAGGTGGCGGTCACCGTGGCGACAGCTAGAAAATTGCTCATCGCGAACCTTTCTCGCGTTGTTGCAAATAATCCTCGAGCGAAAGCTTCGGTGGCGCGGGTTTCGCCGGCTTCGGAGCGGGAGCCGGCGGATGAAGTGCGCGGACTTCGACGCGGCCAATGGTAACGCGAATTATTGGCGCTGACGTTGAAGAGCGTTGTTCGGCAGGCGAAAAGTCTTTTCGCCGCTCCGGGTGAACTAGACGAGGTTCAGAAAACGCCTGCGACGGATGGGTTTTGCGACCTGCATCTTTCTTTGCATCGACAAAGGAATCCGCCGGAACGGTGACTTTATTCGTTTCAAGTTTGACTTTCTTCACTTCGACGGTCTGCGACTTGGGCCGCGGAGCGTGAGCGATCGCCGGTGCGTCTTCGGTCACACGCTCGCCCGGCTTGAGTAGGCGTCCTGTTTCGCGCGTGTCGGATGCGTTCGCGATTAAGTCTGCCGTGGCAATCTCTCTGAGGGGCGACGATCTCGAAGCGGATTGAGGCACGCTTGTGGACGCGGTCGTTTCAGGCAGGGGGCCCGGCGGTGTGGAAGATTGCGACTCGCGGGGAAATTCGTCTGCCGCTGTTTCGAACAACGACGGCACGCGCGGTTGGATGACCGGTGCATCGGTCAAACTGCGAGCGATCAGATTGGAAAGGAAACCACTCATGCGCTGATCATCTCCAGATAAGTGCGCCGACGCGCCGGACCCAGCGCCAGGATTTCGCTCTCCGTCCAGCCATAAGCGGACGCGAGCATGTGAACTTCGCGCAGCAATCGTCGTGCGGTGGCGTTGATCTCGCGCCAGAGAAAGGCGACGATATCAAATGGCGCTTCCCACTTGTGCCCGCAGCTTGGACAATTGAGCGCGAGATGAACGTCCGCCATCGAATCGGCACAGGACATTTTCTCGCCAGCCACCGCGACAACATCTTCTGTCAGGTGATTGCCCCCGCTCAATAAGCAGCGTTCAAGCAGTTCCTCGGGGCTGCTGACGGCGAGCAGATCGGCGCTCGTTGGTAGGCGAAATCGTAGCTCGCGACCGTTCGACTGGACACTAAGTCCAGCAGGCGGCTCACTCTCTTTTGCTGAGTGAAGATCCGAGCAATTCAGGCTGAGTTCGATTTTTTCTCCGCACTCTGGGCAATCGGTCACGCCTGTGAGTTCGGACCCAAACATCATTTCGCGTAGCGCCAGTAACCGCGTGTCGCGCTGGCCAATGGTCAAACGGGCGAGCGAATCGGATGAAGTTTCCGGAGAAGCCGCGGTGAGCACAGTAAGCGCTCGTTGCAACGGCAGCTGGCTGTTCCCACGTTCCCAGACGCTCAACAGTTCGGTGGCCGAGAGCGCATGCATGGCGGCTCAACTCAATTTGCCGGATTCGTAAAAGTGGGCTCGGTCGGTTCGGGCACGGACTGATCGCGTTCCCAGCCTTCGTTTTCCAGCTTGATATGCTGGATGGCAACGGCATTTGCGTTGGCGTCGAGATCGGGTAACGCCTGAAATTCGCTCACCCAGGCGCGATAAACTTTGTAAGCGAGCGCGACCTGGCCGGCTTCGTTGTACATCTCAAGGATGATATCCTTGCGGAAATCCTTCAACGAAACCTCTGCGCCCAGGCCACTGCCAAAGTTCCACACTTTGTTGGCCCATTTCTCGAATTCGCTGTCGTGTGTAACGCCGCGCTCAAGCGTGATGGGATCGAATTCCGTGCGACCGGGCGATTTGCGGCTGCTGCTGGGATCGCCGCCTTCACGATGCTTGACGACTTCGGTCGTTCGTTTTAGTCCGCCCACCTTGCTGACGCCCGCAACGTAGCGGCCATCCCATTTAACACGGAACTTGAAGTTTTTGTACGGGTCGAACCGGCTGGGATTAACGGTGAATTGAGCCATAGGATTGTTGATGGTTGAGATTTGAGAACTACGTGGCGATTTGCCCGGCGATTTGCTGAATCTTGATTATTACAAACTCCGCCGGTTTGAGCGGTGCGAATCCGATGAGGATGTTGACGATCCCGTGATCAATGTCGGTTTGCGTCGTTGTCTCTTTGTCGCATTTGACGAAGTAAGCTTCCTGCGGCGTCTTCCCCTGGAAAGCGCCCTGGCGAAACAGATCTTGCATGAACGCGCCAATGTTCAGACGAATCTGCGACCAAAGCGGCTCATCGTTCGGCTCGAACACAACCCATTTCGTCGCGCGATACAACGTTTCTTCCAGGAACAATGCCATGCGCCGCACGGGAATGTATTTCCATTCGTTCGCCTCGGCGTCGGCTCCGACGAGCGTGCGCGCACCCCACGAAATGGCGCCGTACAGCGGGAAGGTTCGGAGGCAATTCAGACCCAGTGGATTCAGCGCGCCATTTTCGGCGTCGGTCAATTTGTAAACCATACCTTGCACCCCAGCCAATGTGGCCTCTGTGCCAGCAGGCGCTTTCCAAACGCCGCGAGTCGAATCGATCCGCGCGTAAAGACCGGCGATGACGCCGCACGGCGCAAAAGTCCTCAATTGAAACTCGTTGAGTGGATCCGGCAGGCGCAGTCGAGGAAAATAAGCTGCACCGTTGAGATCGTGCACGGTCAGGCCGGATGTTTTCCAATCTACCGCTTTCGCGACGTCATTTACGCTGGGCGGGGCATCAATAAGCAACATCGCCCGGTGATCCTTACAGTAAGTCATTGCTTCGCCAAAAATCGAATTGGGATCAACGTTTGAATCCAGTTGATTCGGATTGCCGGCCTGCGCGCGAGTTGCGTCAGGAATGCAAAGAATGTTGAAAAGGTCCACCTTATCCAGCGCGTAAATGCCTGTGAAATTTCCCGGATTGCCGATCAGATCACCTGTGGCCGGCAATGCCGTGCCGTCGCCGCCGCGCGTGGCACCCTTTTGCGCAAACGCGTCGGCGCCACGTTGCGAATTCGGCCAATAATGCGAGACGTTGGCGGTCGCGTTGCCTGCGCTAAGTTTTAGAAACGCGTCCGCATCGTCCGTCGTTCCCGCGCTGAAGTTGACTTGAGCATCAAGCGCATTGGCAATCGAGGCGCGTACCCGCATTCCTTTGCCGCTGCTGCTGGGCACGCATTGAATTGTCGCACCGGGCAAAGCGGTCGGAGCGGCAAGTGCGGCGTTGGCTTTACGCTCGAGCAAGCGGCAGACGCTGCTAATTGAGCCGGGTATCGCTTCACCCTGCTCGATAAACGGAAATTCGATCGTCTTTGCCGGCGAATCGAAAACAATTTTGATTGTGTATTGCTTGTCGTTTTTGATGCTGGCGAGCGTGATATCGCCACCGGTAATTCCCGTGGCTACAGGCCGATCGGCCGTCGAATCTGGCACACTGGCCGAAACCAGTTCCGAGCCGCTGTCTTCATCGTTGATTACCGCGACCACATAGTTGCTTTTCGCATTGTCCATCGTCACGTTCGTGAAACTTTCTGTCGCGCCTGTGCTTAGGTCCATCAGCGTCAAGTTAAAACTCTGGGTGTCGGCGGCTTTGTCGTAATCCACGTCGGCGATTAGTTGATCGGACCAAGTCCCTTTGCTTAATGCCGTGAGTGTTAACGCCTCTTTGTTGCCGTCATCAAGCAGCGTGACTTTGGCGGCGGTCGAATCGTGCTGTGGTACGCGCACGACGTAGGCGTTGGATCCGCCATTTGCGAAAAATTGCTGGACCGAGTAGCTCAGTTCGCTGTCAGCAGCCAATCCGCCGAACGTGCGTTCGAAATCAGCGAAGCTGAAGATTTGTGTGGCCCGATTATCCAGCCCGCGCTTCGTGTAGCCGACAAAGGCGGTAATAGAGGTTGCCACTCCTGTGATCGAATGGACACCGCTGGAAACTTCTTCGATATAGACGCCGGGATATGTAGTTAGAACAGGCATAATGAGGAGAGTAAGGGTGGTTTAGTTCAGAAGAAATTTGGCGCGCGACGCACTTCGATGATCGTGGTTCCTTGTGGAAAATTCGCAGAGTAGCTCCGTTTGCCAGACACTCGGCTCCCGACGGAGAACAATCCACGACCGACAGGATGCGTTTTGTCATGCGGTAGGTGGCTTTTCATGACACATCCTCCCGCGGCGCAATCCCCGCGGGGGGAATTTTGTTTTTATCGGAAGACTGCAAATCCGTCAAGCGTCTTTAAGAAAAAAAATAAGTAATACCTAAGAGTCTCAGCATCGATTTTTGGGGCATTTGCCTTAAAGTAAGTGCTGACAAAGCCGCCTTCGGGCCGAAGCGAACTCCTCAAGCAGAGAGCCCGAATTTTAGCTCCCGTCGCGCGCGTACCAATCCACCTTGCGCGTCACGTACATTACGATTGCCAACACGATGAACAGCGCGATTGCGCCCATGAGCAGCGCGTAATCCTGCTGCCGTAAGGTGATATAGAGAAAGGTGTAAACGCCTGTGAGCCCTGCGCCGATCATTAACGTGCGCATACCGCCACCGAGGAAAAAGCGGCAATACCATGTGATCAACACAGTCGACGCGACTGCCGCGATCAAGTACGCCCAGCTAAATCCGATAAATTCCGAAATCGACAACAGCAGGAGGTAAAACAAACAAAGCGCTGCGCCGACCATCAGATATTGAAACGGATGAATTTTCTGTCGCGCAGTGACTTCAAAGAGAAAGAATGCCGTGAAAACGAGCACTAGAAAAAGCACGCCGTATTTAATCGAGCGTTCGATATACCTGTATGCGTCCAGGATCGATAGGAACTCCGCTCCGAAAAGTGAATTTGAAACGGATTGCGTCGTAAATCGCTCGTTGCCGGTGCGGCTTGTCCACGATTGCGGATAATCGCGTCCGTAATAGGAAACCTTCCACGTGGCATCGAATCCGTCGGGACGCACCGATCGTTCTGCCGGAAGAAACGCCCCACGAAATCCAGGGTCGGCCCAGTTTGATTTCAGGGTGACTTCGTTTTGAACGCCGAATGGCGCGAAGAAAATCCCTTCGCTGCCGTTGAAATCCAAGGGAATTGAAAATTGAGTGTCGGCTGCAATTGGTTGATCGCTAGCGAGCAAAGCCGTTGCGCCTGTGGTATAACCCGGAAGCTGTGAACCAGGTAACATCGGGCGCTTCGCGCCACCCCAATCGAGCAAAATCGCCTCACGTGTGCCGCGCAAATCGTTTATCGCGATTGTGACAAACGCGTCTTTCCATTGCACGTCTTTCACATCGATCTTGAGAGGACCGAAATCGGGAGGCGCAAACTTGCCGGACAGGGTCGTCTGCGCGCGGTAGACTACCGCATTGTAAATCCCCCGATGCAACATCTGTGTTTGCACATTGCCAGAGACCTTCAGCGTTTCGGGTAGGAAATAGGCGTTCCCTGTGGCAGTCTCTTCCACTTCGCGCCGTTCCATCTTTCCATCAGGTGCCGGCACTTCTTTCACCGCCTTGAATTTGTATTGATAGGGAATCCCAAGCACCGGACCGATCAGATTTTGTTCCCTTCCCCACGATGAAGTGATATCCGCGACTGCCTCATTGCGCCGGCGCAATCGCTCGCTTAGTACCCCCGTAATCATTGCCAGCGGAATCAGCAGCACCAACACGAGCGCGCCAACTCCGAGCAATTTAATGATCGTGCTGTAGCGCCGCCCAAATGACGGCTGAGATTTTGGCAACGGCGGCGGGGCTTGGACTTCAGGCATGTGCGCGATGTTGAATCACTCAAATCTGTTAGACAATGAAGTTTATCGCTCCGAACCCTTTATCATCCACAGATTACGCAGATTCACACAGATTGTTGGGAGGGAGCAACTGAATCAATCTGTGGAAATCTGTGAAATCTGTGGATCGATGTGTCCTGATGGGAATTCGTTTACGTCAGCGGCGCCATTGCTTGCGAATTCGCGCGGCCTCTCGCATGAAATTAGGATTGCGAACTATTTTGGTAGGATTCTGCGGGGCTGAATCGCTCCGCATGAATAGCGACAGACAATCAATCAAACGCCTTCCGCGCCAGTTAATCAACTCCTGACTGATGCAATGCAATCCGTGCTGCTCACAAAGAGTGCGAAACAACTCAGCGCTCATACTGGGGTTTCGATGATGCGCCCAGTCGAGAATCTTCGCCTTGATCAACGGCTTCGCTAAAACCTCCGGAAGCCGCTCGCGAGGCGTGTTCACATATTCGCCGAAGTTGGAATGATGAATGAAACCTTTCCCACCGATTTTCAACTTGGTTCCCAGTTGGCGCAGGTACGTTTCGACCACCTCTCGGTCCGGATGAACGAAAGAATCGAAACTGAAAACGAAATCGACGGAAGCATCGGGAATCATTGAGAGTGAGCGGCCGTCATTCAGGACGCAGCGGACATGCGAATGACTCGCAAAACGCTGCTGACACGCTTCAATGCAGTCGCTTGACTTATCAACGGCCCAGAGCTCTTCGCAGTAATCTTTGAGATAATGCGTCCATCGCCCGAAGCCAGGCGCAATTTCCAGAATCGTGCTGGTTGGCAGAAAATCGCGAATGCGCGGAAAGATGGTGCCGGTCCATTGCGCGTGGGAACTACCCCACGGTTCGGACCATTCCTCGCCCGCCTCTTTCCAATCGTATTTCATGGAATCGTTCGGAGCATAAACCGATACGAATTAATCAAGAAATGGCTGGGGGCGGAATCGAACCGCCGACACGTGGATTTTCAGTCCACTGCTCTGCCAACTGAGCTACCCAGCCGTAAACGACTTCAATCTCGCGTCGCGTCGTGGGGTTTTCACTATGCAGTAATCCCGTTGTAGGGCAAGGCCGTGTAGCGACCGCAACGCTCTCGCAGTTGCAACATTTCCGCAGTCCTGCCTGCCAGTCATTGTGTCGGTCAGATTTATAGTTACAATCGGCCGCATGATTGCCCTGTGAGGTGTCATTCGGCAACCAAATCGCTGATTTTTGACGCGCAGTTAAACAGTGCGTCGCATGTTCGGCGGTTATTAATTACCGCTTACGACCATCTGCGGCGCAAGGCGGCTCATCTTAATTTGTGCGCTCACTTTCTGCACCCGCAGTAAGCGCTTCGTCCTGCTTTTGCTGTTCAGCAATCCTGCACTCAAAATCCTTTGTTAGCTGCTCGACACACAGCGCCTCAATTTGCTTTTGCACGATCAAGCGCCCCGATTTTATCAATGCACAAGAGACGCGCCGCCATTCACAATTGTTGAAAAGCGCAGCTTTCGCACTCTTGCCAAATTTCGTTGATGAAAACCCCCCTGCCGATCTACACTCAATCCAAATAGGAAAACCAGCCATGCATTTTAGCTCCAGAATCAAAAACTTTTCGTCGGCAGCCGTCATCGGCTGGCTGGCATTATTGTCACTGAACGCCGCGTCAGCCCAACAAACCATCGCGCCTGCCGCGACTCTCGAGGTGGCTCCCGCCACGATCGTGAATGCGCAGCCTAATTACGTGATGGAGCAACCCATCCCTGCGCCCGAAATTCCATTTCGCCCGACCATGGCCCGTGCCGCGTACGACGCTGCCAAGGCGCAGGCGGCGAACTCATATGCTCCCGGAGCGGTCAAGCCGTTCACAGAGACCTTCGCCCCGTTGGCGACTCCCCGGATAAAACTAACCAATTTCGATGGGCACAACCAGACACAAAGTTTCCGCCCTCCGGACACACATGGCGCGATCGGTACCACTCACTTTGTCCAAGTAACCAACAGCAATATCGACATGTGGACGAGAGCGAACACCCAGGCTCTGTCTTTGGCGAAAAGCGTGACGCTCGCCACCTTCTTCAATTACACCACAAAAACGCTATTCGACCCGCGTGTGGTCTATGATTCCACTTGGAACCGGTGGATCGTGACCGCCGAGGCGTTCCCAGAGTCCGCCACCGTTCAGCGTTTCTTCATCGCGGTATCGACCAGCGCTGACCCCACATCGTCATTCCACGTTTTCAGTATGAATGTAAACTTCTTCGCTACTAACGATTTCTTCGATTTTCCGCAACTAGGTATCGATCAGGACGCAGTGCTCTTCACCGCTAATATCTTTCATGAGCCGGGAGATGTACCTGCCGGAGCTGACTTCTTCGCTGTCGCCAAAGCCCGGCTTTACAACGGTCGGGGCTTTTCAGTGCCGATCTTTACGGGCTTAGTCGCTACTCTGGCGCCGCCGATCGTCCGCGACCAAAACGCCGCCACGTTCCTGATCGCGGCGCCGTCATCGGGGACCACGCTTAGCAAATACACGGCAACGAACACGAGCAAAGGTTTTGATACCACCCTTGAGGGACCGGACAATATCACTGTACCGTTCTACACGGTTCCGCCGGATGCTCGTCAACCGGGTACGAGCAAGCGGTTGGACACGAGCGACTCGAGATTTGTGAATGCTAGCACCCAGAAGGGCGTTGATCTTTGGCAGACCCATACGATCGCTAACGGATCTTTCTCTTCACCAAAGTTCTACCGGCTCAATACATCCACAAACACAGTTACGCAGAGCGGTTTTTACTTTGCAAGCGCCACGTCGGATGACTTCAACGCATCCATCGCTGCAAACGACGCAGGCAATTGTTTCGTGACCTACACTTCGACCAATCGGAACCTCGGAAGAAACGCACAGATCCGGTTGTCGGGGAAGTTAAACGGCGACGCGGGAATCTCAGCCGGGCCAAATGCTTTCACCAGCGTCACGTTCTATCACCCGAGTACAAGCAACCCAGAACGCTGGGGTGACTACTCCGCGGTGACAACGGATCCCTTACATGCAGGCAATGCCTGGCTTGTGAACGAGGAAGTCAACGCCGGTGGTCTCCTCTGGGGAAGCCGCATCGTGCAATACGGATTCTAGACCGACAATCCCTCGCCCGGTAGAACATCGACCAGAAATCGAACAGGCCGTCGCATTGGCGGCCTCTCCCTTAGCCGGAGCATCTTTCCGAATGATCTCCACGCGCGCGCACGCTCTCCACGCGCGCACGAGGGGCAACACGTGGATTTTCAGTCCACTGCTCTGCCAACTGAGCTACCCAGCCTTATGATTTGCACCCAGGATCGGCACCGCGAGAACCGTCATTTAAGCAGAAAACGCCCAACGCTCAACATCCAACGCCCAACGTCCAACTCGGAAAGAATTCGCTGGTACGCGATCGTTTCATGCGCGATGGAGCACGCATTGTGTCAATAAGATTTGCAGTTACAATCGGCCACATGAAGAAGATCATTTCCACCGACGAAGCGCCAGCGGCGATCGGTCCCTACTCGCAAGCGGTGCGGAGCGGAAGTTTCCTCTTTTGCAGCGGCCAGATTCCGCTCGATCCCAAATCCGGCCAGATTGTTGCCGGCGATATCAACGCACAGACTCGACGCGTTTTGGACAACATCGCTGCTGTGTTGAGAGCCGAGGGGCTTAGTTTTGACAGTGTGGTCAAGACAACAATTTTCCTCACCGATCTTGGGAATTTTCAAACCGTGAATGAGATTTACGGCTCTTATTTCAAGCAGAAACCTCCCGCTCGTTCCACTGTCCAAGTCTCTGGTCTGCCCAAAGGCGCAAATGTGGAAATCGAAGTTATTGCTCGCGTGGAGGACGCCGGACAAGCGGCATATGACACCTCGGGATAAGATGTTTCCCCGTCTGGGGAGCGCACGCCGCTGGCGTACTCCGTTCGACAGCTCGTCGAACAGCCCCGCCACTGAATTCAGAACCGCGTTCTTTTCTTCGATCACCAGATACATCGCGTGCGATGCCAGAGTTTTCGGCGGGCCACCGAAAACAGCACGCCAGCGGCGTGCGCTCCGCAAATGAGTGAAGATCTGCTCGCGCTTTTCCGAAAAACCGGTGCGTTGCTGGATGGCCATTTCATTTTACGCTCCGGTTTGCACAGCCGCGAATATTTCCAATGCGCAATTCTTCTACAGCATACCGACATCGCAGCAAAAGTTTGCGGCTGGCTGGCGGATAAATTGCGCGAGTTTGATTGCGACACAGTGATCTCTCCTGCCCTCGGCGGGATTATTGTCGGTCAGGAAGTCGGGCGGTCGTTAGGCAAACGCCATATCTTTGTCGAAAAAGAAGACGGTAAACTCGTCCTGCGCCGGGGTTTTCAAATCTCACCTGACGAAAAATTCATCGTTGTCGAAGACGTCGTCACCCGCGGCGGACGCGTGCAGGAAACAATCAACATCGTTCGCGATCACGGCGCGACAGTTTCAGCAGTCGCGGTGATCGTCGATCGCAGCGGCGAAGCGAAACCAAATTTCGGGTGTCCCTTCATCAGTCTGGTCGAGATGACGGTCGAGAATTTCCCGGCCGATAATCTGCCGCCGGATCTGGAAAAAATTCCTGCTGTAAAACCCGGAAGCAAATAAGACCGGGGCAGGGCCAATTGCAAGGCGTTTGACTCGCTTGCTCGCGCGCGCTCGGTCTCGTGACCTGCCCGTCCATGTCGCTCGGCTCCCGCCGGCTCCGTTCTATGAACTCCGAAAGCTTTCGCGAGCTGACACAGACGCCCTACAGCTTAAGCAATTCAGCAAGTCCTTTTGGATCGGTTACCGGCGCTTTGCAGGTGAAATTTTCGCATACATAAGCGGCTGGTTTGCCTTCAACCATCGACATGGCTCGGATCGCTTCGTTTTTCTCGCCGAGATATTTCTGGCCTTCGGTGCCATCGGCTAGAAGCAGGATCGTTTTTGGCAGAAAATAGCGATGCACTTCTTTAAGCATCGCTTTAGTTTCGGGCGCATCCTTTTTCCCGGCGATCACGATCTGTCGCGGCTTGCTCAACGAGTAATCAAGCGAAACCAGCATTTGCGGCATGGCGCTGGGGAAATGCGAAACCGTGGTCGCAAATGCATCAATCGTTTTCCTCGCTCGGTCCGCCATCTGCTTATCGTCACGAAATTGCGATAGCCGCAGAAGATTCAGAACTGCGACCGAACTCGCAGCCGGCTCCGCGCCGTCGTTGTCGTCTTTCATCCGGAGAAAGACACTCTGATCTTTGCCGCTCGTGCTAAAGTAGCCGCCCTTTTTCTCATCGAAAAACAGCCGGTCCTGCGTCTCCTGCAATTGCGTCGCCAACTTTAGCCACTCGACATCGAATGAAGCTTCGTAAAGATCGAGCAGACCTTGGATAACAAACGCGTAATCGTCAGCGAAGCCCTCGATATCGCTGCGCCCGCCGCGGTAATTGCGATAGAGCAATTTGCTCTTTTGTTCATAGAGATTTCTCCGCAGGAAGTTTGCGGCACGTGTCGCGATTTCGAGATAACGCGAGTCGTCGAGCACTTGTGCGGCGCGCGCGTATGCAGAAATCATTAGACCATTCCACGCGGCGATAATTTTGTCATCGAGATGGGGGCGCGGCCGTTTGGCGCGAAGGGCAAATAGTTTCTGCCGACTCTGCGCGAGCAATTGCGCAATGTCCTCTTCGCTTTTTTTAAAGCGCTGGGCTGTCTCCGCACCCGTGTGCCGCTGGATCAAAATATTCTTGCCGCGGAACTCATCGTGCGGGTCGCTTCCTTCCGGTGCGTTGCCGTGAGGTTGCACGCCGTAATGAAAATCGAAGATCTCGGCGTCATCACCGAGCTCATCGTCAATTTCCTTTTTTGTCCAGACATACAATGCGCCCTCAGCTGTCTTCTGTAGCCCCGACATGTCGGGATGAGCGCCGACCTCCGACTCTTGCGTAGATTCCCGTCGGCGGTCGGAGACCGCCGCTACAGGAACCAGGCTGTCGGCATCTTCGGCAGAGAAAAAGCCGCCTTGCTTCGACGTCATATCGCGCGCGACGTAGTCGAGAATATCGCGCGCAACTGATTCATATTGGCGATCCCGTGTGATTTGAAACGCGTCGAGGTAGGCGACAGCGAGCTGCGCCTGATCGTAGAGCATTTTTTCGAAGTGCGGCACGTGCCAGTAACGATCCACCGAGTAACGATGAAACCCGCCGCCGACATGATCGTGCATTCCGCCCGCCGCCATTTTGCGCAGAGTAAACAGAGCCATTTCGAGAGCTTGTTTGCCCGAATCGCTCTTAGGATCACGCTCGTAAAATCGCGTAAGGAAATTGAGCGTCACTGGCCGAGGAAATTTCGGTGCGTTACCAAATCCGCCCTCCTTTGGGTCGTAACTGCGGTCGAGTTGCCGGTAAGCGGCGTCTAAGATTTCTGCGTCGATTTGGCCTTCGGTCTTAGACGCCGATTGCGAGTCACGGAGCGCCGCAACAATTTGGCCGCCTTGCTCAACAATCTTGTCATGGTTTTCTTTCCAAGCCGTCGCGATCCGTTCGAGGACTTTCTTGAAACCGGGCTGACCGTATCGGGCCTCCGGCGGAAAATATGTTCCGCCGACAAACGGCTTCAGATCCGGCGTCAACCAGACGCTCATTGGCCAGCCGCCACCGCCGGTGGTTGCCTGCACAAAGGTCATGTAAACACGATCAACGTCTGGGCGCTCTTCCCGGTCCACCTTGATGTTTACAAAGTCGCGATTCATGATCGCGGCCACTTCTTCGTTTTCGAACGATTCGTGGGCCATGACATGGCACCAGTGGCAGGTGGAATAACCTACTGAGAGAAAGATCGGCTTGTTTTCGCGACGCGCCTTGTCGAACGCTTCTTCGCCCCACGGATACCAATCGACCGGATTGTGCGCGTGCTGGAGAAGGTACGGCGACTTCTCGTGCGCGAGCCGGTTCACATGCTCCGAACGCGCAGAGGCAGGCCCGGAAAAAGTGTCGCTTGATGTCACCAACCACGTTAGCCCGAGAAATCCAAAGCGGAAGTGGCGTGTCATGGTGTACGATCACATTCTTGTCATTCCGAGCGAAGTCGAGAACGGACCGGCTTGGGAAGCCGCGACATAGACGGGAAGGCCGAAGGCTGAGCGAATGGGAAGTGAGCGAATCAAATCTCTCATTGCTCTTAACTTGAAAAAGTTCGAGATGTCTCGACTGCGCTCAACATAACATCATCCCGTGCCCACAACTCACCTCGTTCTTCTGTTTTTAGGTATTGCTTTGCCGTCGCTCGAAATGCTTCTCGCGATTCCGGCGATCATTGGCGGCGCAATCGGATCGCACTAGGGGAACAGGGCGTTTTGCCGTCCGCGTGATTTCGCTTTTCCTCGCGACGGTCCTGTTTATTGCGGGAACAAAATCGATCTTCACAAAATAGGCACTTCGTTTCATTAACACCTGGCTTTAGCCAGGTGCTCACAACGCAATCGCCTCTGACCAGCCGTTTCAACGGCTTTTCGTCAGCCTACGGCGTTCGTGAGCTAGGCCGTTAAAACGGCTACCGGTATGTGGTATAGAGCAGACCACCGGTCTGAAGACCGGTGTTAATCAAAGCGACGCTGTGAAGTACGTTCGAGGAGTGACGGCTCCCCAGCCCCGAAAGCTTTCGGGGCTGCCCAAGCCGTCGTTCCTTATACTGGCGATCGACCGGGCTACATCAATTTCAATTTTGGCGCGGTTTCGGGTGACCAAGGATTCGTCTGGTAGTCGGATGCGACGATTTGATCGGCGTACGACTGTAAAAGCTGGCAAAGTGCGGCGACATCCAATCCGTGATGCCGACGCCCGAATCTCGAGAGGTTGCTCTCCGCGAGCCGGAACAAACGCACTGCGGGAGGCAAACGCTTGCCATGTTTTGCATGCGATGGATGTTCGAAACGTTTCTGAAGATGAACAAAGGCGCCCGCGGCCTGGATTAGCCCTTTGAAATAGTCTGCATCGCCCGATTTGGTCTTGAGCCAGAGCTGCTCCAACACATCATGTGCTTCGTAATAGCGTTGTTCGTTCCAGCAACGGAAAAACGCCCGGTAGAAGGAGTGGTTTGCGATGTTTGTCTCGTCAGGCTCGACACGGTCACCGGATAGCTCGGCCACAAAATGTGAAATCCTCTCGCCTTTGTTCATGGAGCGCTTAATTTGCTTGCGGCTCAGAGAATGAGCAAACCAGCACTCACCAGCTCTTCCAAGGAAAGGACCGGGCCCGCCTCAGGTCGGCGACTTCTGCCGACCCGCGTGGCTACGCCGCCATAGAAGATGACAGCATTTACCCTGGCCGTTTTGCTGGCCGCGATCGCAATCTTGATTTTCTGCTCCGCGCTCTTCTCCGGAGTAGAGACGGCGCTCTTTCTGCTCAAGTCCCATCAATTGCGCCGTCTGGAAGCCAATCACGCCGGGCTCACGAAATTCATACACCTTTTCCGGGACAATCCGCGTCGAGTTCTGAACGTGCTCCTGTTGGGCGACGGAGTGGTAAATGTGGTGCTGGTGGTGTTGTGTCTTTTCTTCTTGTGGGAAGGCCCGCTGGCAGGACGCATTCCCCAGTGGCTGGTTGGGATTGCGGTCTTTGCCGTCGTAGTGCTGCTCTGTGATTTAATTCCAAAACTCCTGGCACTCTCCGCGCCTTATAGACTTTCGGCCATCGGCGCCCTGACATTGCAAATCGCAGTGCCGCTTCTTGATCGCATGGGTCGTGGACTGGAGACAGTCAGCGCTTACGTGGTCAATCTTCTCACGCCTGCGCATCTGCGCACTCGAGCGCGTTTGAGCGATGAGGAACTGGAAACGCTGATTGAAATGGGCGCAGAAGAGGGCGCTTTGTATGAAGGGGAAGCCGAAATGATTCAGGAAATCATCAAGCTGGGAGACAAAACGGCGAAGGATTGCATGACGCCGCGCGTCGATAGTTTCATGCTGCCGGATGACTTGACGAATGAGGAGGCGATCGCGCGATTGAAGGAGAAGCGTCACCGGCGCGTCCCGGTTTATGCCGATACGCCCGATCAAATTCTCGGAATCATCGACGTGAAACTCTTCCTGCTCGATGCGTCGGAACATTATACCGAAAAACTCATTGCTCCCTCGTTTGTCCCCGAGACGATGCACGCTCTCGAGTTGCTTAAATTGTTTCTGACTCATCCGCAGGGGATGGGAGTGGTGGTTGACGAGTTTGGCGGCATCGAGGGGATCATCACCATCGAGGATATTGTCGAAGAGATTCTTAGTGACGCGTTGCCTCGGGGCGATGTCGATCTCTACATCGAGCCGCTCGGAGACGGTAGATTTCTTGTAAGCGGCAACGCGCGCCTTGACGATTTAAGCGAACATCTTGGTTTTCAAATTGACGTCGAAGGCATAGATACAATCGGCGGACTTATCTTTACCCGTCTTGGGTATTTGCCGCCGTCCGGCACAAAACTTGAGATTCCGCGTCTTGCGATCACCGTGCGTCGCTCCGGGCGCAAACGAATTGAGGAAGTTCTGCTGGAGAAAACAACAGCGTTCGAGGCTGCGGCATGATCGACTGGTTCATCATTTTCTGTTGCTGGATTGTTTCGTTTTTCTTCAACGGACTTGAGAGCGGACTCTTGTCGATCGACCCGGTGCGGTTTCGACAGAATTTGAAGCGTGGAGTGCCAGCGGCCCGACGGTTGGATCGACTGCTTAAACACCCTGAACGGTTGCTGGCGACCGTTCTGCTCTGCACGAATGCGGCCGACATACTTGCCTTGCTCCTACTGACACGCCAACTGGTTGGATCGTACGGCTACGCCGGCTTCTTCTTCTCCGTGGCGATCGCGCTTCCGGTTTATTTATTTCTACTCTCGGTATTACCCAAATCGTTGTTCCGGCGATTTCCTTTTCGTGCGCTAGCCCGGCTTGCCGGTGTGCTCGAGTTGGCCTCGACATTGTTTTCACCTTTGCTCGAACTCGGTGCACGGCTTGGCAAGCTGATCCTGCCGGCTCGTGCCGCGAAACGCGCCGGGCTTTTTGCCGCGCGCGAAGAGCTAAAGCAGATCACCACGGAAAGCGAGCGTGAAGGATCTCTCACTTCGACCGAGCGGGCAATGATTCATAGCGTCGTTGATTTTCGCGGCGTCAAAGTTCGTGACGTCATGCTGCGCTCGAGGAAAGTGGTCGCGTTGCAGCCCAGTGCCTCAACGCAAGAAGCAGTGGAGCTCTCCGCCACGTCCGGTCTTGATCGTCTGCCGATAGTTCCGCAGGACGGCCAACCTGCCGGACTAGTCAACATCCTCGACATCCTGCTGGACGAAAACGGAGACAAACCGCTGGGCAATTACGTTCGGCGCATTGTAACCACTACTGAGTACGAGCCTGCCTACCGGATTGTGCAGCAGTTGCGCGCTGCTCGGCTTGGTCTTGCTGCTGTCGTGGATCATAAGAAAAATTTTCGCGGAATCGTCACCATCGATGACCTAGTTCGCCGGCTTGTTTCGGCGAGCGAGACAAAAGTCTAATTCTCGCGAGCCAGCATCCGGTCTTCATCGCTCAAGATCCGAGCGCAACTTATCAGCGCCACGTGCGAGAAAGCCTGAGGAAAATTTCCCAGCTGACGCTTGTTGCGTGGATCGTATTCTTCCGAAAGCAGCCCGAGATCGTTCCGCAGGTCGAGCAGGCGCTCGAACAATTCACGCGCTTCTTTTTTCCGGCCGAGGAGGTGCCAACAATCGGCCAGCCAGAACGAGCAGGGAAGAAATACTCCTTCAGCGCCGGGCAATCCATCAACACCGGTTTCCTGTGGCCGATAGCGTAGCACCAGGCCGTCCTGCATTAGCTCGCGTTCGATTGCTTCAACGGTACTCTTGACGCGCTCGTCACTGACCGGGAGAAACCCAGTGAGCGGCATTTGAAGCAAGCTCGCATCCAACGCGTTGGACCCATAAACCTGGGTGAAAGCTTTCTTCTTCGTGTTGTACCCGCGTTCGCAAACTTGCTCGTGAATTTGGTCGCGAATCTTTCGCCAGCGACCAATGTGCTGGTATCCCGCGCAATCGCAGTGGTCAACGATTTTGATCGCGCGGTCGAACGCCAGCCACGCCATCATTTTCGAGTGCGTAAACTGCTGGCGGCCACCACGGACCTCCCAGATGCCTTCGTCTGGTTCCTGCCAGTGCGACTCCAGGAATTTCATGAGCGCGACCATGAGCCTCCAATCAGGTTCGGTCACTGCGAGTCCCGCTCGATCAGCCTGCCACGCTGCCGCTAATACTTCGCCATAAACATCAAGCTGAAACTGCGTTGACGCGGCGTTACCGACCCGCACTGGCCGGGAGTCTTCATATCCCGACAGCCACGGAATTTCGTATTCGAGGAGACGGCGTTCGCCACGCACACCGTAGATCGTTTGCATTTGTGCCGGGCTACCCGCGATCGCACGCAGCAGCCATTGACGCCAGGATTTTGCTTCTTCGCGATAGCCTGCGCCGAGTAGCACGAGTAAAATCAAGGCCGCGTCTCGGAGCCAGCAGAAGCGATAATCCCAGTTACGTACCCCTCCGATTTGCTCCGGTAATGAAGTCGTAAGCGCCGCAACCAGGCCGCCTGTCGGCGCATAGGTTAGTCCCTTAAGGGTGATCAGCGAGCGCACGATCGCTTCGCGCCATTCACCTGTGGTTTGAAATCGTTTCGCCCAACCTGTCCAGAATACCTCCGTGTCGCGCAATGCGTGCTCTGCATTTATTTTTCTCGGAGGGTCTGTGTGAGAGGCGAACCACGTTAACACAAATGGGATGCGGTCCCCTTTTGTTACTGTGAACTCGGCCACGGTGGTTAAGTCTTTCCCGCACGTTTCAACCGGCGTTCGCAAGATTAACGCATCGGGGCCCGCGATTGCTTCGAGTCCATCGAAACGTTTACGCCTCCGCACCCAGGGCACGATGTGCCCGTAATCGAAGCGGATGATCAGTTCCATCTGCATCAACACTTCGCCGCGTAATCCTTCGACAATGCGGACAATGTCCGGATTTTCTCCTCGCGGCGGCATAAAATCGATCAGGCGCACCGCACCGCTTTCGGTCTCAATTTCCGTCTCCAGAATAAGGGTATCGCCCCGATAGAGGCGGCGCGTTGCCCTTACTTCTTCGCTCGGAAAAAAGCGCCAGTGACCGTTTTCAGTTTTGCCAAGTAACGAGGCGAAACACGCCGGCGAATCAAATCGCGGAAAACAAAGCCAATCAACGCAGCCGTCGCGACTCACCAGCGCGCCGGTCTGCGTGTCACTAAGGAAAGCGTAATCCTCGATCTTTGTATTTCCCTTCGCCACTTCAGCTTTTCCTCTTAGTCTTGGGCTTACTCATGCTCGTGCTCGTGATCGTCTTCCCTTCGTCCGCCAGTTTTCCAATCCCCTCTCCCGTTAATCGAAACACGGTCCATTCGTCCATCGGCTTTGCGCCAAGCGAGCAATAAAACTTGATGGCCGGTTCGTTCCAATCCAGCACGGCCCATTCCATCCGGCCGCACCCGCGATCACGCGCAATCTTCGCAAGCTCGACCAGCAACGCGCGACCATAACCCTTGCCGCGCTTCTCAGGCTTAACGAACAAGTCTTCCAGATAAAGCCCGGGTCGCCCGAGCCAGGTGGAAAAATTATGGAAGAAAACTGCTAACCCGACTGGCGATTCGCCTTCAAACGCGAGAAGCACTTCCGCCGCAGGCCGTGCCCCGAATAGAACATCAACAAGCTGTTCTTCGGTCGCCGTAACCTCGTCCGGCGCTCGCTCGTACGTAGCCAAATCCCGAATCAGTTGCAGGATGATCGGGACATCTTCCACTCCCGCTGGACGAATCTGGAAATTTTCAGGCGTTTTCACTTTGCTAGCTGATTGTCCATCACGCATCGACGGACGCAACACCTGTAGGTTTGTTTGGATTATTCGGAATCAAAAAATCAGGAACGCAGGAGACGGAATTTCGCAAGCCACGAAAATGGTAGAGCGTCCGTTCGGCCGGATCTAGGTAGCTTCCGGGCGTGCCATTTCTCGGGAATTCCTGGCTTCATGGCTTCCAGATAAAAAAGAATCAATCTGTCTGAATCTGCGTCATCTGTGGAACACCTTCGGCTTCGGCGCGCCGGGTCATCCGCCTTTCTCCAAAAAAGAAAGGAAAAAGTCTCGACGTTTTCTTGCCATCCCCGGTAAGATCGGTGCCCGCAATCCGAGTTATGAAAAGGCGCATTAACCCCCCGGTTGAAGCGCATCTTATTCGAGGCGCGTTTTACCTGCTTTTTCTGCTCGCCCTGTGGGCGATCCCATTCTCGCTCGCACAGAGAACCACTGAAAGGCAAAGCACGATCGAGAGCACGACCCAACTTCCCATCACTTCTGGCGACAGCGATCGCGACGCAAGCGCTTTGCCAACGTCGGAATTTCCAATGGGCTGTTGCCTGTGGAACCAGTATGACAACCCGGCGACGGAACCGCCTATCAACATCGGCTCGCAGAAGTTCGAGCCGGCGATGGCTGCGTTCGACGATCAGGCTGCTGACGACTTCGTCTTAAACGCTCCCCCACCACCTATGTTCGCGTACATCACTGATGTGCGCGTGATGGGCGAATATTCCCAAGGCGGTGGCCCGGCATCGTCGTTCAATGTTTACCTTTACACAAATGGCGCAGGCAACCTTCCCGGGACACAGTTTGCCGCGTTCCTCAATCGACCCTACACCGGAACTCCTCCTGATTTTACGATCAACTTGGGAAACCCGTTCAGCCTGCCTTCGGGAACCTATTGGGTGTCCGTCCAAGCGCGGCAGGATTTCAATCCAAATGGTCAATGGTTCTGGCACAATCGAACTGTTCAATCAAACGCGGGCGCAGCCTGGCGAAACCCGGGCGACGGCTACGCCACCGGCTGCATCACTTGGAACCGAAAGAACGCATGCATGGCCGACCAAGTATGGCCCGACCAGGTTTTCCAAATACTCGGGTTCGTTGAAGGCCCCACGCCAACGGCAACAGCTACTTCGACTGCGCCGCCGACACCGACGCCAACTGCCAGCCCGACCCCGATCGCGTGCAGCTTGTTTGAGAGCTTCGACAATGTGACCCCGCCGGCTCTGCCAGCCGGTTGGATAGCGACCAACGGGATCAACCCTGATGGTATACTTTGGCAGACCTCGAATTCGGGACTGCCATCACCACCAGCTGATTCACCTCCCAATGCAGCATGGGTTAATGATCCGGCTGCGATTAGCGACAAATATCTCGACTCGCCGCCTATCAGGATCGAGCAACTCGAAAACGCTGCCTTGATGTTCCGTAACAATTATTCACTGGAAGACACCCGAGACGGCGGCGTACTGGAGATCAGCATAGACGGCGGGCTATTTCAAGACATCCTAGCTGCAGGCGGCAGCTTTGGCCAAGGTGGCTACAATGGTACCATCAGCAGTTGTTGCGGCAATCCCCTGGCTGGGCGCCAAGCGTGGACAGGCAGTTCTGGTGGCTTCATCCCGACGACCGTCGACTTGTTTGTGTTCCGGGGACACACCATCGTGCTGCGATGGCGCATGGGCAGCGATAGCATTACTTCTGGTCAAGGCTGGAGGATTGATGCTGTCCAGATGATCTGCGAGCGACCTACGCCAACTTCAACTCCAACGGCTACCCACACGCCGACTCCAACAGCGACAGCCACTGCGACAGCGACTCACACACCGACTGCAGCGCCGACAGCAACTGTAACAGTCTTTCCAAGTCCGACACCAACGGCATTAACTCCATCGTCAAAGCGCATCTTGTTCGAGGCGCGCTTGCCGAGCTGCTGTTGCTTGCCGTCTGCGTGATCCCATTTGCGTCGGGACAGGGGCAACCGGACATGCAACCTGAAAACCAGAACCCAACGGGCTTCTTTTGTCCTGATTGTACTTACCCGCCAGGCTGGCGGCCGGGACCGGACATGCCGAGTACCGGAGTCCGGATGGTTGGGGTCTTAATGTCGAAGTTTTATGCCATGGGCGGACGCAGCATGGATGGAGCCGGCCACGATTTCACGCATCCGTTTGAATATGATGCAATCAACCATACTTGGACGATTAAGTCCGCCACCTATCCTGACAATCAGGTGAGTGACATGGCTTGCGGCGTCCTTGCTGATAATGGAACGGCGTACATTTACTGTGTCGGCGGCTCGGCAGGTGGGCAGACCGCCGCTACCAATCGCGTCTTCCGCTACAACCCGGTCACCGATGTTATCGAGACTATTAGTTCTCCCTGGCCCGGCGACTCTGACGGGATAACTCTGCCCGGCGGCTTCGCAGTCTTTAACAACAAGCTCTATATCCTGGGCGGCTTCCGGATTAACACTGGGATGATCGACACGATTTGGGAGTTCACTCCCACGACGAACGTCTGGATGCAGAAAAACGCTGTCCTTCCCGTCGCTCTCGGCTACATACCGACCGCCGTCATCGGCAACTTTATTTATACGGCTGGCGGCAGCACTTGGGACGGCACCACGATCCACGATAGCAACTATTCTTTTGCGTATGATCCCATAGCTGATTCTATCTCCGCCATTGCCAGCATACCTAGGCCCACCGGCGAGACGCCAGCGCTAGCCCACCAACTGCTTCCATTCGACCCAGTTAGAATGTGGGTCCTGGGCGGCGGCAGAGATGCCCCTAATCCATCCAATGAGGTGGACATCTACGATCCAGCCAGTAACTCCTGGACAGTGGGCATGCATTTGATGACCGCGCGGCGCAATTTCGCAGCAGCCTCCGCCGAATGTCATAGCTGGTTAGCGGGCGGCTATGCCAGTGACGGTGTCACACCGCTCAGTTCGATGGAAATCTTCTGCTTCCCCGCTGCCACACCCACGCCAACTGTGACATTCACACCAACGCCAACAGCGACATTTACTCCGGCCGCAACGCCCACAGCTACATTTACTCCGACTCCGACAGCAACTGTAACAGTCTCTCCAAGTCCGACACCAACGCCAAGTGAGACGATTCCACCGGTGAGGGCGACTCCAATCCCACGAGGTCGGCCGACTCCAGCACCGCGCCCGTAGCTTATGACTATGAAAACGAAACGAACTACGCAATCTGCTTTCTTTCGTCTGTGTATTTCGTTTGGATTGGTGATCTTCTTCGCGGGAGTCCTTCTCGCCCTGTTCGCCGTGCCCGCTGCAGGACGCCTCCACCATGTCAAACTGAATTCGCCGGCGTCGAGCCACGCTACCGGTGTCGTGATTGGCGGCGACGGC
>WNGK01002762.1_pt1 | contig 27135 bp, 27 predicted proteins | sample 5400601 | NCBI WGS metagenome assembly WNGK01 (sample SAMN13153376, study PRJNA577476) | soil metagenome | isolation source: 60 cm soil or saprolite under Garry oak tree replicate 1 | place: USA:California | collected 2016-06-15
GGCAGTGTTGCTCAAGTACGAGCACTTTCTAGCTATGCAGGAGCGGATGCCAGATGAAGAATAGGCTACTTGCCTTCGGTCGCTTCGCGGACGATGCGCAGCGCGTTCTGGCTGCTATCTACTTCGTCGCGGTACGTGAGCAAGTCCCAAGGAACAAGCGTGCGGCTCGCCTTGCTGCTGGCTACCAATCTTTTCAAGATTAACTGTCTTTCTGCTGTGACTCACGCCAGAAACGACCCACGTTCCGCGCTCCGCTCCGATTCCAACCTTGTCCCCTACCTGTGGGATTCGTCCGGGATTTGGCATGACCATAGTGTCCCACAGCCCAGAGCGGATTGCTACCGCTGTGGAAAGCAAACGGCACCAGTACCGAGAAACCAGATGGCTTGAACCCGCGTCAGGACGAGCCTATAATCTCGACGTTCCCAAGGAGGCACAATGGCCGAACACCGCAAAGTGATCGATTGTCGCCGTTTCCCGTCGGAGAAATCCTGCTCAATCGTCATTTCAGGCACAGAAGACGACGTTCTGGACCTCGCTGTCCTGCATGCGAAGACAGTGCATGGCCACCAAGAGACGCCTGAACTGCGCGAGCAGATCCGCTCCATGCTCCAGGATGAGGACGCCGCCGCCGAAGCGGCATAGCCATAGCAAACAAGCAAAAGGCGCGCTCACCCAGCGTGCCTTTTGCCTCTCAACACCATGCAAAATCCGCGACCCAGGTCTCATGAGAGATCCGAGACCTGACGACGCAGCTTAGAAAAAATGGGTTGGGCAGGCGGATCGCAACGAACGCTACTGACTAAGAATAGAGTGATACGTGAGGAGAGAAGAATGTCACTAGCATCCCGAACTCTTGAGTTTCGGGCTCAGGCCGATTTGGGCCCACCTTTTTTACTAGACCGGCGAAGGAGGTCCGCGGGATATTTAACGAGGCCATCGAAGCAGGGATCGCCGAAGCGAACCCTGCGGCCCGCCTCGGCCGCTTCACGCGGACCGCGAAGACCGCAGAGGTCAAAGGGATTTCTCTGACGCCGGCCGGGGCAGAGCAATTTCTCCAGGAGGCCAAGGAAATCCGCCCAGAGTATTCCTCGCTCTTCCTGATGGCATTACGTGCGGGTCTTCGCCGCGGCGAGCTGGTCGCCGTGCAGTGGGGAGACATCCAGTTCGGCAGAGATGAGCACGATGCAAATCGCTTCATTGTCGTGCAGCACAATTATGTGCGCCGCGAGCACACAACCACGAAGAGCTGCAGAAACGCTTCGTATTGACAATAGCAAGACCATCTTTTCCTTGATCGTGTCGCACACTGTGTCACTGGCCAAAAAACGTGTTCCCCGAACTAGCCGCAAGAATCTCTTTTAATTTTTCATGTCTTTTAATTTTTCATTGACACAACTATATTTTGCGGGTAACGTCCTGCACAATTAGCGAGCGGCATCCGCTGGGGGCGACGGATTTCTCAGTTCCGCCTGTGATCTCGCTGCTTCCTCTGAAGTGTGAATGGAATGCGCCAGTCAGCGCTGACGGTGCACCCAGTGCATATAAGCGATTCGCACGAGTACTCGGTGCAGGCCGAGGGGCCCGATCTGTTCTTTTCGTCAGAAGAAGCCTATGGCACGCGTCATGGCCACGCTGTCCCTTTCGTTTCTAGTAACACTTTCTTTCTGCGGTTTTCCGCAATCCGCTTCTGCCAAAGCCAACTTACACCCTCTTGCTTTTTACACAATCAATGTTACGTCACCCACGCCACGTCACCCACGTCACCAGCTTGGTTGACTTCATAAGGCGTCGAGAGTAGAGTGCCGGAAATCGAGGTTTGCCAAGTGCGGACTCGACTCAAGGCGGCTTCTCTCGTCGCGATCACTGTGTTGCTAGTAATGTCGGCTCTGCCGGCAGTCGATCTTCCTGAAACAAACTTCGATGAAGCGAACACTCCGACGAACGACATGGTGGTTCAGGAGCAGGCCGCTTGTTCGAGATGCGTCTCGTCGTTGAAAGCGTTCGTGCCGAGAATATTTGCGCACACACGCAAGGCTCAAGTGAGCAACACTCCTTCGGTCCCTCTCGCGGAATTGACCTACTCCCCTTATTCTCAAGAACTGCTGCGTACGATTCGTTGTTAGTTCGTCCACTCCACAATCTACATAAATCCGTCACATAACTTGGCGATCTGTAACCCGCCAGGCTCGAGGGTTCGGGCGGCTGCCGTCCGTACCGATTGCTTATGACTTGCATAGGCACTGATTGGCAAGATGCGTCATATTATCCTTCATTATCACTTCTTCAAGAATGCCGGCAGCACTTTTGCCGCCGCGCTGGAACATAATTTCGGGAAGAATTTCGCCAATTTTGATTCCGAGCACTATAACCGAAGGTTACACCCGCAAGAACTCGTCCGCTTCGTTCAAGAGAATCCACATCTGGTTGCAATATCCAGCCATCACTTGAACCCTCTTGCGCCGCACGTGGAAGGGATTCAATTCCACGAGGTGGTTATTCTACGTAACCCAGTGGACAGGATTCGCTCGATGTATGACTTCTTTCGCAGGGAAAGGATCAGCGAGGATCCCTTGACCTGCGAAGCAAAGCGGCTTAGCCTTCCAGCGTTTCTTGAGCTCCTCATCGAAACTCGGCCCCACCTTATCACTAACCCGCAGCTAAATCTGATCGCAAAAGGTGGAGCAGCGATTCCCAGCAGACAGGATATGGACAGGGCAGCGCTTTTCCTCAAGGCGGTTGCGGTGATCGGCGTAGTCGAGAGGTTCGATCTGTGTGCTCTGGGGGCGGAGCAGTCCCTCAGTCGGGTGTTTCCGCATTGCGATCTCAGCTATGTTCCCAAGAATGTCAGCCAAGGGCGTGCAAGTGACCTGCGTACACGTTTGCAACGATTCGCGGCTACCTGCGGAGACCATCTGTATAGGAAGGTCGTGAATCTTAACGAGCTCGACAGTGAACTGGTTGAGATTGCTGCGGCCGAGTCGCTGCGGAGATTTCAAGAGATGGCCTCCCCGGAAGCGTCCCTTCGAAGCTTTAGGAGACGAGTCAGATATCGGAAGATTTTGTCCGGGATCGCAAAGAGACGTGCGCGAGTGCTGCGCCTTTGGAGTCGCGCGATGCGGATCATTTCCCTGCGCTAAGAATCGCAAGCTTGAGCGCTGTGCGGAATGTGCCGGATTACTGATGTTGACGCTTTCACATTTGACCCCTTCAAGGAATTCCGAATAAAAGAAGGCGTCAGCCCGGCTGGCGTCAACAGAGACATAGGGTATACCGAGCTGCATTTAATTTTGCGGTAGAGCGTAGGCCACTGACTCATAGTCCACTTGACGGCGTGAGGCTATTCGACGAAGAGAAAAACCGCAAGGCTCCTCGGGTACTATCCTTCGCCGAAGAACAGAGAATCCTGATGTGTTGTGACATCAGAGTGCGATTGATTGTGACCGTGCTGCTTTATACGGGAATGCGGGTTGGAATCGAAGCTCTTAGAATCAAGTGGACAGACGTTGACTTTGAAGAAGCAGTAATTACAGTCGCGCAAATCCAAGACGGCAGCTGGGCTGCGGCTCTGCCGATGACAGAGTTTGTAGCGTCCGAACTCCAAAAGTGGCACGCTGCCACAAATGGAATATCCGAGTACGTCTTTTTCAATCCACAGCGCTCGGTATCGGCATGGACGTGCACAAGGAAGCGATTGTGATCGTCGTCCTGGAAGCTGTGACGGGCCATTCCCTGTGCGGGTACCCAGGTCTATGCCCCGCGGCTATCGGGAAGAATGGTTGAACAAAATTCCGCAAGCCGGGGTGCGCCGCCGCGCCGAGCTGCTCTACGAAAGCGTTGCTCGGCGAACGGAGTACACCATTCGCCGGGCTTTTGCGTCGCGCTGAGTGACTATTCCGAGTTGCCTCGCTGCTCGCTGGCTGTTGCGGTCAGCTTGCCGAAGAGTCCGTCGCTTTCATCGTTGGGGCCGGCAGTGAAAAAGAGTTCGGTGGCCAACCCGGACTTGCCGGCATCGGAACCGAAGCCAAGAGCCCAGAGGCCTTGGATGACGATCGGATTGCCGCTCTTATTGAGCAACATGCCGACGCGCTTGCCGCTCACGGCATTGAAAGCGTGGATCCTTCCGTCGCCGAAATTGCCAATCAGCAAGCGATGGCTGAACGGGCCAAAGTCACTTGGCGCCAGGGCGATGCCCCAGGGAGCGTTCATGAATGGACCGTGTTCCAGACGGAGGAGCAGTGCTCCCTGGTCGTCAAAAATGTCCACGTATCCAATGCCAGGTCCGTGGTCCTCATCCGTAGAACCGGGGAGGCGGTGCGCAAAGGTCACAACGATATTGCCGCCGACATTTTGGATTCCGAACGGAGCATAGTCAGGCGGAAGTTGTGCGTCTACGAAACCTGTGCTCGGGACGAGGGTGAAAGTGCTGTCATAGACCTCCACTCTCCCCCTTGAGAAGTTGTTCACGTAGAGTCGCGGGCCGGCAGCCGTCACCGCGATGGCGCAACCTTTGAAGATGGCCCCCGACGCGGAATGATCAACCTTTTTCACTGCTTTATTCAGGTTAACCGTGGGATTCCAGGCCGCAATCGTACCATTCTCGGTGACGAAGATGAAGACGGCTGGGACTCCCTGGACGACGTTAAAGCCTGTGGTGAAGTTGAAGACGGTGCCGGTGGGAGCAGAAGGCGGAGTGCCGCCATTCGCTGTCGGGATCGTCACAACCAGCGGAACAATTGAACCAGTGCTGTCGTAGAGCGTGGAAAGGCCCGTACCGTTGTCCGAAATCCAGAAGGGCGAACCCGTCGCACGAGAGAGTCCCCATGCGTTCACCAGGTTGGGATCGAGGGTTGCCTTGAATGAGATTGAGGTTCTATCGACCGTGAGGTTTGTCCGCTGGTAATGTTGCGCGAATGCTGAGTTCCCCAACAGCAGGCTGAGGGTGACGATCGCGGCGGCTGCAATCTTGATGCACGTCTTACTCACAATGTTGCGCATGGTTGTTCCTCCCGCAAAAAGCGCTAAACTACCACAGATGCTTAAGAGAGTTGTCAAACTTTTGTAAGAGAATTGTAAGAGAATTGTAAGAGCCTGGTCATCAATGGCACGTCGAGCACGGTTCTCCTCCAACGCGGCTATCTACAAACCAACTCTTATCTTGCTGTAAGTAGTGCGCTTGCCTGGGGCGCGATGTATGCGCACAGAGTTGACGAGCTTGCGCCGTATGCAAAAAGTTGCGTATTCTGCTTTGACCGTGCTGGCGCGTTGGTTATCCAGTCGCGGCGCGGTACCTACAGGTTAAATCTCAAGATAAGAGTGCACAGCCTTCACTGTCTAACCCCGCAAAGACCGCAAGTTCCCTCGAAATACCCACCTACGACACCACTTCTTAACCAACGTCGGGCAGGGTGCCTCGGGTTATACTCCCTCTCAGAACAGTGGAGTCCCGGCGGCAGACCGCGACGGGACGTGCTCACAGAAGCCCTCAAGGCACAACTTGCATCGGATGATTCCGATGGCAGAACCTTCGCGGAACAGATTGCGGCTGTCCTGATTAAGCACGCATTGCGCGGCGACGTGCGGGCGATTCGGGAAATTGCGGACCGCACCGAAGGCAGACCACGGCAGCAGTTCAACATTGATGCCAGTGCGACGTTCTTCGGGGGTCTTGTTCCCCAACCTAAGCGGCTCCCCGATGGACTTGGGGAACCTGCTAAACCGCGCCATCTTACCTGCACTTAACCGGTGCGCTGTGTGCGGAAAGCCGAAAGAAGAATGCCGAAAACCGCTCGGCGAAGGCAAGGACACCGCACCAGATCACAAATTTGAGCGAGACAAGATTCTCCCCGAGTGGCACGGTTGGCACGCTGCACGGCGGGGACTGGGGACAAACTTGTACCGCCTAGGTGTACCGGAAAAAACAATTCAGGCCATCCTTCGCCCTGCAAACGTGTCCACGACCAATACGTACTACATCAAGAGCGCAGCGGATGACACCCGCGCAGCGATGGCGAAGCTAGAACGGCTCGTGATTGGCAACGAGCCAGCAACCGAAACAGAACAACGCGAAGATTTCGCAAGTGGCAACGAATTGGCAACAGAAGCGGCAGACGCCAAGCCTGCAGCAATCCAGTAAACATCCTGTTTACTGATGGTTGAATCTGGTGGCGGCGGTTGGACTCGAACCAACGACCTACGGATTATGAGACCGTCGCTCTAACCACCTGAGCTACGCCGCCATTATGTGGGTTCAACATCTTACAGTAACGTGACCCGCTTCCCATTGCATTATAATCGCATAGTGCGAAAGCGTAGACCTGTCGGAGGTCGCATGAGTCGCTATCAGCGCGGTCACATTTACGAGGCATTTGGAGCCTTTCACGTTCGATTCTATCAAACCGAGTTGCGTGGCAGACAGTTGACGCGAGTGCAGAAGTCACATCGCCTGTGTGCCAAGGATCGGAAACACTACTCGGCGAAGTCGAAGCCAGTGCAGTTGCTGTGCGATGACTTCATGCGCAGGGTGAACACGGCGACGGTGACCGAGCAGGACATGACGGTCGCGCAGTTCTGGGAGAAATACTACCTCCCCTACTGTGAAGAGATCGTCAAGCTGACCGGCGAACGACGCAAAAAGCCTTCGACTATTCGTGGCTATAAGCAGATCTGGAAACAACATCTGGAAGCGCACTTCGGCAAGCTGACGCTGCAAGAGTACGAACCGCACCTCGGCACTCGGTTTCTCCAATCTTTGACCGGCACCCAGGCAAAGAATACGCTCAAGCACGTCCGTGCGTGTGCGTCGTCGTTATTCAAGCGTGCCGTCAACGAGCAGCGGATCAAAACGAATCCCTGGCATGGCGTGCAGATGCCAGACGATGCAATCGAGTCGAGCCAGACACAGCACTACACGCTCGAGGAAACCGAGAACATTATCTCGGCGCTGGCGGACCACGTCGATTGCCAACTGGTGATGGCGCTCTCTTGCTTACTTGGCTTGCGTCCGGGTGAGATCGCCGCGCTGCGCTGGGAAGACTTCGACCCAGAGAGTGTGAACATCAGGCGTTCAGTCGTGCGCGGCATCGTCGGCACGCCGAAGACCCCGGAGTCGATCGCGCCCCTGCCGCTGATCGATCAGGTGCGCGTGCCACTGGAGCTATGGCGGCGAAAGTCGGAGAATACGAAAAATAGTTGGGTGTTTCCGTCACGCAACGACACGCCGGTCGATCTGCACAACCTAATCGCTCGCGTCATCAAGCCGCATGTTGAAGGAAAGAGCGAGTGTGAGCGTTGCCACAAGGTTCCAAAGAAGTCGGGTGCCGAGTGGAAGACCTTATACGCTGGCCGGCGCGGTGCGTGCACCGCGGTCATCGAAGCGACCGGTGGAAACTACGCCGTGGCACAGGCGCTCTTGCGTCATAAGTCGATGAAGACCACGCTCGACGTGTACAAGAAGCAGATCACACCACAGTCGTTTAAGGAGGGGATGAAGCTGCTTGAGGAAGCTGCAACCAAACGGTGAACCGCTGACTGCCTTAACCTGGTTGTCACGTTGCGTAAATCACGACAGGTGTCCAGATTGACGGCGGTTATCTCACGAATCAAAACCAGGAGTCCCAGATTGCCCTGACCTGGCCTACGCTTTCAAGAGGCCCAGCGTAAAACAAAACCTTCCGATGGCCGGTCACAGGTGGACCACAGATGGTCGGGATTGTGTTTTCGACCTGTCAACTCATGCGGACAGCGACAATTCCAATTGCTTCGGTGGCAATCAGCGCTGGGGCTCATACCTCCGGAGAAAGGACCGCGCGAACTCGTTTGCCAATCGTGAAGAGTTGTCGGTTCTAATAATCACACACGTTTCGAAACACAATGAGGCATCAGAAAAGGGTTTTACCACTACACCTTGGGCACCAACGGCAACGGCGGATTTTGTGAGAATAGCCACGCCAACGTGTTCAGATGCCAAGTGCACCGCCTGTTGAGCTGTATGAATATCGTGCGCGTGTTTCGGAGCGATTCCCTCGCGTCTCGCTGCCTCCATGATTGCGTCATGAACAACTGGGCGAGCTCGTCGAGCAAACAGAATCCAGTCATCCTTTGCCAAATCTTGGAGCGTGATGTCTTTCTTTTGAGCAGCCGCGTGGGTCTGCGGGAGGGCAGCATAAAGAGGCGCCTGCGCGAATGCCGCGGTTGTGATCTGAGAATTTTCCGGCGGCGCAGTCACCAAGGCCAGGTTTAGTTCACCTGACATCACACTCCGAACCAGTTCGCTTGAGAATTCGCTGATGAGTTGAATGCGGAGCTTAGGGTACAGGTGCAGACGGATTGCAAGAATGGCTGAAACCCAGGATTGGTCGGCGTCGGGTGAGTGCCCGATAGTCAAAACGCTATCGCGCCCGTCGCGAACAGCATACCCGAGCTGAACAGCCCGGTCTATGTGCAAGAGCGCCGAACGAGCCTCTTCGACGAAGGTATGGCCCACTTCCGTGAGCTCCACGTTCTTTTTGTTCTTGCGAGCGAATAGATGAAGTCTATGCTGCTTTTCGATCTCATTGATCTGCTTGCTGAGTGCAGATTGGGTGATGTACAGCGTGTCGGCGGCGCGAGTGAAATTCAGCTCCTCGGCCAAGACAAGGACTGCCTGCAGGTGACGTACTTCGACCCTGGAGAACACGGCTCCAACCCCCCTTCGCCAAGCGGCGGAGATTCGTTACTGCCCTACATCTAGTCAAGGAACGGGAAGGCAAGAAAAAGTATAAAAAAGAATTGTTGGACTCAGGTGGGGTGCGCAGTCCCGAGACGGAGAATGCTTGACAGACGCTCGTTTCGGATGGCACGCTTTTTGGCCATCTAATTATCAGTTGGGGTGAGGCCCTCCCAGATGTCCAGCCGCGAGTTGGGCCCAGAATGGGTTCTTTCAAGGTTTATCTCTCCTACCGCTGGTCCCAAGGACGAGATTAGCGAGTTGGTTGTTGTTGCGCGACACCTGTGGCCACGCATTCAGGCGCATGCGCGTAGGGAGCAGCCGGAGAAGAACTCTGACGAGGCGCTTGCTTTGGCCACCGAGGTATGGGAGAGCGTGTTGCAGTCTGTTGCGAAAACAATCCAGCGATCGAACCGGACAAACTGGCGAATAAAGAACACGGAAGCGTCGTTGCGGGTAAGCCGCGATGGGGAAGCAGGTAGCCGAATGAGTGACGAACGAAATCCCCAGGCTTGGGATTGCCAACGAAATATCCCTTGCCGCTGGAATCGCTCCACGTCCCCTGCGGGTTCCAATGCCATGCTTCAACAAATAATTCGGTGTTCTGCCGATACGTGACCGTTTGCCAACCGGCGGAGAGCACCTGCTTCATGACCGGCTCGGTAAAGAGTTTGTCGGTCGCAGCCGTGTTAATGCGGTCGATGCCAGCTCCCAAGGCCTCGGTCGGGACAAATGTGTTCGCGACGTGTGCGGGTTGGAGTCCACGCGAATGGTTTGACAGAAAGACAGCGCAGCCGAAATAGTCGTGATGCTCAAAACGAGCAGGATGCGGCGGCTCCCGGGCCTGTGGCATTTCCCATCCAAGAATCGCATAGTCCTCGCACACCTGTGTGCAGAATATGAATGATTGTGCAGTGCTTCAATCAGTTCAGAACAATACGGGAGTTTAATCGCGCAGGTAAAGCCCCAGGTTCAAGTTCAGCCTCGCGCCAACGACTGAATTCACCGGATTGAGTTGAGTCGGCTGGTGCGCAAGACATTGTTATCCTGCGCACCCTCTCCAGCACGATGATCGCTGATGGCGGGTAATCAAATCCGCATTGGCGATCATGACCTCGTCAGAAGTTGAACTTGAAGCCCAGCTGCAGCTCGCGCGGTCCCACTGACGTGTAACTTATCGTCCCGAAGGTGTCATCGCCGACCTGGGTGTCCGGTGTCCCGAATACCGGATGATTAAAGGCATTCCTCGCCTCGACCCGGAACTCGAAGTTCATCTGCTCACGTATCTGGAACTGCTTACCGACCGATAGATTAGTCGTGAACGACCACGGCGTACGGACACTGCCCAGCGTTCGCCGAGCATCGCCCAGGGTGAAAGGTGCCGGACGCTGGAACACGCTGATATCGGCAAAGTAGTTGTCCACCCAATCGGAACCGTGGTTACGCTTGGGCGTTCCCACAATATTGGGTCGCTGCGCGCCATATGTGGGTAGAGGCTGTCCGCCGTCGTTAAGGAAAAAGGCCAGCGGACGTCCATCAGAGATGCGCCAGATGCCGTTGGTCTTCCATCCACCGATGATCAAGTCCGCCCAGCGCGGCATGTTGCCCAGGAATGCCCGCCCGTGCCCAAACGGCAGATCGTAGCTGTAGCTGAACTGAATTACATAGGGAATGTCGAAGGTTGACAGACTCCGTTCCAGCTCCGGCTTGTTGGGATCCTGCAAGCTGTCGAAGCCGCCCGCCCATGACACATTGGTGTCGGCCGCGGAAGCGTCGTCGATCGACTTCGACCAGGCGAACGTTGCCAGTAATTGCAAGCCATTGGAGTACTTCTTCTCGGCGGTCAACTGCAGTCCGTGGAAAATGGAATTCGCGATCATCTGCGGTTCCGTAGAAAGCCCAGTGAATTGAGGAAACGGCCGCAGCAATTGATAGTACTGAATCTGCGGAAAGCTGCTGCCTATGGTGCTGTTCGGGTCGGTGATGAGCCCGGCGAAAGGATTGCTTACCGGGGTGTTGAGGCACGCTACAGTCAGGGCTTGGCATGGGTTGGCTGCGTCGGGATCTCCGATCGGGAGACTCTCCACCCAGGGCCCCAAAAAGTTCCGCTCCACCGAGTTGCTGAACGGCAGGTGGGTGCCCTTTTTGCCGATATATTCTGCATTGATCAGGATACGGCTCGGCAGTTCGCGCTCGATCCCGAAGCTCCAGCTCTGCTCATAAGGTGTCCGGTTCGCGCCCGGGGTACGCAGCGGGCCGTTCGCGCCGAAACCCACATCGTTCAACAGCCCGAGCGAACTCCCTGCAGGTTGAATCAACCCGAACTTAAATGGATTGTTCAGGTTCACGAAAGGAGTTGCAAGGTCGTTTGGATTAACAGTGATCACATTTGTGTACTGATTGAAACCTGCGCTGCCATAGGGGACGACGCCAGTGACCCCGGAGCGCGACTGCCCATAGTAAATGCCATAGCCTCCGCGTACCACCATCTGCGGAGTAACCTGATACGCGAAGCCGAAGCGCGGCTGGAAGTCGTGCCAATCGGTTACATAGTTAGTGCGTTGTTTCGAAGAGGCGAAGACCTCACCCCCTTTCAAAGCAATGTTCACGGGTTGGCCGGTAACGGGGTTGGTGTAGGTCAGGCTTCCACCATTCAATGGACTGGTGGCATTCGGATCGAACCAATCCTGGTGGTTAAAGCGGTCGGTGCGGGGCAACGTAACGTCATAACGCAAGCCCAGATTTAATGTCAGTTTGGGCGTGACCTTCCAGTTGTCTTGCGCAAAGAATCCGTATTGGTAATTCGTAGTGGCCGGCCGGAATTGGATTTCTTCGTAGGACCCACAACCATTGCTGGCACAGCCCTGCGTCATCTGGCCCATCATAAAGCTTGCCATGGAGTCGCCGCCGCAGTCGTCTATTCCCGATGGGCAGGCGTCAGAGGCATCTGTATTGAAGCTGAAGAATCCGACGGCAGCGTTGGTTTGGATGTAGTTAATCTGGTGAATTCGGCCGTCAAACCCGAACTTGATGTCGTGCCGCCCATGTATCTTGTCGAGCGTGGCCGATAACTGTCCTGTGTCCTGGCCCAGGCGGTAATTGCCATAGGGATCCGTGCCGATATTGGGGTAGCCGGCAGGGGTGTACTGGTCGATGAAGATCGCAGGCACTCCCTTGAAGCCGTTGGCCTGTAAGTAGGAGGGGAATCCCAGCGTCCCGAGAGGATCATCGACGCCATGCGGGTTATAGGCATCAATGTGCCAAACTCCCCGCGTGAACCCCAAAGTTATATTCAGCAACAATGACGGGCTGAAAGTATGCGTCTCGTTGATCGCAAAAGTGTGGGCGTTATTCCAACCCGGACCGCCCTGACAGGGATCTGTAAAGTTTTTGAAACAATCGAGACCCGTGCCTGAGGGGTTGTATTGATACGAGAACTTCCCAGTCAGTAGGTCGTTCTGTGTGAAGCGATGATCGATTCTGATATCGAACTGCTTATTGGACCTGTGGCTTGAGCCGGAGCCGAACCAGTTTTGGTAGATGCCTCCGCTGGGAAAGTTGGGCTCTGGAAAGTAGCTCATCATCTTTTGTGCCACGGGATCAATCAGATTGCCGGCAACACCGGGATTGGGACCGCCCGGGCTCGGCCAAAGGGCGAGGTTGTTAAAGCGAATAAATGTGCTGCGTACCACGCCACCCGCGTTGGAATTGAAAACTCCGGAGTATGGATCCCAGATCTGACCGGCTGCCACGCTGCACAAGCCATTATTATCGAATGTCCCTCCCTGGGCGGCACACACCTCGCCAAAATCGCCGGCCCGCATGGCATCGCTGGGAACGGCTCCAGTACGCGTGCTTAAGCCCGTTTGAGTCAAGCCGTCGTAATCGAAGAAGAAAAAGGTCTTGTTCTTGATGATGGGGCCGCCGATGGTACCACCGTAATTATGGCGGCGCAGCGGGGGAATGGAATCTCCCGCGCGATTCGCGAACCAGTCGTTCGCATCCAGGCTATCGTCGCGCAAGAACTCGTACGCGCTGCCGTGAAACTTATTGGTACCGGAGCGCCCAATCACATTGACCACCGAGGCACCCGAGAACCCGTACTCCGCGCTGAAATTCGTCTGCTGAACTTTGAATTCTTCCACCGCCTCCGGTGAGGGGAGATAAGTTACTGATGTGATTCCCCCGTTGGGTTCGGAGTTCGTGACGGATGCGCCATCCAGCAGAATGTCAGCCGTAGCCCCACGGCTGCCGTTGGAAACAAAGTTCGTGCCCAGACAGGGCTCTGGGCATTGATCATCCATCTCCGTGACGCCCGGCGCCAAAGCGGTCAGTGACTCGATATTGCGGTCAATCAAAGGCAGATCATTGATGAAGCGGCGATTGACCACCTGTCCGGTTTCGGCATCTTCGGTCTGGATTGCCTGCGCCGCCGACTCCACCTGTACGGACTGCGAGGCAACCGCCACCCTCAACGTTACATTGGCGGTCGCGTTCTCGTTTACGTCGACCTTGAATCTAGCGCTTTCCGTCTTGGCAAAACCCGCGGCTTCGACGGTGACAACGTACACGCCCGGAGGAATCGAGCGAAACAAATACCGTCCGCTACTGTCGGAGGTCGTCTGGAAATTAAACCCTTTTTCCTGGTCGGTGAGGATGACCTTCGCCCCTGTAACCACGGCGCTTGTTGCGTCGGTCAGCTCGCCACTGACCGTTCCGAAGTAGGCCTGGCCCAGACAGGTTAAGGAAAGAAATAGAACAAGCGCTGCCACGAGCAGAACGCTAAGTTTCCGTTTGATGGGTGGATTTGAAAGGTGCGCGCAGCCCTTACCGGTCAGTACCATGGCTTCCCTCCGCGCTGAGATATTAAAACGGTTTATTACTCGAGAGGGCCTGCGTTGTCAAGCAAAAACGTGCCGGTTGCCCTTGAGGGTACAGTCCCATAACTATTGGGTTCCCTCTACGATCTTGAGATAACGATTTACCTGCAGGTTTGAGAGCTTTTGCCGAGCGCCGCTGGGCCACAGGACCTCAACGCCAACCGCCTCCCCGTTGGAATGCCCCAGTCCCACCAGCACTCGCTTGTCAGAAGACGAAATATAGCTCGAACCGCCCACAATCCACCGGACGAAATGCCGGGTCCCGGCGATCACGGTAACCTTGGCTCCGATCGCATCCCGGTTGCTTTTGGTTCCCTGGAGCTCGAAACCGACCCAACTGCTGTCCTGGCCGACGTTGTTTCGGAGTAGTAACGGCGTTCCGTTCAACCTCGTAAGAACTACATCGGGATCGCCGTCGTTGTCAAAATCTCCAACCGCGAGGCCACGCGCGATGTAACTCGAATTGAATTCGGGCCCACCTTCCTGTGCGGCATTTCGCAACACTCCCTGGCCTTCGTTGTGTAGCAGCAGGGGAGGTTCCTGATATTTGACGTCTCCGCGAATCAGTTCAATCGACTGGTTGATGTGTCCGTTGACGATGATGAGATCGAGGTTCCCGTCGTTGTCGTAATCGAGGAACTTCGTTCCCCAGCCAACATCCGCTTTGGAAAATTGTGCCAGGTGAGAGGCAACAGTTCGGTCCTGGTACGGGAAGGACGCAGAACCCATAAATAAAGAGTGATACTGGCCGTTGAAATTCGTGACTACAAGGTCCGGCATGCCGTCTCCATTTACGTCACCGACGTCTACGCCCATCCCTGCTTTGGCATTGCCATTCGCGTCATAGGCAACTTCCGCGTCGAGCGCGGCGTCTTGAAAAGTCCCATCGCGCTTGTTGATAAGCAGCAGATTTGGAGAGGCGTCGCGAGCTACAAATAGATCGGGCCAACCGTCGTCGTTGAAATCAATGGCTACCACTCCCATGCCCCGCCCAACCATCTTGTCCAGTCCCGAGCGCGCACTGACATCGGTAAAGGTTCCGTCGCCTTTGTTGTGATAGAGCGTCAGCGGCATTCCCTTGTATGCCACTTGTGCGCAGTAGGAGCGGACGCCATTCACTTCGCATTTTTTCGGCTGGTCAAAAGAAAACTCCGCGTAGTTGGTGACGATCAGATCGAGAAGACCGTCGCGATCGTAATCGAACCACGCCGCTCCTGCTGCCCACCTGCCAGAGTTTTTTACTCCGGCCCGAGCAGTAACGTTAGTGAACGTTCCGTCTCCATTGTTATGAAATAAAGCGCACTCCGGGTAGCCGGTGATGAAAAGATCGGGAAAGCCATCATTATCAAAATCAGCAACCGCGACGCCCATGCCGTAAAAGTTCATGCGGTCAACGCCGGCCTGCGCAGCAACATCCTGAAATTTTCCATTTCCAAGATTCCGATACAACGCGTTGCGAACCGGCGTCGGACTTTTACCGTTTGGCGTTTCACCACCATTAACGAAGAAAATGTCTTGCCGGCCGTCGTGATCAAAATCCAGGAAGCCAACGCCTCCGCCCATGGTTTCTATCAGAAAGCGATCAGAGGATTCACCGGAAAAGTGGGTCCACGTGATGCCGCTTTCTCGCGCGACATCGGTGAAAACAGTCCTGGAGGCTGCGCTTGACGATGTAGGCCGGCTGCCGCCAACCGCCGCGACGATGAATAAGAAAAGGGAAGCGATCCCGCAACGAAGAGCTGCCACGGAATGCATTCTACTTGGCTTTGTCGGTTGCGGCTTCCGGTGAAGCCTGAGCCTCTGTCGCTCCGTTCAACTTCTCGTAAAGCGCCATTTCTTCCGATGATTCGTCTATGCGCCCCAGCCGCCGATATGCGTTCGCCAGCGCAAAGTGAACTTGACTGCTTTGTGGCGCCAGCTTTTCCGCTTGCTCAAGATGCTCCAAAGCCTCGGTGGTGCGACCGCGCTTGAGGGCAAGATTACCTAATTCGTAATGGGCGGCAGGAAGCGAGCGATCGGTGGCCAGGGCGGACTGCAAAAGGCGCTCGGCATGGGCTTCTGCGGACGCGTCCCCCGTCTCTGCCAGCTTCAAAAGCGAGGCTGCATATTGCACCTTGAAGCGGAGGTCGCGCGGAAATGTCTTGATTCCGGTTTCAAAGTTCGTGCTCGAGTCCTGTGTCAGCGCGGCTGCGGATTGCGCTTCCGCCAGTCCCAGCAGAGCATCGGGACGGGTCCGATCCAGATGCCATGCTTGAGAGTATGACTCAACCGCGTCGCGAAATCGTTCCGTCTTCTCTTCGACAAGGCCCCGCAGTTCAAACGCCCGCGCACTATGAGGAAAGCTGAGAGTTGTCTCTTTCGCGATGCTTAATGCGGCAGAGAAGGACCTTTGCGCTATGCGGATTTTGATCAGGTCCAGGTAATTTGTTTCGTCGCTCGGGAATTGCGCTAGGGCCTGTTCCAGAGTTTGTATCGCTTTGCCACTCTGGCCTAGGTTCTGATAGTTCCATGCCAACAGGTTGTAACTCTCGCTGCTTCCGCCATTCTGCTCGATCAACCTGTGCAATGTCCGCAGGCTTTCTTCGAATTGTTTTGCGTGGAATTGAGCAAGCGCAATTCTGTAACCGATCAAAGCCTGGTTTCCGGGGTTGGGAGCAATCGACAAGAGCAGCTGTTGCTCGGTTGAGAAGTCTGCTGCCTCATCGGCGATCTGCGCGCCGAGAAGAATCGCATTGCCTGACTGTGAAAACCGCGACATCTTTCCCAAGGTAGCTTGGGCGTCCCTGGCTCGGTTCAGGTGATAGTACGACCTCGCGAGCGCGGCCAGTGATTCCGGTCGTTGCTCTGTTTCATCCGAAACGCTGGCCAGCAACTCGGCAGCCCGGGCGTAATCATGCATGTTCTCTGACACCATGCCCAGGAGCAGACGCGATTGGCGATCTTGTGGCGCCTGTTTGAGAAGAATCTCAAGATTTTGCTTTGCCTCAGGATACTTGTGTAACTGCCAAAGATTGGCGGCCAGATATCGCCTCACAGTCACGTTGCCGGGATCCCTCTTGAGGACCTCGTTGAATATGGTGTTCGATTCGTCGAATCTCTTTTCCCTTGCCAGCACCGTCCCGAGGTTCGCTCGGTATGAGATCTCGGAGGGCGCGAGAAGCGCGGCGCTGCGTAACTCTGATTCAGCCTGGTGAAGATTTCCAGCCTGTATAAACTCCGCGGCCCGATTCGCATGGGCTTCCGCTGTATCATCCTGTGCGCTGGAGGGAGTGCAGCACACGGGCACGACAATAAGCGCTGGGAACAGGCCCGAAACAATCCTGCGGAAGATCCTACCCACTGCATCTCCTTATTGTGATCCACACCCATCATCTCACCGCGCCCCATGCGAATGATCGTCAGTACTGGCAAACATTTCTCGTCCCGCAGATACATGATGCGAATCTCTGCTTTGGTCATCCCGAAAGGAGTCTGAATCACCGGTTCGAAGTTCATTCGCTCCTGAAGAATGTAGTCTTACGAGGCCAGATTTGTCCAAACAGTCGAAACAGAACGCGCTATCAGTACAGAAGCTGCTAGCGTGGGTGGAATCGGAACAACGGAAGCCTGAGCAACTGATAGGCGGAGAGAATAGTTTTGGCCATCCCGATCCCATCAGTGAGTTCGAGGGCCGGATCTGGGCGTACAAACTTGTCCCTCGCGGCGCAAGTCACGGACATGAGGGCGTCTTCTTTCCGTAGAAGAATTCACGAAGTCTCGTTGGCTGAAGTGCAGAGTTCTATGTCGGCGCGATTTCTCTGGGGGCGGTGCCAAACACAAGATGGATGGCGACGAGGTCTCCTGTCTTCGTGCGTGCGTCCAGATAGGCTCGAAATATGACTTGGTGGTCGGAGACAAGGTTTACATTACTGGATATCAACGATCAATCCAGCGCTGACATCCTCGGCAAGCTGGCCGGTCAGCAAGTGAAGGGGAAAGCGAGGCCAGTGGTGACACCATTGAGGTCCAGTCAGTAGCTGCAGCGGAGTAGATCCCGGTTCGATTCTGACAAAACCCGTCTTACGCTGTTCGGCGGGGAGACCGCTTCGCGCGGCCTTCCGCGTTCAGGCTGAGATCCTGTCTGCATACAAGGCCATTCCGACAACGGAGTCCATCCCCAGCGCGTCGAGGCTGTCGATCTCTTGCTGCGTCCGGATACCACCGGCGACCACCAGTCGCCGGAAAGTAGCTTGCCGGATTGCAGCGACAGCATCCATAGGGATTCCTGCCATCAACCCTTCCGTATCGATGTGCGTATAGAGAAAGGTTTCGCAAAATGGTTCGAGTGCTTGAATCATGTCGAACGCGGTAACCGCAGTGGGTTTGCGCCATCCCTCAATCGCAACCCGACCGCCTCGCGAATCGAGGGCAAATACCAGCGCCGCGGTGCCGAGTGAAGTGGCCAGCGTGGCAGCGAACTTGGTGTTGATCTTCCCGTCCTTCAACAACGCAGAACCAAAAACGGCCCTACGAGCTCCGGTTTCTAAAAGCTCTCGAGCGGTTTCGGCGGTGCGAATCCCTCCACCAACCTGACATGGGAGCCGCTGCACAATCTGAGCCACAATCGCCCGGTTATTTCCCGTGCCGCGGGCTGCGTCGAGGTCGATCACCTGCACCAGCGGATACTTAGAAAATCGCTCGATCCAATAATCGAAGTCGTCGAACTCCAGTGCTTTGTTTTCGCCCTGCACCAACTGGACAATCTTGCCGCCCATCAGGTCAATCGACGGAATCAGCATGGCCATCTCACGGGTATGCTGGCATCGTGCAGTTCACGCTTCAATTGTGCGATATTCTCCATGCCGAAGTGAAAAATGGACGCTGCCAGAGCCGCGTCCGCGCGACCATCGCGGAACACCTCGATGAAGTCGCGCGCTGAGCCTGCGCCCCCAGAGGCAATCACAGGAATCGAAACCGCTTCTGCCACCTCACGCACCAGCGCGCAGTCAAATCCGGATTGCGTTCCGTCACGGTCCATCGAGGTCAGCAGTATTTCACCCGCTCCCCAGGCAGCCGCTTCCCGCGCCCACTGAATCGCGCCCCTGCTCGTGGGCACGCGTCCGCCGGCGACGAACACTTCAAAACCTCGGTCGACTTTCCTGGCATCGATCGCCACTACAACTGATTGTGAACCAAAGCGTCGCGCGATCTCGCCGATCAATGCGGGGTTGCGCACAGCCGCTGAGTTGATGGCAATCTTATCCGCGCCGGCATCGAAGACTGCTGCGGCATCCTGGAGTTGGCGAATTCCGCCTCCCACCGTAAACGGAACGAACAGCGAGCGCGCCGTGCTGCGGACCGCATCCAGCAGCGTGCGCCGGTTTCCGCTGGTCGCGGTGATATCGAGCAGCACGATTTCATCCGCGCCGTCGCGAGCGTGGGCCGCGGCAGACTCCGACGGATCGCCGGCGTCGCGCAAATTGTTGAACCGCACGCCCTTCACCACGCGCCCACCATCCATGTCCAGGCAGGCAATGATCCGCTTGGTCAACACCTCAGACCTCACAGAAATTCTTCAGGATCGACAGTCCCACGTCTCCTGATTTCTCGGGATGGAATTGCACTCCGAAAATATTGCCGCGCTCGACGGCGCCGGCGAACCGCAGTCCGTATTCGCTAGCCGCCGTGGTTTCCGTCACGACGGGCGCATGAAAAGAATGGGTGTAGTACACAAATGAATCCTGTGCGATGCCCCGCAACAATCGTGATCCTTCTTGAACCGCCAGGGAATTCCAGCCGACATGCGGCGACTTCACTGACGAAGGAAACTGCCGGCATCGGCCGGGAAAGACGCCTGCCCCCGCAACCTCGAGGCACTCTTCACTCCCTTCGAAAAACCACTGCATTCCCAGGCAGATTCCGAGAAACGGCTTGCCGGCGGAAGCGCTTTGCAGCAGGGCCTCGTCCAAACCCGTGGTGTTCAGAGCTCGCAGAGAGGAAAAATGTCCCACGCCGGGTAACACGATCTTGCTGGCTGCTGCCACGGTCCCAGGCTGGTCGGTCACGACAGCTTCGGCGCCTAGACAGTCGAACGCCTTCTTTACCGAATGCAGATTGCCCGCTCCGTAATCCACGATGGCGATCATAGAAATCCTTTGGTAGACGGAAGCATACGGCCCAGGCGGCGGTCGCGGGAGCAGGCCACGCGCAAGGCTCGTGCGAAAGCCTTGAACAGAGCTTCGATCTTGTGGTGGCTGGAACGTCCGTAAAGCACACGGAGATGAACATTGGCGCGTGCGCCCCGGGCAAAGCCCTCGAAGAAATCGCACACCAATTCCACCTGCAGATCTCCCACTCGCGCCGAACGGACTCTGGTATCGACCACCGCCACCGCGCGTCCTCCGAAATCGACGGCGGCGAGACCGAGAGTTTCATCCATGGGCATGACAAAGTAGCCGGCGCGCAGAATTCCGCGGCGATCTCCCAGCGCGCGGTCGAAGACCTCGCCCAGAGCAATGCCGACGTCTTCGACCGTGTGGTGCTGGTCCACGTCCAGATCGCCTACTGCCGCGAGTTTCAGATCGAATCCGCCGTGTCGAGCAAAGAGCTCCAACATGTGGTCGAGAAAACGGATTCCAGTGGAGACCTGGTACTTCCCGCGACCTTCAATCGTGAGCGCAATCCGAATCTCGGTTTCGGCGGTCTCGCGATGCAGCTTGGCTTTCCTCACACCCTCACCTCGGGGCGTTTATTGATGGTCTCGATCACGCCGCGCAGTGCGTCAATCAGAGTGCGCATATCTTCGCCGGATCCCACGGTCAGGCGCACGCAGCCTTCACATCCTGGATCGGAATTTCTGTCCCGCACCAGGATTCCTCGTGTGCGCAAAGCTTGAATGAATTCCGTATGGGCAGGGCCGACGCGCACTAGCACAAAGTTGGCTCGGCTCGACCAGTACTCGAGGCCAAGAGTTCGGAGTTCCCGCTCCAATAGTCCGCGGCCGTGCTGCACCTCGGCGACGTAGTTTTTAACGTACTCCTGATCGCGCAGCGCCTCGGGCAACACAGCCAATGCGACCGCGTTCACGTTGTAGGGCGAAGTGGAGCGCCGCACCATCGCCATCTGTACAGAATCCCCGGCGAGGATGCCGAGGCGAAGACCAGCCAAACCGTAGGCCTTCGAGAAGGTTCGCGCCACGAAAAGATTCGACGGCCGCGCAGGATGGTTAAGGATGGTCTCCTGGTGAAACTCAAAGTAAGCTTCGTCCACCAAAACCGCCGCCTGCGGCGCCGCCCGAGCGACCTGGAGCAGAATGTCGCAAGCCACCGCCACTCCCGTTGGGTTGTTCGGATTTGCCACGGCGATGAGCCTTGTGCGTTCGCTGATCCGGGAGAGCACTTCTTCTAAAGGAAAAGCGAAATTCTCACCTGAGAGAACCTGCACCAGGCGAGCGCCTTCAGCCTGAGCGAAGATGGCATACATGGCAAACGTCGGCACCACGATGATGGCGTCGTCGCCGGGCTCAAGATAGGTGGAGCAAAGCAGATGAATCGCCTCATCCCCCCCGTTGGTCAGCAGAACCTGAGCCGCATCGAGTCCGAGAAAATCACCCACCTCGCTTTCCAGCGGTTCACGTTCGGGATAGCGTGCCAATGTTTCGGCGTCGAGCGAGCGCAGTTGTGCTAACACCCGGGGCGAGCAGCCAATGGTGCTCTCGTTGAAATCGAGACGCAGTCCTTGACGCCCCGCCAGCGGCGGCCGGTAAGCATGCAACTTCTTCACTGCCTCGCGCGCCTCAAGCATTTGAGCACCTCACCCGTAACGATTCCGCGTGGGCGCGCAATCCCTCGGCCTCGGCCAGCGCAATGGCAGGTGGTGCAATGTGCCGAATCCCCTCGCGCGAAACTTCCTGGCAAGAAATGACGCGGAGGAAATCCAGAACACTCAGTCCGCCCCGCACACGCGCCATCGCTCCGGTCGGCAACACATGATTGGGACCCGAGATGTAATCCCCAGCGGACTGGGGCGTGAACGCGTTCAGAAAAATCGATCCCGCATTTCGAACTGCCGGTGCCAGAGCGGATGGCAGCGTGAGATGCTCGGGCGCAATGCGGTTCGCGGTTTCGACCGCTTCCTCCAGAGAAGGAACCAAAAGGATGGCCCCGCGACGAGTCAGTGACTCAGCGGCAATGGGATTTGTATTGGTGCGCCGCCGCACTTCCGTCTGCACAGCCTTGGCTAATTCATGCGAACTGGTAATCAAGATGCAGAGTGCATCGGGATCATGCTCCGCCTGCGCTACCAGGTCACACGCGATGAGAACCGGCTCACCCTTATCGCTGATGAACACGGCTTCCGTAGGACCAGCGAGGAATTCAATGGCACAATCGAACGCAACTAGTTTCTTGGCTGCCGTCACGTATCGGTTGCCCGGACCGACGATCTTATCCACGCGAGGAATGCTCTCCGTTCCATAGGCTAGCGCCGCGACGGCGTGTGCTCCGCCCACACGGTAGAACTCGCGCACACCGAGAAACGCCGCAGCCGCCAAAGTCGCCTGCGCCGGACGCGGTGAGACCACGCGAATCTGCGGCACGCCCGCGACCTGGGCGGGAATCACCGTCATCAGCAAGGTCGAAAGCAAGGGATATCGCCCTCCGGGCACATAGCAGCCCACCGATTCCAGAGGGCGTACCAGTTGCCCCACGCAAACTCCAGGCTGAATCTCGCGCCGCCACTCCTCTGGTTTCTGCCACGCGCAGTAGCGGCGAATGTTTGCCGCCGCCTGCGTGATGGCCTCCCGTAACCCTGCAGAAGTTCTCCGCCAGGCTTCTTGCGCATCAGCGTCAGGCACGAGCACAGGCTCGCTTCGTTCCAGACCATCCCAGCGAGCCGCATAACTCCGTAAAGCCCGATCGCCGTTGCGGCGAACGTTGTTCACAATGCGCCGCACCGTCGGCTCAAGCTCCGCTAGATCGGTCGCACCACGCTGTTCGAGCGCCTGCATGCATCGATCCTTATTACGCCCGTCAAGAATCCGAATGCGCATTACATCACCACCTTATTCAGCGGATACTCGACGATTCCCTGGGCATTCGCCTGCTTAAGCTTCGGAATGAGCGCCCAGGCGTTTTGTTCTTCGATCACGGTATTGACCGCCACCCATTCGCCATCGGCCAACGGCGCGACAGTCGGATTTTTCAACGCGGGCAGCAGGCCGAGAACTGCCGCTAGATGTGGTTTTCGCACGTTGAGCATCAGGCCCACCCTGCCCTGGGCGGCCATCGCTCCACAGAGCATCACAGACAGATTTTCAATCCTGCGATGCCGCTCGGGATCGGCCCAGGCTTTCTGGTTCGCCACCAGTTGCGGGTTCGACTCCAGCACCGTCTCGATAATTCTCAAATGATTGGCGCGCAGCGAACTCCCGGTCTCAGTGACTTCGACAATCGCATCCGCCAGCAGCGGCGGCTTCACCTCCGTCGCGCCCCAGGAGAACTCAACCCGCACCGGAACCTTCTGGCTGGCAAAGTAGTTTCGCGTGACCGTGACCAGCTCGGTGGCGACGATCCGGCCTTCCAGGTCTTCGGGTTTCTGGAAGTTCGAATCCTCCGGCACGGCCAGCACCCACTTCACTTTTCCCATGCTCTGTTTGGCATAGATCAGGTCGGCGACGCTGACCACCTCGAGCCCGCTTTCCAACACCCAGTCGAGACCGGTCAGGCCCGCATCCAGCGCACCGTGTTCGACATATCTCGCCATTTCTTGCGCACGAATGAGCAAGCAGTCGATCTCCGGATCATCGGTCGCCGCGAAGTACGAGCGCGGGTTGGTGTAGACGCGCAGCCCGGCGCGGGTGAACAAGCTAAGCGTCGCTTCCTGCAAACTTCCCTTGGGAATGCCCAGTCGAAGTTTCATCGCCGCGCCTTCTCTTCCGCCAGGGCGTTGCCCAGTGGCAGTTCCTGGGTGAAGCAGGATCGCGATCCGGTATGGCAAACCTTGCCTGCACCTAAAACTCGAACGCGCAGCAACACCGTGTCGCGGTCGCAGTCCGTCCACGCCGCCACCACCTCAAGGCGATTGCCGGAGGTTTCTCCCTTGGTCCAAAGGGTCTGCCGGGTGCGGCTGTAAAACGTGACGAAGCAAGTTCGCAAAGTCGTCTCCAGTGCATCGAGATTCATGAAGCCCACCATGAGCAGTTCCCCGGTGGCCGCATCCTGAATCACCGCGGGAGCCAAGCCGTGCATTTTGTCGAAGTCGATCTCCATCGAAACCTCCTTCTTCTAACCATTCCCCATGCGCCCGCGACACAACAAAAAGCCCGCTGCGCAGTTTGCGTCAGCGGGCTGGATTTCCTATAAAAGCTTTTAGGCTATCATCCGTACTCCTCCGCCGACACGCTCATCGCGCGATGATGATGGTGGTGACGGTGGTAGTTCGATGAAATCATAACCAGTTTTTGATGTTAGGACGGTCAGCATCTCTCCATCAATCGAATTCCACATCTCACCGTGGTTCAAATCGAGAACTCCGTAAGGCGTCGATTGGCTGCCGGCTGAACGCAGCTCAGCCTGGAGCAGGGAACTCATATTAAAGAAATCACTTAGCTTTTTTGGGACATTCGTCCTGCGGAGGTGAGTATCGCAAACCTGAATTTGTCCGATCGCTTCTTTGCGTGTGCCGGTGGGTTCAACCGCTTGCGCCAGGTCCATTTTCGTGACGACCGCCAAGTCCGCACTATTGAATATTGTAGGGTACTTCAGCGGCTTATCCTCGCCCTCCGTCACTGAGATGAGCACCAGTCGAAGATTCTCACCGAGATCATAGGACGAAGGACAAACCAGGTTCCCCACGTTTTCGATGAAGAGAAAATCCAGATCATTGAGATCCCATTCCTCGAGCGCGTTCTGGACCATCGCGGCCTCAAGGTGACATAGCGTGCCGGTGGTGATTTGTTTGACGGGAGCCTGGCTCCGCGCCAGTCGGACTGCATCGTTTTCCGTGGCGAGATCTCCAACCAGCGCGGCTACACGGTAACTTTGGCGAAGCAGCGTGAGGGTTTTCTCCAACAACAGGGTCTTGCCCGAGCCGGGACTTGATACCAGGCTGACGACATAGACTCCCGCAGTTCGGAACTGCTCGCGAAGCGCATGAGCGGTCAGATCATTCTGCTTTAGAACGTTCTTCCTGACTTCAACTAAACGGGGTTGTGAGCCCATTCTTGTATCTCCAATGCAACGACTTCGAGTTCCTTGCCTTGCACAATTTCGGACGTTGCCGTGCCGCATTGAGCGCAACAAAACAATTGCACGGAGCTAACCGGACGCTGCGCCTTGCAGCTTGGACAAAAAACCCCGACGGGAACTTCTTCGACGACCAAGCGTGACCCCTTCAACGGACTGTCGCTGCAGGCCACCTCATAGCAAGACCATAGAGCTTCTTTCACGACGCCGGACAGAGCCCCAAGCTTGAGGTGAACAGCACTGACTTGAACGCCGCGCCGCGCCGACTCTTCCTCCGCCAGCTCTATGATGCTCATCGCGATGGAAAGTTCGTGCATCGTTATCTTCCTCGGTGTGCGCAAGCCATCTCACGCACTGCAATCAAACCGCGCAAACGCAGGGCATCGTGCAGGCCTTGACCAAGGCCACGCTGGAAGGCGCGCGCAATCTCCCTAATATTCCGACCGCGAAGCCGGTCGTCAACCACGGATCGAAGTAACGGCCGAAAGTCCAGTTCGCCACCGGCGTATGGAAACGGATACGGTTCCACCAGAGGTGCGTTGCGGGCGAGTTGCTCCAGCCACATTGCAGCCTGGCCTTCAAATGTGACCTGACGTGTAAAACCAACGAGCGCGGCTGCTGCGTCGAAGAGCCGCCCGGTAGAAGTGGTAACAAAGGTCCGGACATCTTTGTGGACTAAGTCCACAGCCTTCTGATAGCGGTCGGAGAAGCCGAAGGGCGCTGCCGTGATGTCGGGCAAATCATTTAACTGGGTTAGGAACCCAGCCGCAGCCTGAACCGGATATTGCGCTGCAGCATCGCCGCCTGGCAACGAGGCGCTGCGCAGGTGAACGACACGTTCAAAGCCTCCCCTGACGCTCCCTACAAAGATCTCGCCGCCCCAAATACTCCCGTCATCCCCGTAGCCGGTGCCGTCGAGGCTGACTCCCACGACATCTGTTTGCCATTCGCCCCGTTCGGCCAGCACCGAAGCAACATGGGCACGGTGATGCTGAACAGCCAGCGACTGCGGAACTCCGAGCGCTAAGGCATGAGCGGTGGAGGCGTACTGCGGGTGGGAATCGTGCACCACGAGCAGATCTTCCGGACGAACCTCATACATTGAGATTAAATCCTGGATCGTTTCCTGAAACGCGCGGAGCGACTGGAAATCTGACAAATCGCCGATGTGCTGGCTGACGAATGCCTGGCCGTCCACGACGAGGGTAATTGTATTTTTCAGGTCGGCGCCTACGGCCAAAATCGGACGCGCGCTCGGGAAGGTCGCCACGGCACCCGGAGCATAGCCACGAGCCCGACGAAGGATCACGGGTCCAAACACTCCCGCACGGGTCACCGAGTCATCAACACGGCGCGCAATCGGACGTTCCCCGATCAAGAACGCATCCGCGATTTCAGAAAGGCGGTCAAGCGCCTCCTCATCTTCATAGGCGATAGGTTCACTCGAGCGATTTGCGCTGGTCATCACCAACACTTCCGGTGCACCCGCCGCGAACAGCAAAAAATGCAAGGGCGTGTACGGCAGCATCACTCCCAGTTCGTTATTTTCCGGGGCTACTCCTTCGAGCTCCGATTTCGCGGGCGCAAGCACGATAGGCCGAGCTTTGGACATGAGTAGCCCGGTGGCGTCCTCTGCAAGCTCGACCAAATTGCGGGCAACTTCGATGTTGCTGGCCATGAGTGCAAAAGGCTTTTCCTTGCGGTATTTGCGTCCGCGCAGGGCTCGGACGGCGGTTGGATTCGAGGCATCGCACGCCAGATGGTAGCCGCCGAGTCCCTTCACGGCGAGGACATTGCCATGATTAAGAAGCTGAACCGCGGCGCGTATACTCTGTTCACTCCCATGCGCTACCTCATCGCCGCAGTGCAGGGAAAGATGCAAGGAACGGTGCAGGGAATAGCCCGGACCGCAACCCGGGCAAGCCACCGGCTGCGCGTGAAAACGGCGATTGGCCGGATCTCCGTATTGAACGCCGCAGTACTCGTCCAGAGGCCAGTCCCGCATTGTGGTGTAGGGCCGATCGTAAGGAAGCCCAAGCACAATGGTGTAGCGCGGACCGCAGTTGGTGCAGTTGATATAGGGGTACCAGTAGCGCCGGTCGGCAGGATCAAAAAGTTCTTTCAGGCAAGCATCGCAAACAGCAAGGTCGGGCGAAATGCGGACCGTGGGACGTTCTCGCCGTTGACTCTGACGAATGGTGAAATCATTAAGGCCTACCGGGTGCGCGGGGTAGACTGTGATTTCTGCCATGCTGGCTGCGGGGGGAGGCTGTGTTTTGAGGTCCTGAACAAAGGACCGCAACCTGGTCGCAGAGCCTTCCAGGTA
>WNGK01001725.1_pt1 | contig 27126 bp, 25 predicted proteins | sample 5400601 | NCBI WGS metagenome assembly WNGK01 (sample SAMN13153376, study PRJNA577476) | soil metagenome | isolation source: 60 cm soil or saprolite under Garry oak tree replicate 1 | place: USA:California | collected 2016-06-15
AGGAAGAGAAGGAGCCCCATACTAAGCCCGAGAGCAACAACCTCAGCAATCATCTTTCTGAGAAGCCCATAGTCTCCGAACTGGAGAGACCCTCCCACTTTCCGGTTGAGAACGAAGACCAAACCTCCCCAATAATCCTACAAGCACGCCAACGAATGCTCCCGGTCCTAGATAGAAAGCGGCAACCACCGATGCTGATAGTTCAGAAGATAATGAGAGAAGAGAGCAAACCTATGAGGAGTCCTTGGCTGGAATCTATTGCAAGCGATATGCGGCCGATCGCTCTGCTCAGCCTACCTCGCCTCTCACATTTTCGAGGTGGGATTTGCGGAACCAGTCTACATCATACGGATGATTCCGTGGCTGGTCGCGAAGATCATCCCTCAGCCTGTTCAGACCCTCGGAAAGGACGAATTGTCCATCAGGGAGTACGCTGGACCTGACGGCTATTGAGTCTTGCGGAGAACCGTGCAGCTCCCTCAAAGACCGTCACACCATGATTGCGGGACTTTATCTGCCCTCACCAAGCTTATCTTTCATCGCATAACGAAAATACCTCTGTCAATCCAAGATGGAACTGGAAAAGCTTCCTCGTAAGACTCAGCTGTTGTTAGCCTTTCTTGTCGCTACAATAGTCTTGTCCACAGTAGGAGCCCTAGACACGCTGAACTACGTCCAGTATTTTCCTGCACTAGAACAGTTACGAGTGAATGTTCAATCTCTTCAATACCGGCCCAACAACTCTTCTCTCAACGGAAATGTGACTTTACAGTTTGAGAATCCTACTGGCTACACCGGCCTCAGCCTTCAAGCATTAAATGTCAACTTCACGATCGTAGCAAACGAGTCTACAACTATCCCGCAAGGAGTCATTTCCTACACCATCTTTCCCGCAACCCTAGATCCAGGCTCAATGATCAACTACACTTTACCCTTGGAGGGGAACGGGAATGGACCTCCGACCGTTACTCAGACTCTAAAGGCCGGTGGAACCATCAGGTTCATCTTTTCAGTAGACGTCTTCCTCAAAACATTCCTCGACGCAGTTTACCTAACTTCCATCCCGTACCAGTGTACGAACAACCAGATACCGGCTAGTTGCGATCAAATAGGCATCCTAATCGTCAGCAAAAACGGCGGTCCGAGCGGTGGAGGAGGGAGATAGCAAGTGAGTTCTTGGTTCAAACGCCGAATCCAGAGTCGAGACGTAGTTGTAGTATTGCTCTGGGGCACCGCAATTGCAGGTCTCCTCGCTCACGACCTGTTTCACGGATCATTTCCAAGCGCGCTGGACTTCGGAATATTTCTCGGCATCGGCTTGATATCGGGAATGATAATCTCGGACTTTCAACGCGCAATTTTCGGCTTCATCTTCGCCTTCGCATTCGGAACAACACTCGTCTTTGTTCTCTCAGTACTCCCAGCACTCTCCGGAACAGTTCCCCCACCCGGAGATCAAGCCATCTACACCATCTGGACCGTCATTATCTTTAGAGCAGTCTTCCCTATCCCCTTCATCATTTCACTCATAGCCCCGATCATAGGAGTCGGAGTCGGGGAAACCTACCTCGAGGATGCGACCTAACCCTCACAAGATGAGAACGAAGTTGCCGGGGATCTGCGTAACGTGTCGAAGACATGGGTCGTTAGGATCCCGATTAGAGAATGGGCCGCCAAGCACAACCAGTCCCCCAAAGCTAGAACGCCACTATGTTCCTGCTAGGCTGGACGGCCAGCTCCGTCCTCATTTCTTAAACGAATAAATAGACGCGACACCATTTTCACCTCAAGAACCAGGGACGACCCATGGTGCCTTCCGCCTGACATCGAAAGGCTAGTTGGCAACTTTTCCCATGCATAACAAACCGCGAACGCGTTTTCCGATGATTGCAATCTCGACCTCACTCTGTACCGACCCATCGCGGTGCACATGGGTCGGGGATCTCTATGACGATGGAAACTATCAGAGCACTATTACTCTCGACAATAATCAAGCATTGACCGGGTTGCAATCGGCCAAACTCGATGTGTCGCAGAACGCCACCGCCATAAAAACAAACACGACCACTGCAGGTTTCCTCCACATCACGATGTACCAGACTCAAGAGAATTCTACAATGAACACCGTCAGCAATGTCACCGATCGTCCAGACAGTTTCAGTATATGGTTCTATATCCAGCCCAAAGCCTCGGGCTTTTCAATGTTCGAGATCAGAATAAGATCATACAGCAGCTCGGAACTCGACTATTTCTTTGTCAACCCCATCTTGGGAAACCCTGCTTCAAATTCTACCAACAACAGCGAGGGTGGAACACCGACCAAGGGATATCTCCTCCCGACACCGCCGATCGGCCAGTGGGTGCACCTCCAGCGAAACCTCTACCAAGATTGGACGACACCCATGATTCTTCCTAACAGGTCCTATGCACCCGGGCTCCGCCTCGACGATTCTATACAACGAATCGAGTTTGACGCACTCTTCTCCATCAACAATCCAACAACAGGAGCAATACTGGCCGAGACAGTATGGATTGACAATGTCGTTCTGTACCACAACTCGATCTATCCGCCACCTCTTCCTCCTCCCTCCAACTATTCGGCCGCATTCAACTTTGAAGACATAAACGGGAACAACGTCACAAATCTGGTTCAGTGGAGACTCTTCAATTCAACTGGCCAAGAGGTTGTAGGATATACTCCGGGAGACGCGAGCCTCACACTAGAGCCCTACACGGTGGCAGTGTACTACCCAGTTACTACGGGCCAGAACCCAGAACCCTATCGAATACTTACACAACGAATTACCACGCTAAACAGCACGACAGTCCTAGCTCTTGAAATGTTCCCGCTAACCATTTCCCCCTGGAGCTATGTTGCTTTCAACAACACCCTCGCCGCGCAAAACCTCAGGATCAAAACACAAAACGTCACAACCCTGAGCTTTGAGGTTCTAGGGAACCAAGCACCAATATTGATCATAGTGGGCGTTCGTTCGAGTCCCGTTGTCGTAATTGGAAATGACAATGACCCGAAATCTCTACCGTGGTCCTATGATCCTACCCTTTCAGTAGTTAGAATTCCAACTCCAACCCTCGGCAACTTCTCGATCTTCCTCACCGCTCCGGTACTTGTACCCAGAATAGCCTTTCAAGACATCACGGGTGCGCCAGTTACGGACAACATCACTTGGAAGGTATTCGACGCACAAGGAAACTATGTCACATCTCAGCCAGGAAGTTATCTCGAGACCGGACTCTACACGTTCCAGGCATACTACGACGGCTACCTGCTCTACACCAGCCCACTCGCAACAACTCCCACCACAATAAGGCTCGAAATGGTCCGCACCGGAGTCCGAGGGAGCAACTACATAGCTCTAAACACCACGGCAAAATCGATATCGGTTAGCGGCACGGCCTCTCAGCTCCAGTTTACAATAGATGGTCAGGGCCCGTTTTTGGTAGTCGTGAACGTACCGTTTAGGCCGATCACTGTCGAAAGGGACGGAGTCGCAATAACAAACTGGACATATAACGCAACAACTAACACCCTCGCAATTCAAACTGCTCAGGCAGGAACCTTCACTCTGATCTACTCAACCAATGCAAGTATCTCACCAGTGCTCCTTGGCGAGATCATAGGCGGGGTCTTGCTTGTTGCCGCTGTCATGGTCGGAATTTCTCTTCTGCGAAGAAAGAAGGGGCCTGCGAGGACAACTGTCAACATTGGTACGCAAGTGCCGAAGCAAATTGACAAACCGAAGCCAAAGAGAGAGGTGGAAAAAAGGTCGACAGGAAACTCCTCAGGCACTTGAAATGATTCTCAAACGCAGCACGCGCGCTCTCCTACTTATCTCGACTCTCATCACGCTTACCCTTGCATTCACTAACCCGACTCAGGTTCATGCTGCCGGACCGACCGGAAGTTTCTCTTGGACTCCACAATACGTTCTCGCAGGAGGAAATAACAGCTTCACCGGATTTCCATCCGGCGGGACCCCACCCTACCAACTCGTCTGGAAATGGGGGGACGGAAGCACCAACTCATCAAGCCATACGAGTAGCTCAGGATCGTTCACCGTCAACGCCACTATTCCATCTGCCGCGCACTTCACCACTACTTCTGTCGCATGCGCACCCGGCTCTGTGATCGTAAATGTTCCGACGAGCTGCACCGTGACCGTTAGAGACATTTCCACAAGTCCAATCAGCGCAACGGGAACCGTGACTTTTTCCAGTAATAATCCTGGCACATTCAGTCCTTCCCCAACATGCACCCTTGCTCCGGGTCCCGGGTCCGGAAACGCTACTTGCACAGTCGCTTATACTCCCACTCTAGCCGGCTCAGGGGCCCACGCTATAACCAGCACTTACGTAAATGACACTGGTCACACTGGAATCTCAGCCGGGATGTTCACTCTCTTTGTGACAACGCCGACCTCGGCCCATTCGACCACGACATCCCTCTCATGTAATCCCGGATCAGTCGACCTTGGAAGAATGACGATTTGCACAGCTACCGTCACGGACACTTCTAACAACCCAACAATCCCGCTTGGCACCGTAACCTTAGTTAGCGACAGCCCCGGCTCGTTCAATTCCTCTCCCCCTCAATGCGGTCTATCCTCTAACGCAATAGTTGGCACAGCCAGCTGCTCCATCGGATATGTTCCGTCCCAAATAGGCTCCGGTGCGCACACGATCAGTGCCTCGTACAGTGGGGAAGCTGGAATACAAGTGACCCACATCTTCTCTTCAGCGGGAAGCTACATCGTCACGTTGACCATTAGAGATTCCGCAAACATGGTGGCGACGATAATGAACACCGCACCGGTTCACGGTTCCCCACTTACAATCGACGGCTGGACTGTCAACTGGAACATCACTGCTCACCATGGAATCGAGATTTACAATGTCAGCTACAACGGTATTCCAACAATACGAGACGCGCTCATCAACGGGATACAAGTAACCTACTATCAACAACCTCCAGGATTGTCATGTATATTCTTCGATGACCTCGGCAACGACGATCTAGCCTCGTCCATCGCAGGCCTCACCGTCCAAAACTCCACAGACCCCTCCAACCCATGGTTCCAAATAAGAGCCCAGTACAACCCCTCAGAAGTCGGCTACAACTACACGCAGTACTGGCGGTTCTACCAGAACGGAAGGTGGGACGCTACGCTGTATGCGGGCCACCTCGGTTGCGGCTGGAACCATACCTACCAGGTCCATTGGCGGATCGATCTCGCCCTCGGAGACAAGAACCAGGATGTCATGGGGCAATACTCCCCGAGCGGAAGCTGGCGGAACCTCATCTGGGAGGGAAACTACACCGACAACGGAACTCGAGACCCATCGCACAACTCGACGCAGTGGCGAGTTGGAGACGGAATAGGCTTCTACTACATGACCCCCGTAGTCGACCCATGGGCAAAAGACATGCCGCTGATTCCATCAAAGATCTATCTCGTCAGGGACCATCCAGGCGAACTAGAGCCGGACATTAATCCTCCGCAGTCACCCATGGATCCGATCATCTTCGTAAACAGAGAGCTGGCGTACAGGCAGAGCATCGCACTTTGGTACGTCCCCACCTTCTGGGACCACTGGCTCTCGTCGCCAGGGAATCCTCAAGTTGCGCCTCCGAGCTTCGTCGGCCTTCAATTCTACCCAAGCGGAATCTGAACACAGAAGGAAGGGGGAGGACCAACCTCGCATAAAGCAGGTGCAGGAAATCTCGGAATCATAGTTCTCTGCACATGTCTCCTGTCTATAGCAGCCTTTCAGCCTACAGCAGTTCATGCAGTGTTAGGGTTGTCGGTTACGAGATACGCGACTTCCGGACCGGAAATACCGCTCTCCGTTCAGAGACTTGTCAACCCATCCTTCGAAAACGGATTTCTACAATGGACCTCAACAAGCTACAACAACTACTCGTCGAGCGTAGATGTCGCCTCTCCAGGTTACGGTGACAATTTCGCGGCGAACTTGACGATTCTCTCTGGCAACCTATCTGCCGGCTCATATCTGACGCTCCTACAGGACATCTCGTCAAACCCCGCCATCTTCGATTACGGTGCGAGCTTTCGGGCGCGGGTCCAGGTGCAAGCGCTCCAAGGAAACACAACCGCAGACAGAATAGAGGTATCGTTGGGAATGGCAACGTCGATGGGTCCAACCATAAGAATCCACTACGTCTTCGCTGCCGGATCATCTCTACCGACCAACACGACCAACGACGCCTACATCAGAGTCGCCGAGCCCGGTACAACCGGCTGGATATCCCTGGACAGGAACCTAGCACTGGACGCCAGGTCTGCATTCCTCGCCAGCTCGTATGCGAGCATCAACTCTGTCCAAGACGTCAGGCTCTCGATCTACGCAATGAGCAGAGGAAATGCAACGTATGATCCGAGAATAAAGTACTACGAAACTGGTAGCGATCCATTTTGGAATACAACAGAGGCGGTCGTGTTCGACCCTGACGGAGATGGAATCTATCACGCCACGACAGACACGATACTCTACTCAGGAAGCGTCACTCCCGCGGACGGGGCGCCGCTCAGCAATGATCGACAAATAAGATTCATCGACACAAACCTGAACGGACGCTGGTACGCCGGGGAACCAATAGTCTACGACACGCTAAACGAAGGAGTCTATGACCAAGTATACGACCCAACCATCAACGGGAAACCCATAGCCGGAAGCCTCCTACAAGACCCGATCCACCATGCGACGAAGGCTCTATTTGACAAGGTCGAGCTCTACTCCAACAGCGGAGGCCACCGCTTCATCCAAAATGGAGGATTTGAGACCGGAGACCTGAGTGGGTGGGGCAATACAGCCGGATTCCAAGCAACCATCGGCCAGCACCACTCGGGAACATACAGCGCCGAAGGCATGGCATCTTCGACGACGGTCGCGTTGGCGCAGAGCATCGACGCTCGTCCGCCAGTCGACGGCAACACTATACTCAACATTTCAGCCTACGCGTCACAAATGACAGGTTCATCCTCTCAAGACAAGGTCGATGCCTGGCTCGGACTTTCAGACAGCGGCCCTTCCGCAAGGCCAGTCTGGATCTACTACTGGTTCAAGACAGGAGATGGAACGGTGCCTGTGAACACGACCAATACAGAGAACATTAGAGTAGTTGGTTTTGGATCCTTCAACCAGTGGTTGACTCTGAACGTTGATCTGCTGCCAGCCGTGGGATACTTCGATAACCATGGGTATACACCACCTTACAAGAGCGACACAGTGGTTCTAGAAGAGTCAGCCCAGACAGGCTCATCTACCATCGCATTCTTCGACGACGTCTCGCTAAGAGGGCAGGACAGCCCTGCACCTGCCACATCAAAGTACTACGCGATTGACGGTTCAAACTCCACCTACACCTACGATGTTCGGAACGCTCCGCCAGAAACTTTCAGCATAAACATTGCCTCGGGCCAGTCAGTCCTGAACATAACGTCACCAGAAGGCACAAAGATTCTAACCAATGACTACGCAACACAAACAGTAGGCGAGAATCTTCAAGTAACGATTCCCGACCTGACGATCAGCCAGTACACTGTCGGAAACTGGCAGATAACTACAACATCCAAGAACATTCTCACTATCGTCTATGCAACAACCACGGGGTCTAACACAGCATCAACAAGCTTCGACCCAGGCTCATCTGTCACAATCGTATCTCAGACCAAAGACCCATTTGGAAATCCGCAATCCGGATCCAACACTACCCTTATTGTATACAGTTCTAACACCCAAGCTTTCAAAGGCACGACCAACATCCAAGGCTGGTACAATGCGACCAATGTTGTACTGCCCTCGTTTCCAGGTGCAGGCTTCGTTGAAGCAATAGCGGTCTCCCAATCGTACATCGGGGTTCGCACAACTCCAATTAACATCAACGGCGCCAATCCGTGGGCACTCCTAGTCTATGCCACGATCGCGGTCGCAGGCGTCGCGGCGTTCGGCTTGTTTCTAATCCTGAGACGACGAAAAGCCACTCTCGCTCCCACTGAATACACAGGAACCTCGCGTAAGAGCGGAACTGCTTCCGGAAAAAAGATCAGCAAGCGCCAAGTCTAAGTGTGAACCCGAAGGGAAACTGGGTTCGACTCACCCGGTCTATGATTGAAAGAGGTTGCGTAGATAGTTCTTGTTGTGGGTTATGAAGACTAGATTAGAAGATTACTCGATAGGGCTCGATCATATCCCTTCCCGCTTCTAGACTAGACTATTGGTGCCTTGACCTCGTTGCTAGCCTGTTGCCCAATTGAGTCTCCAACATTCTCGAAACCTGCTTTCCGGGTACATCAGTAAAAAACTCGAACTTGTCATCGCCCGTAACGATCGATATACTAGTCGATTTTGGACGGTCATCTATTTCTACACCAATCAGCTCCGGATAGGTCAGATAGAAATTATCCTTGTGTGACTTGAGAGCCTTCTCGGGGTCCAAGCCCTCGAAACGAGTTCTCTGAAGTAGCCCCGTCTTTGGCTTATCCGGGTCCTCGAAAGCCCCACTGTGGCTTCCCACAACAACCATCGAGGCTAGTCCACCCCATCCTTTTTTCGCACCATGCACAACGATAATTCTCTTATCCGTAATGACCAAATGCAATTGCTCGAATCCAATGCCTAGCCTAGCATTGGCTGGCACAACTCCCTCCACGACTTCAGAGACTCCACTCACATGAACATCATCCACAAACACTCCGCTTCTCCTATAAGAGAAAGACACAAGCATTTTGAAATGTAGGCAAAACCTAACGTTTCCGCGCCCGTCTCTTCCGGTAGTACACATAGACAACTAAGACAAGCAATGGTAAACCAATTGCTGCCGAGACGTCTGCCAGGATGGCAAACGGATCTGGAGCAGGCGGGGTGGGACTCCAGAGGGTGGTATTCGACATTCCCATCGAGAGGACTCTCGATTGATCCGAATTGGCTGAAATGTACCTGCACATGATGCCGGTGTTCTGATCCCATCCTATCCGCACCGTATAGGTCTGGCCATTGACGTATGGATAGAACTCTGTGATCTCAATCTGGCGTGCAGCACCCCCACAACTGATCGTCTGTTCTTCTTTGATCTTGATATTCCATCCGTTATAGATTGGGTCGTTGAACTGGAGCCCTGGGGCTACTGCGAACAAAATCGTGGACGAAGCATTGCGGATCGTCCCGGAGTCGATATCAACCCAATATACGTTCGAGGTTAGGATACCATCAGGGAAGAACTGGGTGAAACCTGCAGTAACATTTGTCCCGGACACGCTGAGTATGTTCAACTGTGTCGATGGCTGACTGAGATAGAAGCCATAGGTTCCGGCGAGAGCATAAGACGCTTGATCGCCTGCCTTGAGATTGGTTGTATAAGTGAGTGCCAGGCCTGGGTGAAAGAGGGATAATATGCTAACGAACAGGACAATTGCCGCGAATACGCGAATAATGCAGCTGCTCAAGCAGGCCCTGGTTATGATCATGGAAAGCCGTAGAACATAACCGTTGTTCCATTCCAGTCAGTTCTTCATTCTACGAGGGCATAGCTATCGAACCTGCCGCTGAGCCATGATGAAAATGGAACCTCGGCCAATTGTCATGGAGCCCCGGACGAGATTTGAACTCGTGACCCTTGCCTGTTTGTACATCGTACCAAGGCAATGCTCTAAGCCGTTTCAGCGCCTACCAGGCTGAGCCACCGGGGCACTGAAGTTGCGCCGAGCCAATTTTGATAATTAACCCTTCCTTCCGATCTCTCTGAGAAGGCCACCGATGCGACTTCGTAGAAACGGCCGACGTTAGCAGATGCCTAAACAGGTTCGCGAAACACTAGGTGATAGGAGACGGGCTGAGCGGCGACCGGCAACGAGATGACCGTGATAAGCGCTATGGCTGCGATGACCTTCGCAAAAGGTGCCCCGCGCGACCACTCCATTAACTAAGATCATTTGGAGGTCTGGCTTATCACTTTTTCACTGATACAGTGCCCAGTTTTGTTGTACGTTGAACCGACAACACCTCCAAAGTAAGAATTCCCAGAGTCCACAGGAAAACCACCAGTCTCTTCTAGGAAAGTTTGACTTGTGACAGGAATTTTCAACCGTGACGAATATGCTGGAGGCTTTGAAGGCGCAAGAGCACTGATGAAAAGAGACGGTCGACCCGAGCCTATGCGACTTCGGAAAAATTGGCCGCTAATGTTGCAGCATCTGTCCGGCCTTGTCCTTCCACGCTGGCCATTTCGACATCTCCTCCAACGCATTCTTCTCTGCCTGCTCCTTGTTCATCCAGCGCGTTTGCATCTCCTGATTCAGGAGATTCTCAAACACCTTTTCGAAAGGAAGGAGCTTACCCTTCAGGTCTGTGCAATGAACACAGTACGGATTATCCGGATTCTGAGCACCGTGATCCATATTCGAGCCCATCGGCCGACCACAGCTCTCACACTCAGTAGCGAGAGACAAACTAGACCACTAATGCCAACCTACCATCAGCCTAGATAACCATACTTGGACAATCAGACCCCGGACAAGGTAACAAGCGGAAACTAGGGCACAGGCTTAACCTTTCTCGTGCCTGAAATGACCCGACTGTCTCAATAACACGGCATTCTCCCGAAACCTCTCAAGCAAACTCTCGAATACGAATTCGCGATTAGACGTAACAACTGTCCTAGGCTGTCGCCCTTCTCCTCCGCGGGTTGCACTTAGTCCTCAAGCGTAGCAGAATGAGCCCAGCGAGGAATAATTCCGCTCAAGAGCTTCGGTGGGGGTGACGAGGTAGAGACCAGAGGCAATCATCAGAAGTGATAGGAGGGTTGCTATTCGATCAGGGTCCTTGGTGTTTTCCCGGTCCGAGCCGTTACACGTCACTTGATTTGTGGTTTGGGGAGCTGTGATGCATTCAATCCAAAAGCAGATTTTGCTAAACCATTAATAAGCTCGGAGCCCAGAAACCGAGAAGAACGCTAGAGGAATGCTTCTAATGCGGAGAAAGGGCCCCAAGGCTCCTTTCGCACTAACCACACTGATACTCCTATTCGGAAAGAAGAAACAGTCAGAGGAGAGGATAGCACCCTCTTCGCAGGACGACCGGAAAGAAGCTTTCCCGACACCCGAGAGTCTGAGGAAGTCAGTAACCGGAAACGATGTTTCAAAAGCCAGAGACCGGCTCCGACTAGCCAGTCTCGAGCGAGACATTATTGGAGACGCCTTAACCAAGATCTACGAAGCAGAAGCCAAAGGACAGATCAACGAGTCGGAAAAAAACCAACTCCTACAACGTTACAAGACTGACCTGAAACGCGTAGACGGAGAGATAGACATTCACAAGAAAACCGTAGATCTATTCGAATTGGAATCGGCCAAGGAGGACCTTCTCAAAAGTTTCCACGAAAAAATGCTTGAGATAGACTTGAAGATTAGCCAGATCGGACCCTCGGTCGCCATCGCCACAGAAACTAAGACAAGCGAGACACCAGTGGCGCAAAAAACCGAAACCACGCCCTCCCCGACAGCAGCAAGCCCCACCAAGGAACGACCAGCAAAGGAGAAGCCGAGGAACAAGGCAGAAGAACGTCTCGAAACAATCCGAGAAGAAGTCCTCAAAGCAATGGAACGCCTCGAACAGATAGAGACAGAAGGCTGAGCTTGGAAAATGTCCTGGACAGACAAAGCGCGAATCAGCGCTGCAGCACAAGCAGTCAGAGAACTAAGAGACAAGACGACCATCGGACTGGGAAGCGGCAACACAATACTCCGCGCACTAGAATTGGCAGCGGAACGGATCAAGAAAGAGAACCTCAGAGTCAGCTTCATACCGACAAGCTACCAAGTCGAGATCGCGGCAAAGAAACTAGGCCTCAAGACCACAACGCTAGATGAAAACACTGAACCGGATCTAGCGCTGGACGGAGCAGACCAAGTTCAGTGGCGAACCCTTGATCTAGTCAAGGGAGGCGGAGCAGCTCTACTCCGCGAAAAAATCGTAGACTCGACTGCCAAACGACTCGTCATCGTGATAGATGAAAAGAAACTGGCCAAGACACTTGGAGGATCTCAACCGATACCGGTCGAAATAGCACCCTTCGGTTACGCGTCCACGGTAGAAAAGATCCGAAGAATATCAGAGAAAACAATTCTCAGAGAGTCCAATGGCAAGGTCGGGCCGGTCATAACCGACAACGGCAACCTCATCGCCGACGCATACTTTCGAAACCTCCGCCGACCAGACATCGTCCACGAGAAGCTGAAGAAGATTCCAGGAGTCGTAGAGACTGGACTATTTCTTGGAATGGTCGACACAGCCTACGTGGGACGAAAAGATGGACACGTGGACATTCTACGAAGAAGCTGATACACGAGAATCTCCTGACCTTTGCGTGAAAGAAACTCTCAAGCCGGATCAACTACTGTAAGCAATAAAAAAACAATGAAGTTGAAGGAATCGCAAAGGCGCTCAGTATACAGGCTCGTCAAAGAAGTACGCTCCGGTGGCGACATCTAAGATGTCGACGGTTCCATCGGCTTCGAGATCAGTGGCGGCGTCATACTTTGACGACCCCACTGACGATCCGTACGCAAAGGCCAGGGTTGCAAGATCTATGATATTGACAGTGCCGTCATGGTTCACATCCGGATCCCGAGAGAGGACACAGCCAACCATCGTCCCAGAACCAAGACTGTACAGCTGAACATCATTCCGGCCCTCAATCATGGGGGATCAAAGCTGAATGCCTTCCAGAAAGTGCCGGGGCGAGGATCTCGAATGCACCGGTCTAACGAACCCGACTGACCCCACCTATTTTCATCAAAGCATCATCGTGCACAAAGTCTATGAATACTGCGAATTTCAGATGCTCCGCCGAGGTGGCCTAGCCTAGTTAAGGCGCCGGCCTCGCCCCACGCGAGGGCGATACTCATAATCCTAGGCTAGGGTGGATTCCGGAGTGGAGAAGAAGCTTCCCGGACATCGAGGGTGCGAATCCCTCCCTCGGCACTCCTCCGGTACATTACCTTCGGATCGTGGCTTTGAAACCTACCGAGATGATACATTTTGATGTATGTGTTGTCCTCGTATAGGATCCGCTCGCAAATTTCCCTTTTGCTAAGACCCATCCGTGCAAGCCGAGCCACCCCGGCAGACTGGTCGCCGCCCAATCTAGCGCTAAAAGCATTGGCTCAGAAACATTAAACATTGACAAAAGCGAAGATCAAAATAGCAAAAGGAAAACTCAAAGCTTGTCCACCTACCACTTTTCCACACTCGACGATGTCGAGACAAGCCGCAAGAGAGTCTTCCTCAGAGTAGACATCAACGTACCCCTTGACCCATCAACACACCAGATCCTCGACGACACTAGGATCAGAGCCATCTCTGAAACGCTCTCCAGATTGGAAGACGCGCGTGTAGTCCTCGGATCACACCAGAGCAGACCTGGAAAAGACGACTTCACCAGCCTGGAGCCCCATGCGCAAGTGCTGGCAGAGTACTGCAACCAAGATGTGAGATTCGTCGACGATGTCATAGGCCCGCAGGCCCGCCAAAGAATTGCCAAAGTCGAGCCAGGCCAGGTCCTCGTGCTGGACAATCTTAGATTCTGTGCGGAAGAGAACATCGACGACAAACCAGAGAAGCTCGTAAAGACTCACTTCGTCAAGCAACTCTCACCTCTGTTTGATCTCAACGTCAACGATGCCTTTGCCACAGCTCACAGATCACAACCCAGCATAGTGGGACTAACTGACGTACTTCCAAGTGTCGCCGGCCGACTCATGGAGAAAGAACTCAAAGCGATATCTGGACTATTACAAGAGCCCCGCCGACCGTGCGTCTACGTCTTGGGAGGGTCCAAAGTGGAAGACAAGATTCCCGTTATGGAAAATATTCTCGGCCGAGACAAGGCAGACAAGATCCTGCTCGGAGGAGTTCCCGCAAAAATATTCCTCAAGGCAATGGAGAAGAAAATGTCTCCCCAAGACGAGGAGGACATGGCAGGCCTCACCAAGAGCATCGACATTGCGAGAACCATGATCAAGAAGTTCAAGGACAGAATTGAGGTCCCGCTGGATCTAGCCTACGCGGACGGTCACGGGAAAAGGATCGACCGAGACCTCGACTCTCCCCCGCCAAAAGAGTCAGCCTTGGACATCGGGGAAAACACCCTCGGGAAATATTCGAAGCTTGTCGAGAAGGCATCTACCGTCGTCTCGAATGGCCCCCTCGGAGTATTCGAGAGAACAGGGTTCGACCTCGGAACAAAGATAGTTCTCGAGTCGATGGCCAGATGCAACGGCTATACGATCATTGGAGGAGGACACTTGATCGGGCTTGCTTCAATACTCGGAATCGACCAAAAGTTCTCGCACGTGAGCACGGCGGGAGGCGCAATGCTCTCCCTCCTCTCTGGACAGAACCTTCCAGGAGTCGACGCCCTAGTAAGGGCGGCAGGCAGAATGCGCAACCAGAAGAACAGTAGCTAGGGTTCACAGTCCGATAGAACTTATTTTAGCAACAACCCCAGCCCGCCATCCACAGCCCCGGTAGCTCAGTGGTGGAGCGGCGGCCTTGTACGAACTCGAGAAAGCCGCAGGTCCCGGGTTCAATCCCCGGCCGGGGCTCCAAGAAGATCTACCTACCAAATCTGGATCGAGACCGCAATGCCAAAAGCCCGCCTGCAAGCGTCAGGAAAGGACCGATAGGCCCGAGAGCAACGAAGGGTAGAGTCGAGAAGAGAGTTGCTAGAATGACAAACTGGTTGAGGGAGAAAACGATCAAGATCAGACCGTAAACCACGTGGCTTTCAGGTCTCTCGTAGAGCATTCCTGCCACCAGGACGATTCCGAGCGCGAGGATGAAGAAGTTCTCGATGAGAAGATTGCCAATAAAGAAGGACTCGCTGTACCCTGTGAGGTTTGATGAGAAGCCCAGTGAGACTCCTCCACCTATGAGGCATAAAACAAACTCGAAGGTTGGCCTCCTGATCCGTACTGTCTCCGTTCCTTGCTGGCTCATCGACATAGCCAAGGGCAGTATCGAACAGTAATTAGCCTTGCTCGAAATAGACGTATTGATTCCGGTAGAGTAGAGTCCGGATAGAAAATCCGTTGTGAGAGCTCTATGTTTTCGTTGCCGCTGCCAGTGTCATGGATCCCTCGTTGGCGGGGTAGAATACTAGACGGCTACTGTAGACTGGGTCAGCGGGCCCGTATCGAGTCGCAGCGAGAGTCGAGTCCTTTACGGAGTGGCCGCCTGTCATCCATTGCCAGAAGATCGTGGTGGACACGTCAGTCCTGTAGGCTTGAACGACCTGGTCCCAGCTCACATAGACCTGAGCGCCCCTAGAAACGAATGCCTGGGCCATCTCCGAGTTTGTCAGACCAGTGCATCCCATCATCAGGATTATCGAGTTTTGGAAAAATCCCTGCATCGATTCTCTCACGAAAAGAGGAGTTACTCCAAAATATGTAGCGTTTGCAATCCCGAGTTCAACAGGGACAACCTGATTTGTAAGCTGTTCAAACGAGTACTTGCCTTGGGTGTATAGTTCAGATGTCACTAGAGATATCTCGTCGCCTTGGAACCCTGTTGAGTGGTTTCGAAGGACAACGATTCCGTACCCCATTGAGGGAAGTCTCTTGAAGAGGTCGATTGTAACGGTCCTCGGCGGATAGTAGTCCACCCGGTAGCCTGCTGCGGTTAATAGGCTCGTCGTCTGGTTAACGAATGCGGGATCAGGGATGAAGGCCGAAACCTCATCGATCAGCGCCGCGGTAAATGGACGAGTGCGCGTGGAAGACGCAGGGTACCATAGACTGTTTCGGGACGAGTAGACGAGGCTCCCGATCGACACAACTAGGATTATGACCGCTAGGATCCTAGTCGAATCACATCGCTTGAAGCTTATAGTTCCCCCATCTTATTTCCGCAAACTGAATAATAAAGTGTGGGGAAAGTAAGCGATGGACGTACCCGTGCGGTTGTTGTGTTTTGAATCGGTTGCTATCGTGAGGGTTCGAGAGACAGTGATGAGTGGTCTTTCACTCCACCACGGCGAGAAAGACCAGCGGCCAGGGCCAGCGCACTTCCGAGTGCAATGAGGAGCCCAGTAGTTACTGAGGACTGGTAGAGACTAGTCGGTTGTCCCGTCGATCCTCCAAGTATGCCGCCTACGATTGTTAGCGAAACACTAGTCTTGTGAGAGAGGCTGCCGGACGTGCCCGTGATGGTTATCATGAAGGTTTTCGTCGGGCTTGACATGCTAGTTGATACGTGGAGATCCGACGTTCCGGTCCCGCCTGAGGTCAGCGCAACCGTGGATGGATTTACGAAAGCTGTGACGCCTGTTGCACCGCTGGGAACTGATACGTCAAGGCTTACGACTCCTGTGAATCCTTGGCTTGTCAGCGTCACGATGAAGTCCGTGGGTGCTCCTGCGATTACGACGGCGGATGAAGGGGCGGCGTTGATCGAGAAGTCTGGGGAAGCTGCCGACGCGGTTGTCTGAGACAGAAGGAGCCATGAGCCGAGAATCATGAGTGTGGTCAATACTACTATCCGAAGGTTTCTTTGTTTTGTCATTTTCGCAGGCTCGATCTCTCTTCTAATGTTATAGCTTTATCGGCTTGACGTCCTTAGCTGTGGTTTGACATGTCTATTGCTTGGATTCTACAGGTGACACTAGCTGTCTGTCATTTTCGATGGTCAGACAAAGCAACGGAAGTGACTACCAGCGCATGTTGCAACTAACATCGACCCCAGGCCGCATAACTGTAGAATTCTCCCAACCTAAGCCTCGTGGCCTAGTCTCGGCGAATTCTATCGAGTCTCGTTAGGATAATCCGATTGTTTCCTCTGCTCTGTTGCAGATCCTCGCAACAATGAGAAGACGGCTGAGACCAGGATCAACGCTGATAGAACTAGGAGCGAGTGCTGAAGCCCAGAGATGAACGGGGCCAAGTCGATATCAGCTATCTGACCTGCTGAGAGATTGTTCACGTTCCCGATTATGTTGATGAGCCTGTCGTACGGGATGTCGGCGGTCATCAGCGCGAGTGCTAGAGGAATACTGGCTACGATGCTGGTGTTGATGATCGTGCTCCTGACTCCCGAGGAGATCCCTCTCTTATTGCTAGGAACTGATCCCATCACTGAGCTTGCGTTGGGGCTCCGGAAGAGACCTATTCCCAATCCCACGAGGACTAGGCCTACGGCTATCTGGAGATAGTCTGTCGTCGTGCTGAACGTGGAGAGATATAATACGCCGGCCGCGGCCATTACTAGCCCGATCGTGCTTAGACCTCGAGCACCCCATCTGTCAGAGAGGGAGCCGCTGATTGGCCCGATGAGTATTAGTGTCGCGTCGAGGGGTATGAGATAGATACCGGCGTGGAACGGATCATAGCCTCTGACCAGTTGAAAGTACAGGGTCATGATGAAAGCCAGCGCCGCGAATGCCAGCCCGCTGAGGAGGTTCGCCAAATTCCCGGCCGTAAAGAGTCGAATACGAAACAGGGAGAGGTCCAGCACTGGAAACTTTGCTCTCCGCTCCAAAACAACAAATGATGCCATCAGCAGAAGGCTCAGCCCAACGAGGCTAATGGTCAACGGACCAGTTAGGCTGCCCAGAGTCAGACCGAGAAGAAGCAACGTGATAGAGGAGGAGAATGTGACAGCGCCGAGAATGTCGAACTTCTCACCGCGCGCAGGCTTAGAGATTTCTTTCAGCCTCTTCCTCGACCAGTAGGTCCCGAAGACCCCGATGGGAACGTTGACGAGAAAAAGGGAGCGCCAGGTGAAGAGCTGGATCAAAATTCCGCTCAGAGTATAGCCTGTGATCGTCCCGGCGTTGATGGCCACCTGGTTTATTCCGATCCCTTTGCCGAGCTCGCCTCCCGAGAACGCGTCTGTGACAATGGCGACGCTGTTGACGAAGAGGAGAGCGGCGCCGACGCCTTGGACGAGCCTGAAGACCAGTAGCTCTTCTGCCGTGATTGATAGTCCGGAGAGGAGTGAGCCAATGCTGAAGACTGCGAAGCCCCAGTTATAGAGTCGGACCCGGCCGTAGAGGTCAGCGATACGACCAATACTGACAAGCAGGACCGTGATCATGAGCCGGTAGATCGTGATGAACCAGACACCAACCACTAGGTTGGTGTGAAGCGCCGTGACCACCTGCGGGAGACCGACGACGATGATACTCGAATCGAGAGTGGCCATGTAGATCCCGACGGTCGTGACGGTGAGGACGACCCACTTGTACTCCAAGAGCAACTCGCCAGTTCGTCGGGAAAGCTTCCGCCCTTCCGTCCCAGAGAACTATAAAACGCGCACTACCGACAGCGACCGGAATCCCGCAAACAGGCGACGATCCGCGAGATCCGCCCAGACTCAGCTCGATTAGAGATCCGAACAGGCGACTGTAACCATCTCACTTGTCACGCTGATCCCACCCCAATCTGGGATTCCAAGGACTAGCGACTAGGGCATTTCCCTCCCCGGTCCGCGACTTTGCAATAAGGAAGAACAACTTAGAGAAGGCGCAGAATGAAGCCTGATCAAGACTCCAGGAGGGGTGTGCTGTTTTCATACTCTTTTCTTCCGTTAAACCAGCACTTCCAGCCAGCCCGGATAAGCCGACTACAAGCCATAATCGGCAAAACTCGCCCAGAACAGCCCCAGTGAGCGTGACGTCTCTCCAAAAAATCTAGGCATTAAGTAATCCTCGCGACACAGACTGCTTCTTCGGGAACCGGCACGCATTGTCAAGGCATTCCTTTAGATACCATAAACCAGCCGAAGGTCGTAAGCCTTGAGCAGACCCTTCACACGCCTCATCGACGACCTTTTCGCCCTAGACCCAAGAGTCCGCTATGTCGCAGTGCTCGACCGGAACCACCGCCTCGTCGAGTCGAGAATGCGGACACATGTGGCAAGCTTCACCCCGGAAGACTATGACAGAAAATTCATGGGAAGCGTACCACCATTGATACTGGACACTTTATCCCAATTGGAAGGCCAGTGCGGACCCCTCAGCCATATTTCAGTACAGTACGAGAAGGTAGACCTCATCTTCATACCACACAACAACCAGATCATCGCGATAAGCCTGGAAACCGGACCCCTAGAGCCCATACTGAGAAAACTGCGAGACTCGCTCGGAGTACACATACACCTCTAAACAAGAATTAAAAGAAACAGACCCCAAACAAACGCTCGTCAATCGGAAAATTGCGAAGACCGCCGACCGGAAAGAGTCAGCTGGCAAAACTAGCCCACGCCCACAAACCCACACCCCGCCAACAGACCCCTCGGAAAGAAGACTATATCGAAATAATCTACGAACTAATCCGGGAAAAAGGATACGCTAAACCAGTAGATATCGCCAGCCACCTCCACGTGAGACCGCCCACAGTCACAGGAATGCTAAGCAAACTAGGAGAAGAACAACTACTCGTCCACGAAAGATACGGCGGAATAATACTCACAGAGAAGGGAAAAAACATGGCAGACTCGATAGGAAAACGCCACGCGCTCCTAGTGAGCTTCCTCAAACTCCTCGGCGCAGGAGAAGCAACCGCCCAAAAAGACACAGAAGGACTCGAACACTACATCGACACAGAAACCCTCGACCAGCTGTCCAAACTAGTCGACTATGCGAACAAGAACCCTCAATGGTGGAACCAGTTCCAGAAACAGAACCAGCCCTAGCATAGAACGCAGAAAAAAAAGAGAGGGATTCTTCCAGTCTTAGGATATCGTCATCGTTCCATCCACGCTCAGGAAGAAACTGCTCGCAAGCTTGCTCTGCGGAGAACCGAAAGCGACGCTGAAGCCATTTCCAGCTCCTTCTCCAGTCAAGGTGGCGGTGACTCTCCCTACGAGGATCATATGTCCTGTTGTACCGCCGTTTGTGACAGTTGCATGAAGGACGACGATCATACTGTGCTGGTTGAATATTCCAGAACCGTTGGTTACAGTGTAGGTTGTGGAACCAATCGTCAAACTGGTTCCAGTAACATTGAACAGCATCGTACCATTAGTAGTGCGGATCACGGTCGCTTTGATGGTGACGCTTGCGGTCACCGTCGCCCGATCAGGCGGAGCGCCTAGAGCCGGGCTTGAGGCTGCAGTAGAATCGGCGTGATTATGCGTAGAAGGCGCGGTTCTTGTCGAGTTGCCGATCTTCGTCGCATTGCCGGAGACAGAAATGGATACAGACGCGTTTGTTGTGCTCGAAGGCGAAACGACTGGCACGTGAGCTTGATTGTGCATAGTTCCGACTGCGGTGTATGCTGCGACTGGAACCAGTGCGAGCAGAAGTACTACTAGGATCAGTCTTTGTACAGACACGGTGTTTCCCGTGATATGACAGGGGCTGTGGGTCTTAACCCAACAGTTTTGAACGCTCTGTACAAGCTTGTTCAAGCAACGATTCTTTCCGTTTCCAGCCCTCCATGGACCGTCAAGGATAACCATTTTCTCTTTCGTATCCAATCTTGAAACAGCGGCGAGCCGTGGGAAGAGGCTAGAACCACTGGCCAAATGTTATACAACACCGCGAATCTGGAAGAACACTGACTCACCATGGATCCTAGGCAGTCTTACAATCATGTTTTCCAGTTGTTGGAGCAACACCATCAATGGTTCGCCAACTCTCTACCCTTGATCGCCAGCGAGAATATTCCCAGCCCAGCCGTCCGAGAGGCTGTACTCTCGGACTTTGGAAACCGGTACGCTGAAGGATGGACTGGAGAACGAGTCTACGCAGGCTGCAAATACATCGACCAGGTCGAACAAGTCTGCATCGACCTCGCCAAACAGTTGTTCAGAGTAGACTTCGCAGACGTCAGACCTATCTCAGGAGTCTGCGCGAACCTAGTAGCCTACACCACATTCACCAATCCCGGCGACACGATGCTTGCCCTCGCGATCCCCGCCGGAGGCCACATCAGCATGGGAAAGAAAGAGTTCGGCGGCACCGCAGGCGCCGTTAGAGGCCTGAACGTCGAATACTTCCCCTTCGACACAGACGAGATGAACATAGACATCGACGCGACAGAAAAAAAGGTCCAGAAACTAGCTGAGGATGGAAAAAAGCCCATACTCGGAATGTTCGGCGGATCAGTCCTCCCATTCCCCCACCCCGTCCGAGAACTCGCACCCGCGTTTCAGGAACAGGGCGCAAAGGTCTGCTTCGACGCAGCCCACGTAGCCGGTCTAGTAGCAGGCGGAGAATTCCAAGACCCGCTACACGAAGGAGCAGACGCTATGACAGCCAGCACCCACAAGACTCTACCGGGACCTCAAGGCGGAATCATCCTCTCAAAGCCAGAGAATGGAGAGAAGATCAAAAAATCCACGTTTCCAGGCAACACGAGCAACCATCACCTACACCACCTCGCAGGGAAGGCAATAATGTTCGCAGAAATGCTGGCTTTTGGCAGAGAATACGCTTCGCAGATCGTCAAGAACAGTCGAGCTCTAGCACAAGCACTGAACGAAAGAGGCTTCCAAGTGCTTGGAGAAAAAAAAGGATTCACCAAGTCTCACCTCCTCGTTGCGGACATTACGAAATATGGCGATGGAAAGACGATTGAGAAAAAACTGGAGGACGCTAATATTATCCTCAACCGGAATCTGCTTCCGTACGACATCAAAGCGGGAAGACACTTTGAAGCGCCCGGTGGGATCAGAGCGGGCGTGTCGGAAGTCACAAGGCTGGGTATGAAAGAGTCTGAGATGGAAGAGATTGCAGAACTAATGGCGAGGATCGTTGTGAGAGGCGAAGAGTCACGAAGAGTAGCAAAAGACGTGACTGAGTTCAGGAAAGATTTCCAGCGGGTCCAGTTTGCTTTCGAATCGAGCAGAGACGCCTACGAGTACATTCATATCAGGTAACAGGAAAAATAGAAGCGCTCTTTTTCTCAACCATTTCCTTGGCGAAACGCAGGTTTTGTTGCCGCACCAGCCTTATTACCGGCGATGTGAAGAGGCCGAAATGAAGATCGAGAATTGAGCACTAAGCGAGAGAAACGAAGACGCGACGAAGCGCCAATGCCTGCGGCAAGCGCAGGACTATTGAGATTCTTCGAGGAGGATACTCCCGGTGTAAAGCTCAGCCCTCAGCTAGTAGTCATCTCCGGAATCGGACTAGTGGCCTTTGCGCTAATTTTCTACTTTATCCTCCCGGTCAGATAATCCCGGGTTCTTGTCTAGTAGTCGTCGACTAGCGTCTTCTGCGCGTAAGACGGGACCGTCCGGGCCTCTCGCCCGAGCCTCGTCCTTATCGCGCGTTTGAAGTCTTCAGCGAATCCTGTGAAGATGTAGAGCCTCTTTGGATCGCAGGCTTTCACGAAAGAGACCAGTTGGTCGAAGTCGGCGTGGCTGCTCAACGGAAAAGCGGTGATAGATGCACCGAGAGATAGTGCCCAGCCGGTGGCGTAGGCTCTTGAGAATCTCCGACCGATGTGAGAACGGTCGTTAGGAGTTGTGACGTAGACGCACGGATCCTTGTCGAGAATGGTTTTGCCGTCGCGGGACGATGCAGAGAACCACTCTAGGTCTACTCCGCTCTTGCGATGGGCATCGTTTACGCCGTCTAGTCGAGGATTGACTATGACGGGGAGCCTCGTGTACACGTTGAAGAGGCGCACAACTTCTTGGGCTTTACCCGCCGCGTAGACGTGCAGGCAGGGAATTCTTCCCGATTTGATCGTATCCAAGGCCCACTCGACCATTTGCGCGTAGACTGTCTCGCGGGGTGGGAAGCGGTAGTCGGGTGAACCATAGGTCGCCTCCATAACTAGTAGATCGCAATGTTCGGGTTCCGCGGCTTTGGTGGTCAGTGTGTCAATGCAGTTGATGTCGCCAGTGTAGAGGATGGACGAGTTGGGAGTGTTGATCAGGTACTGTGCGGATCCGAGCATGTGTCCCGCGTCGAGGGCTTTAATCTCAACGCTGTCGATCTCGATCTTCTCGTTGATTTTGATCGAGTGAAAGTTCGCGACTCGATGGTCACGGTGCAAAGCATAGTGAATGTCTCTCGTCTCGTGAGTGGACTGTTTGAGTCCCTTGTACCGGAATCCACCCGTGTGGTCGCCGTGGGCGTGGGAGACTAGGACACGGGCTTTCTTGGGGATTCTGCGTACGGTGGACGGGTCGAGGGCGAGTGTTAGGTCTGGAGTGTTGATCAATAGTCCGTCCTGCCAGCCTACATTATCTTCTTGCGTTTGCTTTTCCCTCAGCTACTGTTTCTAGCCGTTGGACCGAGTCGAGGTGCAGGAAGGTCTCTCCCTTCGGCTCTCTATTTACCACCTGTGGAATCGGGCTGACGACGGTTGATCGTAGAATAACTGCTTCTGATTCTGTGAGCCAGATCCCGGGTGGTTCGTGTGATACGACTGCTAGACGGCCTTCGTAGCCGAAGTCGCGGTTGATCACGGCGAGGACTCTCTTGCCGACGAGCCGTTCGAGCATGTGATAGACTGTGGGTGGTACCGACGCCATGTGTTGGACCCGGCTGGAAGGATCGTTGGTCTCACCGGTTTCGTGTGCCGGTTTAAAAGACCGGTATTGAATTCGGAGAGAGTGGTCGAAACATGACGTATGGACTGTGGCATTCTGGGGTCAGCGTATTGCGCGAGCAATCTCTCGATCGCCCGAGTTCGGCAAGGTTAATCTTGTAGGTATGCTTAGAGTGGCCCCTTTACGTGCTCGGTCATGTCTGACATTGCAACTGCTGATGTTGAGAATGGTTTCGATGATGGCGTAGAGGAGGCGCTGAACATTGTTCGTATTGGGAAGAAGCCGATCATGAACTATGTTGTGGCTTGTATGACTTTGTTGAATAATGGGGATGCGGAGGTCATGGTTCGGGCGAGGGGGCAGTCGATTACGAAGGCTGTTGAGACTGTGGATATGCTGCGGCGGGCGTTTTTGAAGAATATCAAGGTGCACTCTGTCGATATTGGGACGGAGGAGGTTAAGCGCGAGGATGGTTCGACTGCTAGCCTCTCCATGATCGAGATTGTGCTCGGGCACTGACCGTGGATTTGTCCTAACGGTTTCGAGCGACATTATTAGTAGTAGAGCTTCAGAGCCTGCCAATGATCCAGGTTGCAGGCTCAGACTGAGAAGTATCCGAAGATTGTCGTGACCCCTCCGGGTCCTAAAGCTCGAGCATTGGTGAAGGAGGATGAGTCGATTATCTCCCAGTCGCTTGTCCGGTTCTATCCTCTAGTCGCGGAGAGCGGTCACGGGAGTATTGTTAGGGATGTTGATGGTAACGAGTTCATCGACTTCAACAGCGGACTAGTCTGTTTGGCTGTGGGTCATTCGCATCCGCGGGTCGTGTCTGCGATCAAGGAGCAGGCTGAGAAATTGATCCATTATTCGTGGACGGATTTCTACTACGAGAAGGTCGTGCAGATTTCTGAAGAACTAGCGAAGATTACTCCGGGAAGTTTTGCGAAGAAGGTCTTCCTAAGCAACAGTGGCACGGAGGCTATCGAGGCGGCGATGAAACTTGCGAAATGGCATACTAGGAAGCATGCGTTCTTGTCGTTTATCGGCGCGTTCCACGGCCGGACGTTGGGCTCGTTGAGTCTTACTGCTAGTAAGCCGTATCAGCGGAGGCACTTCTTCCCGATGGTCCCCGGCGATACGCACGTGCCGTTTGCCGACTGCTACCGTTGTCCTTTCAAGTTGAGCTACCCGGAGTGTGGGATGTACTGTGTCGATTTTATCCAGGAACAGGTCCTGGACAAGTATCTGCCCGCGGAGGATGTTGCGGCAATGTTTGTTGAGCCTATTCAGGGCGAGGGCGGCTATGTGGTGCCGCCGGACGATTATTTTCCAAGGTTGAAGAAGATGCTTGACAAGAACGGGATCATGATGGTCGACGATGAGGTCCAGTCGGGCATGGGACGGACGGGGCGCTGGTTTGCGATCGAGCATTGGGGTGTGGAGCCGGATGTTGTCTGTACTTCGAAGGCGTTGGCGTCGGGTCTGCCTATTGGTGCGACTGTTGCCCGGAAGGAGTTGATGGACTGGGAGGGCGGCTCGCACGCGAACACGTTCGGGGGCAATCCTGTGTCTTGTGCAGCAGCACTGCAGGTGATCAATGTCATTCGCGACGAGCATTTGTTGGAGAATGCGACTAAGCAGGGAGCGTACATGATAAAGCGACTGAAGGAGATGATGGAGAAGTATCCGATTATCGGCGATGTTCGTGGGAAGGGTTTGATGATCGGGGCGGAGATTGTGAAGGATCCGAAGACGAAAGAGTTCGCTGACTGATATTATGATGAAATCGTTCCGGCGGGGATTGGCGATTATTACTGCGGGTCATTCGACGCTGCGTATTGCGCCGCCGTTGTTGATCTCGCGGGACCTAGTGGATTCGGGCCTGGATATTCTGGAAGGCGCTATCAAAGAAGTCAACCAGACAATGAAATAGCACTGAGCGTCACACGAGATTTGGATGACCCCGCCCCCGGGAGGGGGGTCCCAAAGAGGATTCTCCCGATCTAGGCTTAGTCTCAAGTTTTAGGCTTGTTTTGAAGCCTGAAACCGATTCTTGTGAGGGCTGGAAACGAGCAGGAACCCCAAGGAAAACGAGCATCTAGAAGTGAACTAACGAAGAGTCTCCTGCTTTCAATTAGGGTAAAGGTGCGCGACCAGTGGGCCTTGAACTGGAAGATGAATAGCGCTAAGAGAGACAGCGGATCCAAAATAGGTTCTTGAAAATTGACCAGTTGTAGCGCGCCTGGAGCACACTGCGGAGGAGCGAGTATCGGCGGGTCTTCTGGCTCTGGAGTGGCGTGGGGCGGGGCTTATGGCCGAGAGAAGTTGCCCAGAAGCCGCAGGACCGTGAAACCGAGAGAATACCAGCCAATCGAAGTCTTCACGTTGTCGGGGAGACTTGGACTACGTCTCAAAGGAGGCCAGGTCGAAAGACCTGCCGATGGCGTTGCTCACTGGCTTGCCGCAGGCCTCGGCATATTCTCAAAACAGATCGAAAAGTACAGCGTTGGAGAGTTCCTAGAGAGGTTCTTCCGGTTCCTCCGGGACACCCGACTGCAGAACATCCTACTCGTTGAAGTCGATTACAATCCCGTGTACAAGGACAGGGCGGACAAAACCAAAGACGACCTTAACGATGCAATCATAAGAGCGAGAAAATACCTCTCGGATCACGATAGGGTAGAAAACAAGGTACTCATCTCAGCTCTAGGCAAAACCAAGATCGACCCGATGAAAGATCTCCATTTAACTGTCGAAGGGCAGTACTACAGAAAACACGGATCCGGAAAACCGGGAATCGAGCTAAAGGTCACAGGCATTCCCTCTATCCTCCTCCCACGAAGGAAAGAGACAAGGATCGAATACAAGGCCCGCCAAGCTGGAGTGGCCAGAAGATTGAACAATACTCGCAAACTTGCCAGCTTCCGCAAAGGCTGCGAGAGGACGTTTGGGTTGGTAATGAGAGACTATACGACTCATCTAGAGGGAATCTTCGACGTTACTATGACTGAGAAGCAGGTTTCATCATGGGGAAGCATTCCTTAACGGATATTGAAGACCAACACATCGACTGAAACATCTCCATCGCAATGAGCCTGTAAAAACACGACGGTTACAGTAAGAACTTCTTCTCCTTTTGGCCCATTTGCTCGGCAAGAGAACAGACAAGGACAGAGAACGAAGGATCTGTGATCAGGGTGATTCTGCGGAGTTGACAAACCGGGTCTCCGAATCTCTGATGGGGGATGTTGCGCGGTCTGGGAGAGCGAGCCTGAATGCTCGGAAGTTCACTGCGATAATCGAGGAGGGCTATTGAATGACTCCGGAGGAGAAGGCTGCGCTGGTAGACGAAATCGTCGACGTCTACGAGTCCGAACCAGACGCGGAGCTTGAAGAAGCTTTGGAGAAAGCACGCCTCATGGCTAAGACGTTTGAGGCCTTACTGGAGGAACGTAGACAAGGGCAGACGGATCCTGATTCGGACACAGAACGTACGAAGGCTTTCATTATGGAAGAGATGGAGAAGGCTCGCCTAGCGCTCCGAGAGATGAACAAGACAGAGCCTGAGATTCTAACTCC
>WNGK01002000.1_pt1 | contig 27119 bp, 23 predicted proteins | sample 5400601 | NCBI WGS metagenome assembly WNGK01 (sample SAMN13153376, study PRJNA577476) | soil metagenome | isolation source: 60 cm soil or saprolite under Garry oak tree replicate 1 | place: USA:California | collected 2016-06-15
CGCGGGGAGGCGACGGAGGTCACCAATCCGGCTGAGCTGGCGCGCGCGCGTGGGCTGCCGCTCCACGCCTGGGCGCCGGGCGCCAAGGGCCACTACATCCGCATCCTGCCCATATCGCTGACCGGACGGCGGATCGCGCTGCCCGAGGCACCGTCGAACTGGTGGGGCTAGCACCCGAGCCGGCCGGCAGTGGTCGTCCTCGCTGACATCGAGGTTTGAGCCATGGGAACCAGCATCGACCGTGAGGCGTTCGACGAGGTCGACGACGCCCGCTTCCAGCAGCGGCTCGGCCAGTGCCTGTCGACGCTCGGCGAGCTGCTGGAGCGGCCCGGCTTCGGCGTGGGTCCCGCCACGCTTGGTGCCGAGCTGGAGCTGTTCCTGGTCGACGGAGCGGCCAGGCCGCTCCAGCACAACCAGGCGGTCCGCGCCGCCGCCGCCGACGCCCGCGTCAACGTCGAGCTGGACCGGTTCAACCTGGAGCTGAACGCCACGCCGACGCTGCTGGCCGGCTGTCCGTTTGCCACGCTCGGCGAGGAGCTGCGCCTGCTGCTTGGCCGCGTCGCGGACGCGGCCCGGGGGCACGGGGGCCGGCCGGCGCTGGTCGGCATCCTGCCCACGCTGCGCCGCGCCGACCTGGGCGCCCGTGCCATCACCGACCTGCCGCGCTACCGGGCGCTCAACCACCGCCTGCGACGGCGGCGCCATGACCCCTTCCAGCTGCGGATCACCGGCGCCGACCCGCTGGAGCTGGCCAGCGACGACGTGGCCCTGGAGGGCGCCGCCACCTCCTTCCAGGTGCACCTGCGGGTCGACCCGGCCGAGTTCACGCGAACCTATAACGCAGTCCAGGCGGCCACCGCGCCGGTGCTGGCGGTGGCCGGCAACTCGCCGACCTTGCTTGGCCATCGGCTGTGGGAGGAGACCCGGATCCCCCTATGCAAGCAGTCGATCGACGACCGCGACGGCCGTGGCCTGCGTCGTCGGCCTGCCCGCGTGGCGTTTGGCACGGGCTGGCTGCGGGGAGGACCGCTGGGGCTGTTCGCCGAGGGCGTGCGGCTGCACCAGCCGTTGCTGCCGGTCCTCGGCGACCACGACCCGCTTGCTGGCATGGAGGAAGGGCACGCGCCGCTGTTGCGGGAGCTGCGAGTGCACCAGGGAACCGTGTGGCGCTGGAACCGGGCCGTCTACGACCCGGCCTGTGGCGGCCATCTGCGGATCGAGATGCGAGCCCTGCCCGCCGGCCCCACCGTGACCGACATGCTCGCCAACGCCGCCCTGCTCATCGGGCTCTCGTTGTGGCTGGCCGAGCAGGACCCGTCATGGACCTATGCCCTGTCGTTCGAGCGCGCCGAGCATGGCTTCTACCGGGCAGCTCAGCACGGCCTGGCCGCCGAGCTCAGCTGGCCCTTCGGGCACGACCGGCGGTGGCCACGCCGCGCCGCCGAGCTCGTGCCGGAGCTGCTGCCCGCCGCCAGGGACGGGCTGGTCCACGCCGGCGTGGCGGCAGCGGAGGCTGACCGCCTGCTCGGGGTGATCGCAGCCAGGGTCGCGACCGGGCAGACCGGCGCGGTGTGGCAGCACAGGACGCTGGCCGCGCTCGAGCCGAGGCTTGGCCGTGAGCGTGCGCTGGCGGCGACGCTGCAGCGCTACCTGGAATACGCGGCCACCGACGAGCCAGTCCACTCCTGGCCCACCGGCCGCTGATCGGGCCTCCTCGCATCCTCGCAAGGGTCACGGTCGCCGGGCCGGCAATCCTCGGGACCAACGGCCCCTGATCATGGGTTGCGCCGGTGGCATATTCGCGGTGTCGGTCAGCAGACACCAGGCGCGCCAGGCCAAAACTGGCAGGTTTTGAGTGGGTGTGCTGGCTGGGCCCTGTCGGGACGAGTAGAGGGAGGCGATGCGATCGACATGCCACCCGACCATCTGGTGGGCGACCCTGAACCGGGTGCGCCCACAACTCCCCGCTCCGTCGGCTGAGGACCATCCAAATGGAACGGCGTGGCGGCGGCGACAGCCTCGCTGCCCGACCACGGCCGGACGACCAATCAGCCGACGGAGCGTTGCTTGTGCCCTTCCGTCCCGAGCGTTCGAGATACCCAGGCGGACGTCGAGGCCCGTTGGGCGCTCCGCCTGCCATGAACTTGGCGCCCCTGTGCGTCGTCACTCTGACGCCGGGCTGGTAGTCACCGCCTCCGGCGACCCGTTTGCTGAGACGGCCTGGCCGCTTCGCCGAGCGGGCGACCCGAGTCCTGCTCGACATCGAGGAGATGTTCCGATGACTGGACGGATTCGCAACGACCGCCGGCAGGAGCGATCGACGCCACGACCCGGACCCGCTGGAGCTGGCGCTATTCGCATGTGGCACCAAGGCCATCCGCAGGATCAACTGCCATAGCTGCGGCGAGATCGAAGGTCGCCCAGCCCGACGGTGGGGCTTGGTCCAGTGACGCCTGACCAGGTCGCGGTGCCACCGCAGCAACGTCTCCGGCGTCACCAACCGATGGCGTCGATGCTGCTTGGGCAGCAGCCGAGGCAATGCCGAAACGATGGCCCGGTCCGGCCTCGTGGGGTGTGGCCGGGTGACCGGTCGGCGCAGCACCGCGACCTCAGGGGCGGAGCACGAGGATCTCGGTGTTCTCGGACGCCTGCCCGCGGGCCAGCAGCGCGAGCCAGCCGGTGAGCCTGGACCGGCTGGACCAATACATCGAGCAGACCTTGCTACCTGGCCACAACCGGGGAGCACGACGCACGCCCTATCGGCCCTATATGCGGCTGTGGCAACGCGCCTGGAGACTGGAACAGCGGGGAGATCGGGAGGCGGGTCGCGTGCTGCGTGAGCAGATGAAGACCATGCCATCCGCGACCCCGACGATCCGGGCTACCGGCGGCTGCGCTACTGCCGGTATGCCGATGACTGGCTGCTGGGCTTCACGGCCCCCGGCAGGGGGCCGAGCAGATCAGGGCTCGGATCGGGAAGTTCCTACGCGACCAGCTCAAACTGGAGCGTGACCGTGGCTTGGTCTGTCCGGCTCGTGGCATCCGAGTGTGGCCACCTGTGGGACGTTCCTGATGGGCGGCGAGCGCTTCGCCTGCTGCCGACCTGCCAGCGGCCCGCATTCCGGCCATGCCAACAAGCAACTCGAGCAGAATCGCTAACTGCCCTGTTGGCGCAGGTCAGGGGCTGTTGGCGGGGTGTTGGTGGACATGACATCCCAGAACGCGAACCGCTGACTTCGGGTCGAAGGAGCATCCTCCACCTACGGTCGTTTGCCCGCACCTCATGAGCGACTGTGGCGAGCCATACCAACGGGCTCCGCCCACGCTTTCACCCGGTGTAGGTGATGGCGGGCCGAGTGCAATGGGAGACCCTACGCGTGGCCGACGTACGGCAGGGGACGGTAACAGCGGTGCCGGAGGCGCCTGCGCCCAGCGGGCACGAGGACGTCGAGGTGGAGCCGTTGGCGGTGACGACGTCGGCTGGCTCGGCCGTGGTGGCGGCGGCCGTGCGCTCGGCCGCGGCGATCAGCTCGGCGAGGCTGTCCTCGACGCCGCGGGCGAGCACGTCGATGTCGGCGGTGTGGTCGCGGTCACCGGTGATCCCGAAGGTGACCTGGCCGCAGTAGGAGAAGATCGCCACGCCAAACCGGAGCGTGGTCGCGATCGGCACGTACGGCAGGATCTCCACCACCCGGCGGCCCAGCGCGTACAGCGGCCAGGGTGGGCCGGGGACGTTGGTGGTGACCGTGACGATGTTGCGCTGCGGGAGCCTGAACAGCAGCCGCACGCCGAGAGAGACCAGCGGGAACGGTTCGTAGCGGGCGATCGAGGTCAGCGCCTCGCCGGCCTCGGCCTCCTTGCTCGCCTTCAACGCGGCCAGGTGAGCGCTTGTCGCCGCCAGCCGCTCCACCGGGTCGGCGACGTCCACTGACAGGTCGGCCAGCAGCAGCGAGACGCGGTTGTCGTAGACGCGCTCCTCGCCGGGTGCGCGGACGCTCACCGGCACCAGCGAGCGGATGACGTGCCTGCCGGGCTGCTCGCCACGGCCCAGCAGCAGCTTGCGGAACGCCCCGGCGATCGCGGCAAAGAACACGTCGTTGACGGTTCCGCCGAGCTGCCGGTGGACGGCTTTGACGTCGGCAAGCGACGCGCGGGCGACGCGATAGCGGCGCGGCCGCCCGACCGGGCCGGACAGCGAGGAGACCCCGACAGGCACCAGGGCGCCGGCCAGCGCCACCAGCCCGTGCGCGGTGTCGGCGGTGCGGCGGAGGAGCTGTTGGGGGGTGCGCAGCGCGCGGCGCACCTCGCCGTGGTGCGGCCGACCTTCATGGCCGGCGCGCCGCGGATCTTCGAGAAGATCCAGCACCGGGTGATGGCGATGGCCGGTGGCGGCATCAAGCGCCGCATCTTCGACTGGGCCTTGAAGGTTGGTCGTCGCGCAGCGACGCTGCGCAGGGCCGGCAAGCAGCCCAGCAGGCTACTCAAGCTCCAGCATGCCGTCGCCGACCGGCTGGTCTTCGCCAGGCTGCGCAGGCGGTTCGGCGGGCGGCTGCGCTTCTTCGTGTCCGGAAGCGCCGCACCGGCGACGTCGGCGAGCTGGACGACGAGGGGTTCTTGCGGATCACCGACCGCATCAAGGACCTGATCAAGACCTCCGGCGGGAAGTACGTGGCCCCCCAGTCGATCGAGATCGCGTTCAAGGCCGTCTGCCCGCATGCCGCCGAGATCGTCGTCTACGGCGAGGGCCGCCCCTACTGCAGCGCGCTGGTCGCGCTCGACGGGGAGGCCATCGCCGAATGGGCGGCGGACAACGGCGTTGGGCAACTCCCCTTCCCCAAGCTGGCCGCCCACGACCAGGTGCGGGCGCTGATCGCCGGGTACATCCAGGAGACCAACCGCCGGCTGCCACGCTGGGAGACGATCAAGCGGTTTGCGATCTTGCGGCGTGCGCTCTCCGTGGAGGAGGGCGATCTCACGCCGAGCCTCAAGTTCAAGCGCCGGGCTGTCACGGCCAAGCACCGCGACCTGCTGGAATCCCTCTACGACGACGAGTCAGCGACCACCAGCACCACCGGTCCCTCGGCCACCGCATAGCAGCCGTGGCCGCGCGCCGCCTGGCAACCCCATGCAGTCCGAACGGCCCGTCAGCGCAGGGACCTTGTTCCCATGCCCCGCCAGTGGGCGTTCCGGAGACTGGAGTCGGCCTCAAGGGGGTGGCTGATGGAACGCTTGACCGCGGCCGATCTCAGCATGGTGTGGCCGGAGGATTTCGGTTGGCCCCAGGACATCGGTGCGCTGGCCATCCTCGATGGCTCGGGCCTGCTCGACGCGGATGGCCGCTTGCCGATCGAAGGTATTCGCGACCAGCTTGGCCGCCGGTTGCACCTGCTCCCACGGTTCCGGCAGCTGCTGTATATGCCTCCAAAGGGGCTCGGCTGGCCGCTGTGGGTGGATGCCCCGTCGTTCGATCTGGCGGAACACGTTGGCGTGTTCCCCCTGGGCCCCGAGGCCGGCGAAGGGCAACTGATCGCGGCGTGTGAGCAACTGTTCCAGCGACGGCTGGATCGATCCCGGCCGCTGTGGCGGTTGTGGTTCCTGCCTGGCTTGCCGGAGGGGCGGATCGGCCTGTTCATGAAGCTGCACCACGCCATCGCCGACGGGATCGCCGGGGTCGCCGCCATCGGCGCGTTCCTCGACCTCAGCGCCGATGCGCCCACACCCGCTGCGCCACTATGGACGCCGGCACCAATCCCGTCTACGCGCGACCTGTTCGACGACAATCTGCGTCGACGCATCCAGGGCCTGGATGGCGCCATCTCGAACATGGCCCATCCGATCCACGTCGCGCGGCAAGCCCAGGATGGGTGGCCGGCGGTTCGCGAGGCGTTCGCGGAGGGCCGTGCGCCCCGGACGAGCCTCAACCGTCCGATCGGGTCGCACCGCAGACTGGCAGTCATCAGGAGCAATCTCGACCTCGTCAAGCAGATCGCCCACGCACACGGCGGGAAGGTCAACGACGTCCTGCTGGCCGCCGTCGCCGGGGGTCTGCGTGACCTGCTGCGCGGCCGCGGGGAAGACGTCGAGGGGGTCGTCCTGCGGGAATTTGTGCCGGTGTCGCTGCACACAGAGCGACCCGGTGAAGCGCGTGGCAACCTCGACGGGGCGATGGTCGTGCAGCTTCCAATCGGCGAACCCGACCCTGTCCGCAGGCTGCGGCTGATCGCGGCGGAGACCGGGGAGCGGAAGAAGAAGCGTCGTCCGCCGGGGAGCACGCTGTTTCGGAGCCCGCTCATCCAGCGGGCGTTCCTGCGACACATGGCGCGGCAGCACTTCACCAACGGGTATGTCGCCAACGTTCCCGGGCCGCCGGTACCGCTGTATCTGGCGGGGGCGCGGCTGCTGGAGGTGTTCCCGGTGGTGCCCATCATGGGGAACATGACCTTGGGCGTCGGCGCGCTCTCCTACGCCGGTCAGTTCAACATCACCGCGGTCGCCGACCGGGAGGCATGCCCCGACGTCGCGGCCTTCGTCGAAGGAGCACGCAACTCACTGGACGAACTGGCGCAGTCCGTGCTGATGCGTTCTGCATGAGAGGGGCCTGAGTATGTGGCCGAAGAGCTATGCACAACTGATGAACCGGGCCGCGGACCGGCTGGCGGCGGTCGATCACACCAGGCTCGAAACTCCCTTCGGAACGGTCGAGTACGCGCAGCATGGAACCGGCCTTCCCTGCTGGTGAGCCACGGGATCTTCGGCGGCTTCGACGCCGCGCTGAACCACGCGGACGCCTATGTGGGCGACGGGTTCCGAGTGATCGCGCCATCGCGGTTCGGATACCTGGGTTCGACGAATGCCGGCTGGTGCGGACGTAGCCGCGCAGGCTGACGCCTACGCGGCGCTGCTCGACGACCTGAGCGTCGACCGGGCGCCGTGTTCGCGTTCTCGGCCGGATCGGTCTCAGCGCTCAAGTTCGCTCTCCGATACCCCGACCGCACAGCGGCACTGGTGATCGCCTCAGGGCACTACCCGCAGAGCCACCGCAAGATTCCCGCATCTGCTGCTCGGAGCCGAAGAATGGGTGCGCGCGGAAGTCGCCGACTTCATCCGCTCCAACGCGCGAGCTGCCGAAGCCCTGGAGATCGCGCAGTGACGCTGACCGTGGCCCCCCGTCCCTTGAGCTGACCGCACACAATCCGCAACGCCCCGGCCCGCCGGTAGGGCGGGCCGGGGGATCGGGCGCTTGCCGTGGCGGGTGGTCGCATGCCCTCAGGCGGGCACGTGGGTCCTCCCCGAGCCGGCGTTGCGAGCCATGAGCTCCTGGGTCGAAGACACGCGGCGCAGGTGCCAGAACCCCAGGATCGTCAGCACCAACATGAGCCCTGCGAGGGCGAACGAGGCGATGCTCGCCACCAGTGCGATCTGTCCGATCTTCCAGAAGGCGTAGGCGTTGAGGAGCAGCCCGCGAAGCGTCTCGCCCCTGAACAAGGTCTGCACCTGCCCAGCCAGTTTCGCGTCGTTGGGGTTTTGCAGCGCCTGGCTGCTGACCTGCGCATAGGTCTGGCCGCCGGCGGCTTCCTTGAGGTGGACGGCGATGAAGTGGTTGGCGTACGCCTGCGCCTGTGCCCCGTTGACGAGCTGCTGACCCGCGTACTGGTTCAGATAGCGCCCGACCTCGGGCGGAGCCAGCGCCTCGCTGCCCTTGGGCGGGAAGAAGATCTTCTGGGCGGCGAGCTGATCGTGCACGTTGCTGTTCGCGAAGCTGTAGCCCCAGAACAACAGCCCACCCGCGACCAGCAGCACGATGGTGAGCACCATCCCTGTTGAGGACACCAGCATGTCGAATGTTCGGCGGCGCATCATCCTTCTCCTTGCTCCGGCCGGGCCCTGTGGCCCTTCTTCGAGCACCGTATCCGGGCATCGCTGGGCGGCCACCTGCCGAAGGTCCCCGAAGCGAGGGCCCATTGGTCCCCGGCTTCCCGGTTCGGGCTCTTGCAGGTGTCAACCGGCGAGGGCAAGCAGCCTGGGGTCAGCGGATGGTCAAGGTTGAGTCCATGCGCTCGACCCTGCGCTTGATGCCGAGGAGCATCTTGCGTTCCATGATGAACGAGCCAGGCTCGCTGATGAGCAGCCAGAACACCGTGGCAGGCGTCCGCGGCCACCTCGCCCGCCAGCGGCTCACCAGCCGCGTGTGGAACTCGTCGAGCGGATACAGGCCCAGGCACCACGTGTCCCGCTCGCCGCCGCAGAGCATGAACCGGTTCGGCTCCAAGGCACGCACGGTCGGCCCCATATCGGGAGCCATCAGCACACGGTCGCCTACCTCCAAGTGCTGGAACTCCGGAAGGATCTGGTCGGCGCTGGGGCGGTCATCGTTGTCGACCCAGTCGTAGCTGTACCAGCCGCCGCGTCCGAACCCTATCTGGACCAGCCATGGCCAGATCCGCTCCGGCCCGGCGCTGATCGTGATGGCCCGGGTGATGCTGGGTGCCGTCCCGAGCACCTCGTCACCCGGCATCGCCCGGCCGACCTCCCCGACGGTGGCGCCCCAGCGGCCAAGCCGTGGGCGGGCGATGACGAAGTAGGCCAGGAGGACGATCGCCGCCAGCGCCAGCGCCACCCACCACCCCAGCGCCACGACCAGCGCCGCGGCGGTACCCATGCTCGCAACCGCCGCCACGCCGACGATGCCCATGATCCTCATGCGGGTATGCATCGAATCCTCCGTCCACATCCCCATGCTGGTCGTCCGGCCGGACTGGCTGGCGGCACACCAGCGCGATCATTCAAGCCATCGGCTGGACGCCGCTCCAGGGACCAACGCCACGGTGGCTGTGGGACCCCGGAGGTCCCGCCCAAGGCGCATCGACCGCACGGAGACCGTCCGCCCGTCTCGACAGTGGGACCAATGCGGGCTCATGCCGGGACCATTTGACCTGGTTGCGGTGACGGCCATCCGGGATCGTCGGGGTGCAGGCTCTGGAGCGTTGGAGAGGAGTCGATGATGAACAGCACCATCCGTGTGCTTGCGCGCCACATGATCGAATCGCCGGCCGGCGGCCTGGTCGTCACCGCGGTGGTCTGGACGGCTTTCTGGCCGTGGCTGTCGGATCGCCGCCGGCATACTGCGGCGACTGCGTGACCACTTCCGGCCGGCTGGACGGTGGTGCCCGGCTCAGGGCAGCCGGTCGGCGCGGGTGTCCGCCTGGCCAGGGGTCGGTGTGGTCCGGCTGGACCAGGAAGCGAGCGTGCGCGCGTAGTTGGCGCGCTCGAAGCCGGCAGGGTCGGGCATGGAGCGCCGGCTCATGCTGCCACGCAACTGGGTGATCGAGGCGTAGCCACGCTCGTCGAGGATGGCGACCAGCTCCCGCTCGACCTCGCGGACATGGTCGGGACCGTGACGTAACAGGGCCGAGGTCATCATGGCGACGTCGGCGCCTGCGAGCAGGACCTTGGCGGCGTCCAGGCCGGTGTGGACCCCGGTGGTCGCGGCCAGCGAGGCAGGCACCTGGCCGTACAGGATCGCGATCCAGCGCAGCGGCAGCCGCAGCTCCTCCGAGGTCGAAAGCATCAGCCTCGGCACCACGTCCAGGGTGTCGAGGTCCAGGTCGGGCTGGTAGAAGCGGTTGAACAGCACCAGCCCGTCGGCACCGGCGTCGGCGACCCGGATGGCCATGTTCGCCATCGCGGTGAAGAACGGGCTCAGTTTCACCGCCAGCGGCACCGTGACCGCCGACCGTACCTCGGCGACCACCTCGAGGTAGCGGACCTCCAGCTCAGCGGCGCCGACGGTCGGGTCGGTGGCGACGCCATAGAGGTTCAGCTCGATGGCGTCGGCGCCGGCGTCCTGCATGCGGCGGGCGTGCCGCACCCAACCGCCCGGCGTGGTGCCGTTGAGGCTTGCGATCACCGGGATCGCCACCGCCCGCTTGGCCTGCTGGATCAGCTCGAGGTAGGAGGTCGGTCCGGTGTTGTAGTCGTCCAGGTCGGGGAAGTAGGACAGGGCCTCGCCGACGTGGTCGGAGGTCTGCTCCAGCAGGCGGTCCAGCTCGACCTGGTCGTGGGTGAGCTGCTCCTCGAACAGCGACGGCAGCACCGCCGCGGCCACGCCGGCGTCCTCGAGCCGGCGCAGGTCGTCCGGGTCGCCGGTGAGGGGCGAGGCCGAGGCGACCAGCGGCGAGCGCAGCTCCAGGCCGAGGTAGCGGGTCCGCAGGTCCGTCACTGGGCCTCCTCGTCAGCGTGGCCGGCGGCGCGATCCGGCCGGGGCGGCAGGTGAGGCGCTGTGCGTGGCAGCGTGGCGAGCTGCTCGTAGTACCGCCAGCGCTCGCGCGTGTCCTCCTCGGCGATGGTCATCAGGTGGTCGAACTCGCCGGGGTCGGTGCGCGCCAGGATGCCGAAGCGGGCCTCGGTCTCGGCGAACTGGCGCAACGGCAGTGTCGGCGGCTTGGAGTCGAGCTGGAACGGGCGTTCGGCATCGGGGTGGTAGCGGTACAGCGGCCAGTGGCCGGAGCGGGCCGCGTCACGCTGGTGCGCCATGGAGCCGGACATGTCGAAGCCGTGCGCGATGCAGGTCGAATAGGCGATCACCAGCGACGGTCCCGGCCATGCCTCGGCCTCCAGCAAGGCTTTGACGGTCTGCATGTCGCTGGCGCCCAGCGCGACGTGGGCGACGTAGACGTTGCCGTAGGCCATCGCGATCATGCCGAGGTCCTTCTTGCCGGTCTGCTTGCCGCGCGCGGCGAACTTGGCGACCGCGCCTCGCGGCGTGGCCTTGGAGGCCTGGCCGCCGGTGTTGGAGTACACCTCGGTGTCGAGCACCAGCACGTTGACGTCCTGGCCGGAGGCCAGCACCGCGTCCAGCCCGCCCGAGCCGATGTCGTAGGCCCAGCCGTCGCCGCCGACGATCCACACACTGCGGCGGACCAGCTCGTCGGCGATCCCTTCCAGCTCGCGCGCCTGCGGCACGTCGAGGTCCGCCAGCCGCCGGCGCAGTTCGGCGACCCGTCCACGCTGAGCGGCCACGGTGGCCTCGCCGTCCTGGACGGCATCCAGGATCTCGGCGGTGAGGTCGCCGCCCAGCGCCGACCCGAGCCGCCCGACCAGCTGGCGGGCGCGCTGGTTGAGGCTGTCGGTGGCCAGGCGGATGCCGAGGCCGAACTCGGCGTTGTCCTCGAACAGCGAGTTCGCCCACGCCGGCCCGCGTCCCTCGGCGTTGGTCGCCCACGGGGTGGTCGGCAGGTTGCCGCCGTAGATCGATGAGCAGCCGGTGGCGTTGGCGACCAGCAGCCGGTCCCCGAACAGCTGACTGATGAGCTTCAGGTAGGGGGTCTCGCCACAACCGGCGCACGCGCCGGAGAACTCAAACAGCGGGCGGCGGACCTGCGAGCCCTTGACCGAGTCCGGCGGCAGCGCGCCGTGGTCGAGCTCCGGGATCTCCAGGAAGTAGTCCCATCTGGCCCGCTCCCGCTCCAGGTAGGCGTCGATCGGGGTCATGTTGATCGCCTTGTGCTTGACCTCGTCCTTGGAGTGGGCCGGGCACACCTCGACGCACACCCCGCAGCCGGTGCAGTCGTCGGGGGCGACCTGGACGGTCAGCTTGTGACCGGGCAGGTCGCGGGAGCGGAAGTCCTTGGAGTCGAACCCCTCCGGCGCGCCGTCCAGCGCGTCGGGTCCGAACACCTTCATCCGGATGGTCGCGTGCGGGCAGACGATCGCGCACTTGCCGCAGTCGATGCAGATCGATGGGTCCCAGATGGGGATCTCGGCGGCCAGCGAGCGCTTCTCCCACTGCGCGGTGCCGGTCGGGAAGGCGCCGTCGACCGGCAGCGCGCTCACCGGCAGCAGGTCACCTCGGCCCTCCAGCATCCGCGCGGTCACCCGCCGGACGAAGTCGGGGGCCTCGGCGGGGACGGCGGGACGGCGACCATGGGTGGCGGTGGCGCCGGCCGGCACCTGGACGCGGCTGAGCGCGGCGACGGCGTGGTCGACCGCCGCGAAGTTGCGGGCGACGACCTCCTCACCGCGGCGGCTGAACGCCTTCTCGACCCAGCGCTTGATGGCCGCCAGCGCCTCATCACGCGGCAGCACGCCGGCCAGCGCGAAGAAGCACGGCTGCATCACGGTGTTGACGCGATGGCGCAGCCCGGCCTCGCGCGCGACCCTGGCGGCGTCGACGACCCAGACATCGAGCTGCTTGTCCAAGATGTCGCGTTGGACCTCGACGGGCAGGTGGTCCCAGACCTCTTCAGCGGACCACGGGCTGTTCAGCAGGAAGGTGGCGCCGGGCGCGGCGCGCTCCAGCACGTCCATGCGCTCCAGGAAGCCGAACTGGTGGCAGGCGACGAAGTTGGCCCGCTCGATCAGGTAGGCGGAGCGGATCGGGCGGCGCGAGACGCGCAGGTGCGAGACGGTCACCGAGCCGGACTTCTTGGAGTCGTACACGAAGTAGCCCTGGGCGAACAGGTCCGTGCCCTCCCCGATGATCTTGACCGCGGTCTTGTTCGCGCTGACCGTGCCATCCGACCCGAGGCCGTAGAACACCGCGCGCAGCCCGTCAGGATCTTCAGTCTGAAACGAGCCGTCCACCACCAGGCTGGTGTGGCTGACGTCGTCGGCGATGCCGACCGTGAAGTGGTTGCGCGGCCGGTCGCCGGCCAGGCCATCCAGGACCGCCTTGGTCATCGCGGGGGTGAACTCCTTGGACGCCAGGCCGTAGCGGCCACCCACCACCAGCGGCGGGGTCGTCCCGGTGGCGGCCGCGTGCTCTGCCAGTGCCGTGACGACGTCCTGGTACAGCGGCTCGCCGGTCGCACCGGGCTCCTTGGTCCGGTCCAGCACGGCCACGCGCCGCACGGTCCCAGGCAGCGCGGCGAGCAGCGCCTCGGCTGGGAACGGCCGGTACAGACGGACGGTCACCAGCCCGACCCTCCCGCCGGCGGCGTTCATCGCCTCCACGGCCTCGGCCGCCGCACCGGCGCCGGACCCCATCAGTAGGACGACCCGCTCGGCTTCCGGGTGGCCTTGGTAGTCGACCAGCCGGTAGCGCCGTTCGATCCGCTCGGCCAGCCGGTCCATGGTGGCCTGCACGATCCCGGGCACGGCCGCGTAGAACGGGTTGACGGCCTCACGGGCTTGGAAGAACACGTCCGGGTTCTGCGCCGAGCCGCGCAGGCGGGGACGATCGGGCGACAGGCCGCGCTCACGATGGGGCCCAACGTCCTCGAGGTCCACCAGGGCCCCGAGGTCGTCGTCGGTCAGCGGGCGGATCTTGGCCACCTCGTGGGAGGTCCGGAAGCCGTCGAAGAAGTGCACGAACGGCACACGCGAGGCCAGCGTGGCCGCGTGGGCGACCAGTGTCAGGTCGTGGGTCTCCTGCACCGAGGCGGACGCCAGCATCGCCCAGCCGGTGGTCCGCGCCGCCATGACGTCCGAGTGGTCACCGAAGATCGACAGCGCATGGGTGGCCACCGTCCGGGCCGCCACGTGAATCACCGCGGGGGTGAGCTCGCCCGCGATCTTGAACATGTTGGGCAGCATCAGCAGCAGACCCTGCGAGGCGGTGAAGGTGGTCGCCAGCGCGCCCTTGAGCAGCGCGCCGTGCAAGGTTCCGACGGCGCCGGCCTCGCTCTGCAGCTCCAGGACTCGTGGAACCTGGCCCCACAAATTGGGTTGCCCGATCGCGCTCCAGGTGTCGGCCAGCTCCCCCATCGGCGTGGCAGGGGTGATCGGGTAGATCGCGATCACCTCGCTCAGACGGTGGGCGACCCGCGCCGCCGCCTCGTTGCCGTCCACGCACACCCAATCCGTGGTCGCCATCACGCCTCCCCGCCAGCCTGAGCATCGATCCAATCGAGCATGGCAATGTCGCTGAGGGTATCGGCTCGAACCGCGGAATCAATGGAGGCGAAGGTCCCGTCATAGGTGGGCTGGTGGCCTGCCGGCGGTTCCGTCCCGCTACGGGAAGGCCCGAACCACTTGCGGCGACCGGGTCACAGGGCCGGGTGCGGGCGGGCCGACGGGCCCTGGCGGCAGGCGGGCGACGGAACTAGCTTCGCACTGCAGGACAAGGCCCGCCCAGCCGGCCCGGCAAGGAGGCCACCATGCAACGCACGGTCCAGGACGTGATGACCAGGGACGTCGTGGTCGCGCACGAGTCGACGCCCTTCCACGAGCTGGTCGAACTGCTCAGACGGCACCGCGTGAACGCGCTGCCGGTGGTCGACGACGCCTGTCACGTGCTCGGCATCGTCTGCGAGAGCGACCTCGTGCTGAAGGAGGTCCAGACGCTGAAGGGACCCTGCGACCCGCAGGAGCTGACCAGCCGGCATCGCCTGGAACGCGCCAAGGCGGCGGCCACCACGGCCGCGCAGGTCATGACCGCGCCGGTGGTGACGCTCTACCCGGAGGAGCTGGTCGCCGATGCCGCGCGCCGCCTGCACGCCTGCAAGCTCGACCAGCTCCCGGTCGTCGACCGTGCCGGCGTGCTGATCGGGATCGTCAGCCTCGGTGACGTGCTGAAGGTCTTCCTCCGCTCCGACGAGGAGATCCGCTTCGAGCTGCTCGACGACATCGCCAGGCGGCTGCTGCGGCTGCCGGCCGACCGGCTGCGGGTCCAGGTCGAGGGTGGCGTGGTGACGCTGGCCGGTCAGGTCGAGCGTCGCAGCCGGTCAATCGCCCTGGTCAAGCTGGCCGGGCTGGTCGACGGCGTGGTCGCCAGCCGCCGACGGCCACGGCTGGTCGCCAAATGCGATCCCGACCGCGACCAGGCGCTGGCGGACCTGCACCAGCAGATCAGGAACCTACTCTGAGGCGCTTGGCCGCTCGCGCGTCAACTACTGCCGTGCCCGCCGCCGTGGGCGGCAGCCGAGGAGGCGACCACCGCCGCGGTGACCGCGGCCATCACCTCTTCCTGGATGCGCTTGACGGCCTCACCGACCTCGTTCCCGGCGGCGATCTGCTTGGCCCGGCGGCGGGCCTGCCGGCGCTCGGCGTCGGGGACGCAGGCGTCGACGAGGCCGCTCACCTGGACCAGGGCGACCAGGGCGGCGGCGTGTTCGTCCGGCTCCTGGCGGCCGAGCAGTACCTCGCCGATGGCAGCCCTTGCCCGTTCGGCGGTGGCCGGGTCGGCCACCGGGTGGGTGGCCACCGGGACCAGACCGAGCACTCGCCTCTCGTCTCTTGCCAGCACGCCGCGTTCGGTGAGCTGGTCGATGAGCCGGTCGCGGATCGGCTTGCGGCCGCGGTGGCGCGACGCCAGGCGGTGCACCCACCACTCGAGCGTGCGCAGTTGTTGCTCACCACGGACTTCGGCGAAGACCTCGTCCAGGAGGGTCTCGCCGGTCGGGCACGCCGTGGCCGCGACGACCCGGCCGTCGTCGTGCCGCAGCCGCCCGGCGAGCAGCAGCTCAATCAGCGCGGCGCTAGCGAGGGCATGGCCGAGTGACGACTTGGGGTCCCGCGGCGTGCCGCGGTTGTCGATCGAGATCAGCAGCAGCCGTTTGGGCAATGTGAGCATCGGGTCCCTCCGAGGTCGAGATGTCGAAGCAATAGCCAGTAATCAGAGCACCCGTGCGACGGGTGAGACGCGCCACGATGATCCCGGTGATGGCCACGACCTTGAGGTTGTCCAGCTACACCAGCCTGCAAGCCGCTGCTCTTGATGCCACCCGGTCGCCCACTGCCGCCTGCATCCTGACCTCCCTGGTCGTGCGGCTCGATCGGACCGGTCAGCGGCGTCCAGGCCGCCGGCCAGTCATGCGTGCCGCGCGCCGTTCCACCCACTCGGGGGAGAACACCGGAAGGAAGGTGGTGGCCAGGTGGATGACGACCGCCACGCCCCACCCGAGCAGCGGCCAGTAGAACCACCAGTCGCCGTCCGGCCCGCGGGTCGCCCAGTTGATCAGGAACAACCCCGCGTTCACGATCGCGAAGACGAACAGGTGCACGTACAGGCCCTGGAGGGTCCTGGCCCGCTCCCGGGCTTTGTCGTAGGCGGGGTCGCCGGCGGTGGTCTGGTCTGGTGTGGTGGCGTTGCGGTCCTGGGTTTGCAACGACATCTTGCTCACCTCCAAGACCAGCTTGGCCTGTTGGCGAGAGCGGCGGCAGGGCCGACGGCCCCGCTTCGCAAGGGCCGCTCGGCCGTCCTCGACGAGCGACAAGGCTTGCGGCGGTTGCGTGTCCCGTGCGCGTCGCGGCGCCGCCGTCACCCTGACGCTCCGGTTGGCTTCAGGCCCCGGCGTGGCGGCGGATGACCAGTTTGCGGATCTCCTCGGCGGCCAGCAGGAGCCAGGGCGAGATCAGGACCGGGATCCACTGGGGTGGTCAGTGGGTGCTGGCCGAGGACGCGGTAGGACGCTGTTGCGTTGCGCCGATCGAGGGCAGGCCGAGGCCGCAACCCTCTTTCTTGGGGATCAGATCGCCAGGGCGAGTTCGTCGAAGGCGACCGTCACTCGCCGGATCGCCCCGATCGGGTCAGGCATGGCAGGCGTGGGAGGCTGATCGGCTGCTCCGACCACCGGCCAGCGCATGTTGGCCACCTGGGGCGTGCTTGGTGCGGTGCCAGGGCGCGTGGGCGCGAGGCGCGCCGATGCCACACGAGGGGTAAGGCCGGAGGGCCGGCCCTGTCGGCAACGCTGGAGACGAGCGCCGAAGCCATCCGAGGACAGAGCATGATCCCGGTTATGCCTCTTGGCGGGATAGGTACGTAGAAGTAACCATGACGCGTGTTGTCCTGTCCGTCACGGGTAGGTCACAGCCCGAACACGAAGCAGCACCGGAGGTACGAGGAGGTGCGAGATGACCGCAGCCACGCTCGACCTACCTGTCTACACCGATGGCCAGCTCGACAGCGATCAACCCCTCCAGCAGCTCGCCGATGCGGTGGCGGCGCTGTGGTCGGCAGGCACCGGCCTGGCGCTGCAACCCGCCGCTGTCGCGCTGGACGACACCCACGCCAGGGTCGTCCTCGCCGAGCCGTCGCCGCCCGACGCGCTGGAGGAGCCGTCGGAGGTTGTACTCAGCCGCTTGGACCGACCGTTTGGCCGGCGTGCCTGCGACCTTGCTCCCGTGCTAGACGCGTCGGCCCGCCAGCTGCTCGGCCGCCCGCTCACCCGGGTGCATGCCCACGACCACCGGGAACAGGGGCGGATTGTCGTTGAGCTGTCGCTGACACAAGCCTGAACGGGCGGGAGCGATCCCGCACAACCTGCCCAGAACCGGTCCCACACCCATGCGTGGAGCCTTGCACCACCGTTGCGAGGTCCCGCCTGGACGGCAGGGGTCCGCGACAGATCAGCACCTCCAGCGTCGATCGGCGCGGTAACGACTGAAGGTCGTGGGTCGGCCTCCCCAGGCGTCCGCGATGCCGTAGACGCGAGCGGCCCTGGGCCGTCCCCCCGCCCCGGGCCGCTCGCCCCAAACAGGGGTCGGCCGAGCGGGGGATGTTCTGCCAGCCCACTCGGCTACCAAGAGGGGATCCTGCGGTCGTGGTCCGGCGGTGCATGCCGACCGGGCGGTCAAGGCCAACCCAACGCTGGGCCGGCAGGAATGCCGGAGGCGCCCTTGAGGCGCTGTTGCGTTCGCCATGACCGCCTTCGAGCAGCGAGACTTCCTGCATGAGAACTCGCCGCCCTCGCCCTGCTCCAGTCCCGCAGTCCGCCTTCGCCGGCTTCCGCTTCCCGCCCGACGTCATCGTCGTCGCGGTCCGCTGGTACCTGCGCTTCGGCCTGTCCTATCGCGATGTCGAGGAGCTGCTTACTGAACGCGGCGTCGAGGTCGACCACGTCACCATCTACCGGTGGGTGCAGCGGTTCACGCCGCTGCTGGCCGACGCCGCCAGGCCGTGCCGCCACCGGGTCGGCACCCGCTGGCAGGTGGACGAAACCTACGTGAGGGTCGCCGGCCGGTGGCGCTACGTCTACCGCGCCGTCGACCAGTTCGGCCAGGTCATCGACGTGTTCGTCTCTCCACGGCGGGATGTGGCGGCGGCGCGACGGTTCTTCGAACGCGCCATCTACACCACGACGGTTACGCCCGCGGAGGTGATCACCGACCAGGCAGCGACCTACCCCGCCGTGCTCGACGAGCTGCTGCCGGCGGCGTGGCACCGCACCGAGCAGTACGCCAACAACCGCATCGAAGCTGATCACGGCAGGCTGAAGGCACGGCTGGGCCCGATGCGCTGCCTCAAGCGGGACGGCAACGCCAGAGCGATCCTGGCCCGGGCATGCATTCGTCCAGAACGTTCGGCGCGGCCATTACGAGCTGGCCACTGAAGCGCCAGCGAACCGGCGGCTGGCGGTCGCATTCGACGAACTGGCCCTGGCGATCTGATCCCCAAGAAAGAGGGTTGCGGCCTCGGCCTGCCCTCGATCGGCGCAACGCAACAGCTGGCCCGAGTGCATGGTTCGTAAAGTGCTGGCTCCGATTACGAGAAAGGCCCTCTGACCTGGGAGAATGGCGCCTGCGACAGCAGCCGTATCCCGATCAGGAGGGCACTTTCTCGATGGCATCCTCCCACACCCTCGACCAGCTCGACACCTGCTTTGACGACATCCACGCCATCGCCAATGCGGGCCTGCTGCTGCCGGCCACCCTGGCCCAGCGGCTGGGCATCCAGCAGACCGCCGACCAGGTGATCGACCTGGGCGAGCAGCCCGGCGCACACCGGCCCGGCCGCATTGCTGTTGCTGCTGGTGGCGGCGGCGCTGGTGTCGATCGTGGTCGGCCAGCACGCCGATGCGGGCATCATCCTTGGCATCATCGGCTTGAGCGTGGGCTGGGGTTTGCCAACGAGTTCCGCTCCGAGCGGGCCGTCGAGGCGTTGCACGACCGCATCCGTCACACGGCGCTGACCCTGCGGGACGGGCGTGCGGTCGCGGTCGACGTCACCGAACTGGTCCCCGGGGACCTGGTCCGTCTGGGCATGGGCGACGTGGTACCCGCCGACCTGCGCCTGCTGGAAGCCGACGGGCTGGAGTGCGACGAGGCGGTGCTGACCGGCGAATCGCTGGCCGAACCCAAGACCGCCAAGCCCGCCAAGCCCTCCTCGCCGCTGGAGCTGCCCTCGTGCGCGCTGATGGGCACGGTCGTGCATGCCGGCACGGGGCTGGGCGTGGTGGTGCGGACCGGGCCCCGGACCGCCTTCGGGCAGATCGCCGTGCGCCTCGGGGAACGCCACGAGCAGACCGCGTTCCAGCGCGGCCTGCGTGACTTCTCCGGGCTGCTGGTGCGGATCACCGGGGTCCTGGCCGTGTCGATCTTCGTGATCAACGCGGTGCTGGGCCGCTCGCTGCTGGAGGCGGGGCTGTTCGCGCTGGCGATCGCGGTCGGGCTCACGCCACAGCTCCTGCCGGCGATCTGACGATCAGCCTGTCGACCGGCGCCAGGCGGCTGGCCCGTGCGCAGGTGGTCGTCAAGCGCCTGGTGGCGATCGAGGACCTCGGCAACATCCAGGTGCTCTGCACCGACAAGACCGGCACGCTCACCCACGGGCGGATCCGCTTCGAGGCGGCACTGGACGTGGCAGGTGCACCTTCCTCGGAGGTGCTGCGCCTGGGGCTGCTCTGCAACGAGGCGGTGGTGGAGGGTGGCCGGGTGGTGGCCGGCAACCCTCTGGACCAGGCCCTGTGGGAGGCAGCCCTCGACCCCGGCAGCCCCCTCGGTGTGGCCGCCGGCGGCGCGGGCCGAGGCGGCGGCGACGGGGCCGGCGTCCTCGGTGGCGCCAGGCGGCTGGCCGTTGCGCCGTTCGACTACGACCGCCGCCTGGCCTCGGTACTGGTCGCCGAACCGGACGGCAGGCGCCGCATGATCACCAAGGGCGCCCCGGAGGCGGTCCTGGCCCACTGCTCCAAGCTGCCGGCCGGCGCCAGCGCCCAGCTCGACCGACTCTTCGCCAAGGGCGCCAGGGCGATCGCAGTCGCCACCGGTGACGGCGCGGGGATGGACACCGTCGCCCCCGCCCAGGAGCGCGGCCTGGAGCTGGCCGGGTTCCTTTCGTTCAGCGACCCGCCCACGACGGGCGCGGCCGCCTCGCTGGCGCGCCTGCGGTCACTGGGGATCGAGGTGAAGGTACTCACCGGCGACAACGACCGCGTGGCCGTCAAGGTCTGCAACGACCTCGGCATCGTCGTGCAGGGAACCCTGACCGGCGCGGAGGTGGAGGCGATGGACGACGCCGCGCTCGCCGCCAAGGTGCCGGCCACCACCGTGTTCGCCCGGGTCGCCCCAGAGCAGAAGTCCCGCATCATCAAGGCCGCCCGCGCGGCTGGGGACGTGGCGTTCCTTGGTGACGGAGTCAACGACGCGGTCGCCCTCCACGACGCCGACGTCGGCATCTCGGTCCAGGACGCCACCGACGTGGCCAAGGACGCCGCCGACGTCGTGCTGCTGCAAAAAGACCTCGGGGTGCTGGCCGACGGGGTCGTCGAAGGCCGCCGGATCTTCGCCAACACCATCAAGTACGTCCTGATGGGAACGTCGTCCAACTTCGGCAACATGTTCAGCGCCGGCGGCGCGTCGCTGCTGCTGGGCTTCCTGCCGATGCTGCCGACCCAGATCCTGCTGAACAACCTGCTCTACGACGTCGGCGAGATGACCATCCCAACCGACCGGGTCGACCCAGAACTGCTGGAGCGCCCATCACGGTGGGACACCGCCTTCATCCGCCGATTCATGGCCTTCTTCGGGCCGATCAGCTCGCTGTTCGACTTCGCCACCTTCGGCGTGCTGCTGTGGGTGCTGGACGCCGGCCCGGTCGAGTTCCGCTCCGGCTGGTTCGTCGAGTCGCTGGCCACCCAGACGCTGGTGATCTTCGTGATCCGCACCCGGCGGACGCCGTCGTGGCGGAGCAGCCCCAGCCGCCCGCTGCTGCTCACTACCCTTGCGTGCGCCACCGTCGGGGTCCTGCTGCCGTTCTCCCCGCTAGCCGGCCTGTTCGGCTTCACCGCGCTGCCACCGGTGTTCCTGGGGATCCTGGCGGGAATGGTCGCCGTGTACCTGGCGCTCGCCGAGCTCGGCAAGGCCTGGTTCTACCGGCCCAGAACCAGGACGGCGCCGATCGCCAGGCAGCGCCCCGGGCGGCTGCGCCGCATCGAGCGCCGCGCCGCACGCTGGAGCCACCGCAGCCCGCCGAAGCACCCGCCGGCGGCGCCCCGATATGGAAGCTGATGCGGTGTGCGCTGGCCGTCACCCGCCCCCCTCAGGTCCACGGCAGCAGTCGACGGCCCTGGATGTGTGGGCCACCGGTCCCTGGGCCGTCCGCAGGCCCGGACCTAGGGTCGTCGCGTCAGGCAGGAGCGTCGGATGAGGTGAGGACGATGAAGGTGGAGGCGATCTATCACCCCAGGGTCATGGCGGTGCGGCCGGACGAGCGGCTGGACGTCGCTGCCACGCGGATGCAGGACAGCCAGGTCAGGTCGCTGGTGGTCCTTGCTGGGAACCAGCTCCACGGGATACTGACCGAGCACGACATCGCTCGCGCGGTGGCCGACGGCGTCGACGTCGGGTCCGTCTCGGTCTGGGAGTACATGACCAGCGACCCGGCGATCGTCTCGCTCGACACCGAGGTGCACGAGGCGGTGGTGGCGATGTTGGAGTTCGACTTCCGGCACCTGCCGGTGGTGCAGGCCGGCGCGGTGGTCGGCATGGTCTCGCTGCGCGACCTGCTGAGCAGAGTGCTGGCGGCTACCTGAGCGGTGAGAGCGGGAACGGCAACGCGATGATGTGGAGCGGCGAGCGGCCGCGCGCGACCGGATCGGCACGCCGTGGCCACCGGTTGGATGGAAGCTGACCATTGGTGGGTTCCTCGTCGGGACCGCCCGCCACCCATCGCTGGTCGCGAAGATGGCCGAGACGCTGGACCGACTGTCAGGTGGTCGCCTGGTGCTTGCTCTGGGCGGCGGCGCGCCGATCAACGAGCAGGCCTTCCGCGCTCTGGGTCTGGGCCACGGCTCGGCAAGGGAGGTCGTGCGGCCGACCGAGGAGACCATCGAGGCGAGCACTTCACGACCACCGCCGCGGACCTTCAGCCCAAGCCGCTGCGCCGCCTTCCCATCTGGCTGGATGCCGCCTACCGCGGCCTGTCGGTGGTGCGGTCCGCGGCCGCCCGGGCCGGAAGGGATCCCGACGAACTCACCTGCGGCTACAACATCGCCGTGATGGTCCAGGAGGGCGCCGCGCCCGCCAGGGGCCAGGTCTCTGGTGGCCGCGAGCAGGTGGCCTGCCAGTTGGCCCGCCAGTTGGCCGCGTTCGTCCGCGGCGGCTTCTCGTTCCTGAACCTGTGGCCGGCCGGGGACGGCAACCGACAGCGCGAGCGACTCGCTCACGAGGTGATCCCGACTTTGCGTGCCATGGTCGCAGCCGACTGATACCAGTCCGAAAGGGTCGCGCACGCTCACAAGCCGCGCCTGCTCCACCCCGGCACCTGTTCAGTACGGCAGCGTCTCGGGTGCGCCGAACGAGCAAGGACCAGCGGGCCCGTGTGTTGGCCTGGACGGAGCGGCGATTATCCGGCCCTCGAGAGGCCCTCGATCCCAGGGCCGCTCGCCAGTCGCCAACCGGTCGCCGCCGGCGCAGCATGAACGGTCCGCACAGGCGGGAGGTGAACCATGGGACAGGATGGGGCTGGACGCCGACGCCGCGCTGGCCTGGGGGGCGGGTCCCGCCGCGATGATCAGGTACTGCCGGCAGGCTGGCATGAGCCCCGTGGCCTTGCGGGCCACGGGGTGTGGCCATCGCTGCTGGATTGCCTGGGGCGGCACCCGGTGGCCGATTTCCGGGACAAGCTGGCTGGGGTCGCGACGGTGCTGAGCTGGTGGGGCGGGATGGCCGGCGCAGAACGGGGGTCCTGTGTCAGTGTCGGCAGCGTACCTCGGGGCTCCGCACCAGGAGCAGCGCCAAGTGGGCGCGCTCGTCCGGGGGCCCCGATGGCGGACGGGGCTTCGCCGAGCCCTGTCTGGGCTGCTGGTCGTCACGCTGCTGTGGTGAACGGACCGATCGGGGGGTGCAGTGACGGGGGTCGATCGCGACGTCGGGGCCGGCCTTTCGAGTGGTGAGGCGGCGGCGCGGCTGGTGCGGTATGGCGCCAACGCGGTGGAGCAGCACCGCGGCACGCCGTGGTGGCGGCGCGTCGTCCTGCAGCTGCGTGACCCGCTGGTGCTGGTGCTTCTGGCGGCCGGGGTGCTCACCGTCGCGACGGGTGACCTGACCGACGCCGCGGTGATCTTGCTGGTCGTGGTGGTCAACACCTCGGTGGGCGTTGCCCAGGAGGTGCGCGCCGATCGAGCGGTGACGGCGCTGGGGGAGCTGACCGCGCCCGTGGCGCGGGTGGTCCGCGACGGCCAGGAGCGCCAGGTACGCGCGGCCGACGTGGTGCCGGGCGACCTGGTCGTGCTCGCCGAGGGCGATGTCGTCCCGGCCGACGCCGAGATCGTCGAGGCGGCCGCCTTGCTGGTCGACGAGGCGGCGCTCACCGGCGAGTCGGTGCCGGTCGACAAGGCCGCGGTCGGCGCGGGCGAGGGGCCAGACGAAGTGGTGTCGGCCGGCACGGTCGTGGTTCGCGGCCGCGGCCGAGCGGTCGTCATCGCCACCGGCGCGGACAGCGCCATGGGCCGGATCGCGACGCTGCTGGGGACCGCCGCCGTGCTGACCCCGTTGCAGCGGCGCCTGGTTGGCCTTGGCCGTGTGCTGGCCGGCGTCGCGGTGGTGCTCTGTGCGGTGGTGCTGGCGCTCGGGCTACTGCGCGGACAGCCGCTCGAGCTCATGCTGGTGACCGCGATCAGCCTGGTCGTCGCCGCCGTGCCCGAGTCGCTGCCGGCGGTGGTCACGCTCAGCCTGGCGCTCGGCGCCCGCCGGATGGCCGCCCGCAATGCGATCATCCGCCGCCTGCCGGCGGTGGAGACGCTCGGTTCGGTCACCGTGATCGCCACCGACAAGACGGGGACGCTCACCGAGGGCCGCATGGTCGCGCAGCGGCTGTGGACACCTGCGGGCGAGGCGACCCTCACCGGCGCCGGCTACGCGCCACGGGGCGACATCGTCCGCGATGGCCGACCGGTGACCGAGCACGATGACCACGAGCTGGCCGAGTTGCTGCGCGCCGCGGTGCTGTGCAACGACGCAACCCTGCGTCCACCCGACGACGACAGCCCCCAATGGCGCGCCCTCGGCGACCCGACCGAGGCGGCGTTGCTGGTGGCCGGCGCCAAGCTCGGCCTGGACCGCGTCGCCCTCCAACGAGCCATGCCACGGGTCGCCGAGCTTCCCTTCGACAGCGGGCGCAAGCGCATGACCACGGCGCACCGGCGCCCGGCCGGCGGGTTCCGGGTCGTGTGCAAGGGGGCTCCCGAGGTGCTGCTGCACCGGCCCCTGCTGCGTGATGACGCCGAGACGATCACCGCCGCCATCGGACGCGCCGACGGGCTGGCCCGGGACGGGTACCGCGTCCTGGCCCTGGCGGCGGCAGACCGTGCGGCCCTGCCGTCCGACGCCGACGAGCTGGAGGTGGGCCTGTCCTTGCTGGGCCTGGTCGCCATTCTAGACCCGCCGCGGGAGGCAGCCGCCGCCACCGTTGCCGCCTGCCGACAAGCCGGCATTACTCCGGTCCTGATCACCGGCGACCACCCGTCGACCGCACGCGCGATCGCCACGCGGCTCGGCATCATCAGCCCCACCGACGAGGTCGTCGTCGGGCAGCAGCTGCGCGATGGCGCTATCCCGGCCGTGACGGACAGCCGGGTCTTCGCCCGCACCACCCCCGAGCAGAAGCTCGACATCGTGCAGGCGTGGCGCGGTGACGGGGCGGTCGTCGCGATGACCGGTGACGGCGTCAACGACGGCCCGGCGCTGCGCCGCGCCGACATCGGCGTCGCCATGGGACAGCGGGGCACCGAGGTCGCGCGGGAGGCCGCCGACCTGGTGCTGGCCGACGACGACCTGGCCACGGTCGTCGCCGCCGTCGAGGAGGGACGCCGCGTCTACGCCAACGTGCGGCGGTTCCTGCTCTACGGGCTGTCAGGCGGTACCGCGGAGATCCTCGTCATGCTCGTAGGTCCGTTCGCGGGCCTGCCGCTGCCGCTGCTGCCCGCGCAAATCCTGTGGGTCAACCTCATGACGCACGGGTTGGCGGGCGTCGCCCTTGGCGCCGAGCCCGCCGAACCAGACGTCATGCGCCGGCCGCCGCGGCCCCCCGCCGAGAGTGTCCTCGGCGCCGGCCTGTGGCAGCGTATCGTCCGCATCGGCGTCGTCATCGCCGCGATCACGCTCGGAGTCGGCCTCTGGGGGCACGCCACCGGGCGTCCGTGGCAGAGCATGGTGTTCCTGGCCCTCGGCGTCACCCAGCTCGGAGTCGCCCTCGGCGTCCGGGCCCGTGCTGGCACCGCGGCCAACCCGTTCCTACTCGTGGCGGTCGCGGTCGCCTTCGCGCTGCAGGTCGCCGGGCTGTACCTGCCACCCCTCCGCGACCTGCTCGGCACCCACCCACTGCGGCTCACCGACCTGGCGATCGCCTGCGTCCCCGCCATCCTCGGCTACCTCGCGGTCCGGGTCGACCACCGGCTGGAACACGCGCACGCACGGCCAGCCGAAGGCACGGCCTGACCACGAACTCCACGGCCGGCTGGAGCGAATCCGCATTCGATCGGGCCCTGGTCAGATCAGGCTCCACTCTGTCTGCTTCCCCTGTCGGCCTGAAGGATCCGATCGCCGCGGCCGGTCTGCCGACGGTTGTTCAGATGGTAGTGGGCCGGGTGGCCGGGTAGCGGGCGCGTAGCGCCACGGCCGGGACGGGCCGTCGTTGACGCCACGTCGCCTGGCCAGCGGACCAGCCCGCAGAGGCGAAGATACGGCCGCCGACCTTGACCGCGGAGACCTTGTCGCCGAAGCGGTCGTCCTCGACCGCCCCGGGCGGCGTTTGCAGCAGTCCAGCGTTCGTCCCTGTCCAGCGCCCGATCCCATGCCTGCACCCCGGACGGGACAGTATGGCAGGCGTGCCCGGCCGGCCATCGCTACGACCAGCTGGGCGCGGGCCTGGCGGCGGGTCAGGAACATGCCGTCGGAGGTGGTGAACCAGGTGACCCCCCGGGCGGCGCCGCGCGGCACGATGGTGACCTGGACAGGGTCCTCGGCGTCGGCCTGGAGCAGTCCGGCCAGGGCGTGGCCGGCCTCGTGCCAGGCGGTGATGGTGCGGTCCCGCTCGGCCACCTCGACCGAGCGGCGAGCGGGCCCAAGCATCACGGTGGCCAGCGCCTCCTCCAGGTTGGCCAGGGTGATCTGGTCGGCGCCGGCGCGGACCGCGGCCAGCGCTGCTTGGTTAGCGAGGTTGGCCAGGTCCGCGCCGGTGAACCCGGCGGTGCGCCGCGCCATCTCGTCCACGTCGACGTCGTCGGCCACATGCCGGCTGCGCAGATGGATCCGCAGGATGCGGGTGCGGCCGCCACGGTCGGGGGCCGGCACGGTGACCTGCCGGTCGAACCTGCCTGGCCGTAGGAGCGCGGGATCCAGGGTGTCGGGCCGGTTGGTGGCCGCCAGCACCACCACCTGGTCCTGCCGGAAGCCGTCCATTTCGACCAGGAGCTGGTTGAGGGTGCTCTCGCGCTCGTCGTGGCCGCTGGCTGCAGGCGAGCCCACGCGGGCCTTGCCGATGGCGTCGATCTCGTCGACGAACACGATCGCACAGCCACGCTGGGCGGCCTCGGTCGCCGTGGCGGGGCTGGCGTTGTTGGCGGCGCGGCGGCCCCCCCATGTGGTGCGCTTGGCCCCGGCCGCGGTCGTGGTCGCCGTGTTGGCGGCGGTCCCCATCGGTAGCTCCTTCCCGTCGATGAGCCGCGTGTCTTCATGCCGTTGCGTGCATCCAGCCTGGCGCCGACCGGCGCTCCTCCGCTCGGGTCAGGCGACCCGGAGATGCCCCTGCCACGGTCCTTCCCATGAGAGGCCAGGGACCGTTCGACAGTTCTGGATCCAGCCATGTACCCGCCTCAAGGGGCGCCGCAGCGTCACATGCGGCGGTGTCGTCGCCGTCGGGGCCGGTCGGTAGGGCCCGCACAGGCGCCGCCCAAGGACCCTGGGACTACCGGGACGTTCGGCCCATCCGCGTGGACCTGTACCGGGGCGAAACTCAAACCATGCCA
>WNGK01004074.1_pt1 | contig 27119 bp, 27 predicted proteins | sample 5400601 | NCBI WGS metagenome assembly WNGK01 (sample SAMN13153376, study PRJNA577476) | soil metagenome | isolation source: 60 cm soil or saprolite under Garry oak tree replicate 1 | place: USA:California | collected 2016-06-15
GGATTGGTAAGAAAAAAGGTTGCAGATAGATTGCAGGATTCAACTAGAAAATTTTCTATCGACTGACCGCCTTCTTCCGGCCAACCTATCAGCACTCCTTCTGTCGAAAACGCCGTTTTACCAACGCCGCACCAAATGGAAACGCGTGCTTGACACTTGCTCCCATTCGTGGTATTCTTTTTCACATAGTAAATGAAACTGTGTAGCGTGAAAAAGATGAGCCAGGAGGAATATCCCGATGCACACCAAACACTTCGACCTAGGGCGCTTCTCTGACCCGTCGTTGTTGATCCTGGCCAGTCTGGCGAATGGCCCCAAGCATGGCTACGCCATGATGGAAGATATTGCCGAGTTCTGCGGAACGAAGCTTGAACCCGGCACGCTTTATGCTGCCCTGGCCCGGCTGGAGAGACGAGGCTGGATTGAGGCGTTGGAAGCCGAGGAGCGCCGCCGCCCCTATCGCATCACGGGGGCGGGAGAGCGTGTTCTGCGCGAACAGCTCAAGACGCTGCACCGGGTGGTCTCTGTTGGGCAACAACGGCTGGCTTCAGGCTAAAAGAGACAGGAGAATGGTATGTAGCACCAGCAATATGCTCAAGCAAGGCTCTCCCAACCAGCCTTGCTCATCCTCGCCAGCCTGACGCAGGAGCATTACCTGTTCCCCGGACAGGAGCCAGGGCAGGGGCAAGCCCTGCCCCTACCATACTCTGGCAATTATATCATTTTGCCAGACAGTATCAAGGAGCCAGGGCAGGGGCAAGCCCTGCCCCAAGAAGGAAGTAGCCTGATGTGCTACAATCATCTAGGTATCAAGGAGCCAGGGCAGGGGCAAGCCCTGCCCCTACCATACACGGATCAGCTGGTTCCTGCTGTATATGGTAGGGGCGACCGCAAGGGTCGCCCTGGAAGCGTGCCAAAGGGGTGGTGCTGGTGCTGCTGGTGCTGCTGTTCCTCCTCCCCTGGCCGGCCCTTATCTCTTCCGAATAGTCCTGACTTCTGGATGTTGCTCGTCACCTGGTTCCTAGCTGGCGTCGTGGGCATCATCACTGCCCTCCTTGTGAAGTCGCCAGGCGAGAAGCAGGCACGGCGCGCGACCCAGCCTTCGCGCCGCGACCTATCCCCGGTGGTGTGGCCCGCTATTTTTCCCATGCTGTTCTTTCTACTTACCCTACCGGGTGTGCTCCCCCTGTTTGATGTATCTCTCCCTGTCTGGGCCAGGCTCAGCTACTGCCTCTTTGCCGTTTTCGTGAGCGGCATGACTGTCCTGATTGTGACCATACGCGGCAGCAAGCCGCGCTTCGAAAAGCCCTTGCAGGTGTGGGGCGTGTTTATTCCTGCTGTGTTGTTCATTCCGCTGGTCTTGTTACCCGGGCCCGGCTCCTGGCTCCTGGCCGGTTTTATGAGCATCATGCCTGCTCTCTTGGTGAGGGTACGCGGCGGCGATGCACAGGCGGATCGCGCGACCGAGCCTCCACAAAACGGAGCGTCTCCAAAGATGTGGATCATTGTTGCTCCGGTCCTGTTCCTCGTCTTCTGCATGCAGTTTGAGTTTATCATCCTTCCTGACTATAACGACTTTGGGCAGGTGCTTATCTCCTGGCTCCTGACCGGTCTGGCAAGCCTGATTATTCTCCTGGCGCTGAAGCTAGGCAGCAGGGAGAAAACGGGTCTCCCGGCACAGGAGGCGCTGCAACTGGTCCAGGTGCAAGGCTGATAAGCATATTGTAGATTGTACTTAAGTCTGGCTCATCCGCGCTGCTCCACCCCCACTACGCGCCAGCGCAGAAGCTGACGTTACAGCTCGCAGGCCTCGCCTTCGCGGCAGCGCGAATCGGCTGATACATCAATGCACTAGTGAGCGCGCTGCCGGCGAGAGCTTCAAGACCTCTGGAGCTGCTTTGAGACGACGTATTAGCGGTTCCCAAATCTGATCTTGCCACTGCTGAGACCGAGCAAGAGCAGCGACATGCTCGTCGTATGCTGCTTGATCCCGAAAGCGTGAGAACCAGACAAACACCTGCTCACCCTCGCGCACCGGCAGGGCCGGGAACGTGTTTGCGCTCTCCTCGGTCACGAAAGAGGACAGGATCGAAGCGCCATTCCTGGTCAGGACCGGCGCGAGCGTGCCCTCAAAAAAGTCGAGGAAGTTGGCCGAGGGCAGCGTCTCAAAGGACAGGATGGTCGCTACCACCAGCCCTGGAGGAACCTCCTGGGTACCAAGTGGGGGCCGATTGCTGGGGTCAAGGAAAAATCCTGACGCCGGGTGTGCCGGGCGCAACAAGAGCACGTTATCGGAGTCGACCAGCGTGGCATTGGCCTCTTCACGGTACTCTTGCCACACCGGCCCGCCGTAGAAGGTTTGCAACGCGGCGAGGCGCTTGCCCATATCAGGGAAGCCTCGCAGCCAGACAAATCGGTTCGGGTCCTCCATATCCCGAAATTGCCCAATCACCGTTATTCCTACCGCTTCTTGGGGTTCGATGAATATGCGCTCGAAGAGTTCAATCAGCACGTCCCGCTGTCCCGGATGAAGGGTATATTGCCTGAGTTCCACGATGGGGCTGCGAAGCAGCCGCGACGGTTCAGATACTGTTTTTCCCGTATGCTCAGTCTTGTGAATGTTCATACTGCTCCTCTCTGATCAGGTGATATCAAATCCGTTTCAAGAGGGATTCTTCGGGGACACCCCGACCCCCCCTTTTGATCACTATGTACCAGGATTTGATATTACTTGAACTGCTTGTCATGCTTTGCGGCGCGCATCCAGAAAAAGCAGCCACTGTTTGAGGAGGCTTCGGACAAAAATAGCATGCACCACAAACGGGTCGCGCGCAAACAAGTCAGCCACTTCGTGTTCGTTCTCTGCTTCAACGATCACCAGTGATCCCGTCGCATCGGCAAAGGGGCCACCGAGTACCACCGTTCCGTTTTCAAAAAGCCGATCCATGAAGGCGGCATGTTGCGCCCAATGAGGCTGTTCGCGCACGGTCTTGCCCGGAACCCAAGCCGGACCTGGCGCCCAAAGAATGATGAAGGTGTTTTTCATGCTGTTGCCTTTCTGTTGCGGTTCCACTGCTGAAACCACATCCTGCCGTGAAACCAGGCGTTGCGTGACTTCCCAGCAATGGATTGGTCGCAACGCTTTCGTTGCCTCTTGCTTGTGTGTGCGTATCTCACATACTATACTATAGTCAAAGGGTGGCTCTTCTAAAAGGGCCATTCTTTGCAAAATTGAAAGAGCCACTTACGGAGGAGTCATGCCGAGAGGAAACATTGCTCCCGACTTCGGTCTGCCCATTGCTCTTGAGCGTGCTGCACCGACACCACTCCATCAGCAATTGTGTGAGCAATTACGACGGGCCATTCTCGATGGTCGCCTCTTTAGAGGGACGCGGCTCCCATCGACGCGAACATTGGCGCAGGTTCTTGGCGTGTCACGCACGGTCACCAGTTGCGCCTATGACGAACTCTTTGCCGAAGGGTATCTGGAGGGGCGACAAGGATCAGGAACCTATGTCGGAAGGGATCTTCCCCCGCTTCCACATCTGAACCGCCCGGTGCCAAACACCCCACCACGCTGGCTTGGGAAAGCCCCTCCATTGGCCCGCGAGGAGTCTGTTGCACCACAAGCAATCGCGTTTCGACTGGGGGTGCCTTCCATCTCATCCCTGCCCCCGCGTATCTGGCGCGAGGCGTGGAGAACGGTGACGAAGTGTCTGCCACCTAACAACTACGGCCCTACGAATGGGGACCCGGCGCTTCGGGCCGCTCTTGCTGCCTATCTTGGACGATCTCGCGGCCTCGCGTGTACCCCAGAGGACATTCTCATTACAGCAGGAGCCACGCACGCGCTTGACCTCATCGTGCGGGCAACTCTCTCTGCTGGCGATGAGGTTGGGTTTGAGGAACCAGGGTATCCTGCTGCCCGACAGATCGTGAAGGCCCGGGAAGGACGCATCTTGCCTGTTCCGGTTGACGATGATGGGATGCAAGTCGAGCGGTTGCCGCACGGGCTCGCAGCCCCGCTGCTGGTCTATACTACCCCGTCGCACCAGTATCCACTTGGGGTACGGCTCGCTGTTTCACGACGCCTGGCGTTGCTGACGTGGGCTCAGGCCAACGATAGCCTGATTGTCGAAGATGATTACGACAGTGAGTTTCGTTTCGATACCTCCCCGCTCCCAGCTCTGGCGAGCCTTGATGAAGCAGGGCGCGTGGCCTATATCGGGACGTTCTCAAAAGTGCTGACCCCTGCCCTGCGCGTGGGATATCTGGTGGCTCCTCCCCTGCTGCGTGAACGGATCGGGCAGATCAAGCACCTGACCGATGAACAGGTCTCCTGGCCGCTTCAGCAGATGCTCGCTGACTTCATCTCCAGGGGGCATCTGGATCGTCATGTCCGACGGATGCGGCATCAGTACGCGCAGAAGCGACACATCGTAGCGCAAACACTTGCTCCCATCGCGCATCTTGCCCAGCTCCGCGGGCTGGAAGCTGGTCTACACGCCTATCTTGAACTGGGAGCCAACGTCAATGCCACGCTCGTAGCGCAGCTGGCACAGAAGCGCAATGTCATCATCACTCTCCTTGATGCCTACTATCTTGGTGCCCCTGACCGGTCTGGACTGCTTCTAGGCTATGGAAGCCTGGAGATCCCTGACATCATCCGTGGTGCAACGGCACTGGCGGAGGTGATTGAGCAAGTTGCGGCTCTGTCCCTTCATTCCAGAGAGAGGTAACAGAATTGGTGTACAAGCGGTATAATGAAGGGCAGGAGTTTTATATTAGCTCATTGGAGCTGAAGAGGTCATGAACGAAAAGATTCAATCGGTACTCAATTCGCTGCCGCATAAGCCTGGCATTTACCTGATGAAGGATGTCGAGGGGACGATTCTGTACGTGGGGAAGGCTATCTCGCTTTATAACCGGGTGCGCTCTTATTTCCAGGAGTCGACCGATCTCAGTCCAAAGAACCGCAGCATGGTGGCGAAGGTGGACGATATCGAGTTTCTGGTGGTCAAGAACGAGGTCGAGGCGCTGGTACTGGAGAGCAACTATATCAAACAGTATCGCCCCAAGTATAATGTGCTGCTGCGAGATGATAAAAATTATCCCTATATTAAGGTGTCTCTGACGGAAGATTTCCCGCGCGTCTACCGGGTGCGGAGTTTCCAGCGGGATGGGAACCGCTATTTTGGTCCTTATACCAATTCGGGGGCAGTGGATGCCACACTCGACCTGTTGAATAAATTGTTTAGCTTCCGCACGTGCCGCTATGATGCGAGTAACTGGGCACCGCCGCGCGAAGGGGAGCCGCCCACGGGCTGGAGACAAAAGCTGCTGGCGCGGCCCTGCACGCAGTATTATATCCACCGCTGTATCGCGCCCTGCGTTGCTTACGCGACGCGGGAGGAGTACGACGCGGTGATCCAGCAGGTGATCCTATTCCTGGAAGGGAAGCACGAGGAGGTAGTGAAGAGTTTGCAGGAGAGGATGCAGAAGGCCGCGGAGGAACTGAATTTCGAGGAGGCAGCACGTATACGCGACCGTATCAAGGCGGTTGAGCAGGTACTGGAGAAGCAGCGCATTATTCACACGGAAGGGCAGGATGATCAGGACGTGATCGCGCTGGCCAGCAGCGAGGATGAGACGTGCGCGCAGGTTTTTTTCTTTCGCAGCGGGAAGCTGGTTGGGCGGGAATACTTTATCCTGCAAGGCACGCGCGACAGCAGTCCAGGCGAGGTGATGAGTTCTTTCCTGCAGCAGTTCTACGAGGGTTCGCCACATATTCCCGCCGAGATTATCGCGGAGGTGGAGCCGGATGATCGCGCTATGGTGTTGCAGTGGCTCAAGGAGAAGCGCGGTGCAAGCGTCACGATGACGGCGCCAAAGCGGGGTGAGAAGCTGCGGCTGGTGGAGATGGTGAAGCAAAACGCGAAAGAGGTACTGGAGCAGCAGCGCATCAAGTGGCTCACGGACAGCCAGAAGACGCAGCTTGCACTGGAGGAACTACAGGAGGCGCTCAACCTGGCAGCTCCGCCACAGCGCATCGAGTGCTACGATATCTCAAATACGCAGGGAACCAACTCGGTGGGCGCGATGGTGGTCTTCGAGGCTGGACGTCCGAAGAATAGCGAGTACCGGCGTTTTAAGATCAAGAGCGTTGAAGGGCCGGACGATTTTGCCAGCCACCAGGAGGTGCTGCGCAGGAGGTTTCGCGCTGCCAGCGGGAGAGTGGCACAGGCGAGTGTGCGAGATAAGGTCGAGGGCAGCAGTGGGGAGGATGGTGCAGGCGACCAAGCTGGGCAGGAGGGTGAGCCAGGGCAGGGGCAAGCCCTGCCCCTACCATATACGGATCAGCTGGCCCCTGCCGTTGGTGGTAGCCCTGGCAGGTCTTCCAACGGCAGAGGGGTGCAATTGCAGCACGAATGGGCCATGCCCGACCTGATTATTATCGATGGTGGAAAGGGACAACTCAGCGCGGCGATGGAGGTTTTGCAGGAACTGCACATCGATGTGCCCACGGTGGGATTGGCAAAGGAGAACGAGGAGATTTTCACTCCGGGTTCGCCGGATCCCATCATCCTGCCACGTTCTTCGCAGGCACTGTACATGGTGCAGCGTATTCGCGACGAGGCGCACCGCTTCGGCATTACATATCATCGCAAGCTGCGCTCCGACCGCACGTTTAAATCGGTGCTGGACGAGATACCAGGCATTGGGCCTAAGCGCAAAAAAGCGCTGATGAAGCACTTTGGCTCGATCAGGGCGATCAGCGCTGCCAGTATCGATGATCTTGCCGCGCTCGACGGTATGACCCGCGATGCGGCCGAGAAGGTGAAGGAATATACCGGGCGTATATAGACGTTATGATATATTAGGAATGATTGTTAGCAGTCACATAATGCGATTGACAACGCGACAATAGCAAGTTAGTATATTATTGCTAGATTTTTTCTGTGCCCGCGATGGGCTTGTGAGACAATATTAAAAGGTGACAACGGTATGCCGACGTATGAGTATCTCTGTCAGGATTGCAGTCATCGGTTCGAGGTATGGCAGAAGATGACCGATGAGCCTTTAAGCATTTGCGCTGAATGTGGTGGGCATATTCGCAGGGTGTATTATCCAGCCGGGATTGTTTTTAAGGGTTCCGGCTTCTATAAGACTGATCATCGTCCTGACTCTTCAACGGATTCTAATGGCCATAATGGTCACGAACACGCGACGAAGGACGCGGGTGAGAGCAAAGCGGCTAAAGAGAAAGTTTCCAGCGAGAGTAAGCCCGCCGAAAGCGGCTCGAGTAGCTCGGGCGCTGCGAGTGGTCCGGGTACGGGCGAGAATAAAGCATCTTCGGCCGCGGGAACGAAGTAGGTATGCAGCGCCGGAGGGATGACAATGCCAGAGTCGATACTTGCCACGATGCAACGGCGACAGATTGAGATAACGGTGGGGGAGCTATTGCTCACCTCTGATCATTATATGCGCCTCGAGATCGCCGAACGCCTGCGCCACTTGATTGCGCATGCCGATCCAACGTTAGATTTAACGCAGCTCAGCGCGGGTGCGCGGGAGGAATTAGGAGAGCTGAATCTGCTTCCAACACAGTGAATAGGGCGATAAATGTACGGGCGACCCTTGCGGTCGTCCGTACATTTATTTGAGCAAGAATAAGCCGATATTCCTAGGAGGCAGGCAAGCAAGAAGGTCGTAAGGTATACTAAATACACAAGCACTGGTGGGCCTCACAGGGAGAAGAATATAGGGGTATGCAGGTTCAAGACGAGCGATCGCAGGATGAGATTATCCAGGCACTACAACGCCAGGTAGATGATTTGACGGCGGCCAACGCGCTCCTACAAGAGGAGTTGGCAAACAAAGAGCAATTTACTGCTATGATTGCTCACGAGTTACGTGGTCCGCTTACTCCGATTATCAGTTATGCGCAGATGATAGCTCGTCCGAATCAGCGCCAGGAGAAGATCCAGCGGGGAACGAGTATTATTATCAGCCAGGCTCGACGCCTGGTACGCCTGGTGAGTGATTTGCTTGACGCTTCACGTTTGTCCTCCGGCCGGTTTGCGCTGGTACGCAAGAAATGCGACCTGGTGGCACTGGTGAGGCAGGTTGTGGATGAGCTGCGCCCTCTTGCTCCGTACCACAATTTTGTGATGGATCTTCCAGATACTCCCCTAGTTGGCAACTGGGATGCCGTGCGCCTGCAACAGGCGCTGGGAAACCTGTTAGATAATGCGATCAAGTATTCCGGCGATGGCACCACTATTACTGTACGCGCCTGGCAGATGGGGGATGTTGCACACGCAAGTGTGCACAACATGGGAGTGAGTATTCCTCCGGCCGCTATAGGCCAGCTTTTCCGGCCGTATGGGCGCCTGCAGGCGGCGAATAAACAGGAAGGTTCCGGCCTGGGTCTTTATATTACCAAAAGCATTGTAGAGGCGCATGACGGTGCATTACGTCTTGAACCGCATGCTGAGGGGGGTAAGGGGGAGCAGGGGACGATGTTTTCGTTTGATTTGCCGATGGGGTAGGCTCCCACCTCCCCGGGCGCGATAAATCGGCCCTACGATGGGAGGGCGTTCCAGATCTGGACGGTTTTGTCGAAGCTGGCCGAGGCGATGTGCTTGCCATCGGGCGACCAGGAGACGGAGTTCACGACGTCGGTATGACCACGATAGGTGTAGGGGCTGCTGCCATCGAGGGCGTTCCAGATCTGGACGGTTTTGTCGGGGCTGGCCGAGGCGATGCGCTGGCTGTCCGGCGACCAGGTGATTGAAGTGATGTACTGGGTGTGTCCTTTATATGTATAGATATGCTGTCCTCCTACAGCATTCCACACCTGTACGGTATTATCTGCACTGCCCGAGGCGATGTGCTTGCCATCGGGTGACCAGGCCAGGGCCTCCACCGAGTCGGCATGTCTACGGTAGGTGTAGATATGCCCGCCATTCACAGCGTCCCACACCTGAACTGTCGCATCGCCGCTGGCCGAGGCGATGCGTTTGCCATCGGGCGACCAGGCGACCATAAAAACGACGTTGCGATGGCCTTTATAGATATAGACATGTCCGCCATTGGCAGCGTCCCAGACCTGGACTATTTCATCTTTGCCAGCGGAGGCGATGCGTTTGCCACCGGGCGACCAGGCAGCGGTCAATACCCATTCCTTATGGCCGTTATATTCGAAGACATTACCTCCATTGGCGGCATCCCAGACCTGAACTGTTTCATCGGCGCCCACAGAGGCGATACGCGCGCCATCAGGCGACCAGGCAGCATGGGATACAGCAGCGGAATGACCGGTGTAGGTGTAGGTGTTGCTGCCATTGAGCGCGTCCCAGACCTGGACTGTGCTATCGTAGCCAGCGGAGGCGATGCGCTTGCCATCAGGAGACCACGCGACTGTGTATACATAATCGTCGTGACCACGGTAGGTATAGAGGAGATAGCCCTGCGCGGCGGGGTTGAGTGTGGGTGTAGGGCTGGAGTTGACCGGGGGTGTAGGGCCGGTTGTTGACGGTGTGCACGCGGCCAGCGAGGCGAGGCTGCTGCCTGCGAAGGCGAGGCCCGCGAGGTTACGTATGGCTGCGCGGCGAGATATTTTTTTGTTGAGTTCCCAGTTGGGGAAGGTGGTGTTGTGCATAGTGTTTCTATTTTTTAGAGCGTGATGGGCTGCCAGGGTCCAATAGCATCATACCGAAAGACAGATCTATAAACAAGGATTTGTGGGGGTGATGGGACAAAAATCTTATTGAACCCAAGGAAGAATAGTTGGCCTGTAGAAATGGACAGGTGACAACCCGTTTATTTTGTCTGTGCGAAAAACCGTTGAAAATAACGGTGTGCCGCGGAGGAATTGAGGTTATACTTCTGGTGTGTAGAGGAATATCCTGGGGCAGCACCCACGAAGGATTGTCGCGTTGATTGTGGAACCCTGCGCGGCACCGTCGTCTGGAGGAGATGCTCTTCATCCGCGTGCGAGGCGGGTCAATGCAGGTTGTTCTCTCCAGGGACGCTATCGGATATGGGGTCAGGGTGCTATCCCAGGAATAACTCGTTTGTTCTGGACAACTATAAGGAGCGTGCATTATGGCACAGCAGTTTGCCTACAAGGTCGTGTATATTGATTATCGCGGACGTATCTCTAGCGAAGGGCTCGAGACGTTGATTAGCAACGAGCGTCGTAGTACGTTTGCAAGGCGCTATCTAAATAGTCTGGGTAAAGATGGTTGGGAGCTGGTGGGTATCCAGCCGCTGACCGCGAATTCAGCCTATTACATTCTCAAGCGTCCTGCGCAGGAAGGTGATTTTGCGGATGAGGCGCCCGCAGCCAGCAGCCAGGCTGCCCCGTCGGGTGGTCCGACGGTCGAGACGGCATAGGAGATGCACCCATCCGGGGGATCGATAATGAAATGTACCACCTAAGATCGGTCAAGTGTTGTCATGCTGAGCCCTTCGCTTCGCTCAGGGTAAACTCAGCGAAGCATCTGTGTGCCGAAGAGCCAGACCCTTCGCTGCGCTCAGGGTGACACCATAGGACCGAGCTTGTTCGTTACACTTCATTATACGGTCCCCCGAATTATTTTTTACTTCTCCATCGCCATGCGTTCAAAGATCTCCGTGGCCTCTGCTGCTGAGGGCACCTTGAGCAGGTTCTCCTCGGCGAAGTCCTGAGCCTGCGGGTAGCCGCTTTCTCGCACTTGCTGCGCTGCTGTCTCTACATCGTACTCTGTCCTGCGAAACTCGCTTCCTTCAGGCCCAATCAACAGCCAGTACGCGCCCGGACGGTCAGCGTAAGGCATCCCTACACTCCCCGCGTTCACAATGCGCACGTTGCCCGCTCGTCGCTCAAACTGTATATGGGTATGCCCGCAGACAACAAGTTGCTGTTCAATACCGGTGAAGATCGTGTTGAGCCGGTCCTGCGGAGTGATCGGCGTAAAGATCTCCTCGTCGCTGCGTGGGGTGGCATGGCAGAACAAGACGTCGCCAAGGCCCTCGACGTGGAGCGTGATCTGCCCTGGTAACTGTGCCAGGAAATCCCGCTGGGAGCGCTCTAACTGCTGAGCAGTCCAGCGAGTTACCTCACGCACCTCCTCTGGCATCCTCGGAGCAAATGGCAGGCTATCGAATGCAGCGACTACCTCGCGATCTGCATTTCCTCGAAGAGAATGCACGCGGTTCCCAAGCCGGCCCAGTCGCTCCAGCGTCTGCCGGGGCATCGGGCCGGAAACCATATCTCCTCCAACAACAACCAGGTCCGGTCGCACTTGCTCGAATTCCTCCAGCACCGCGTTCAGCGCCGGCAGGTTTCCATGAATATCGTAAAGTGCAGCAATTCTCATTCTCCGAGCTCCTTTCTTTCTGGCATATGTCGCCTGCTTACAGCATAGCAAACATAGATGGTACAAAGTAAGGAGTTTCGTATGCTTCTAGCATGTGAGGCGATGCTATATTTTGTATAATGCTCATTAGGAAAGTGATTTGTGGGATGATGATCGCTATTTTTACAGGTGCCTGGTATGCACCGAGTGATAGAAGGAGAAGATAGTATGGCCGAGGTAGAGAATCCACGGAAATTGGTTGCGTTGCTGCGCGGGCTGCGGGCCGTGCGGCAGTTTCGCCCGGACCCGCTGCCACAGGAGGTAGTAGACGGTGTGCTGGAGGTTGCCCGCTGGTCGGGCAGCGCGGGCAACCAGCAGCCGTGGGAGTTCGTGGTGATTCGCAAGCGGGAGACGCTGCAGGCGCTGGCAAAAGTTGAGGGATACGCGGGGCACCTGTCAGGGGCCGCACTAGGCATTGTGCTGGTGATGAATGGCGAGCCGGGGCAAGTTGACCTGGAAACTTTCGACGAAGGGCGACTGAGCGAACGCATGATGCTGGCGGCTGCGGCGTATGGCGTTGGCTCAAGCATCGGCTGGTTCAAGGAGGAGGGGAGGACAATTGTAAAAAAGATGCTGGGGATTCCAGAGAAGAAACTGGTTCGCACCGCGATTTCCTTCGGGTACCCGGACGAGGAGGCGAGGCGCGCTCGCCCGAAGCGCGCGCAGGCACGCAAGCCCCTGAGCGAGCTTGTACACGAGGAGCGGTATAGTTAGTCTGAGGGAGATAGTCATGCCGGAAATCATCGATGCACACGTGCATATTGGACGATACCATCTTCCCATCGAACATATTGATAAGCTGTTGAAGAGGGAAGGTATCAGCCGGGCAGTGGTCTTCGCGGACCCGGAGAGCGATGTGATGGTGGATGACTCTACCTATGTGCTGGAGGCAGCAGAGCGGTTTGGGTATTACCCTTTTTACTACTATGGCGGCAACGCGTACAGCGGGCAGCGCCCATACGATCGGCTGCCAGTACCCGACAAACTGAACCAGTATCGCGGCATCAAATGGCACTGCTGGTTTTCACCAGCACATGACGGGGGGCTGCACTACAGCTACCCGATCAATATGGATGATGTGCGCAGGCAGATGGACGCCCCGGACTTCCAAGCTGTGATGACGGCGATCCGGTCGCTGAAGTTTGCCATGACTTTCGAGGAGCATTTCGAGGTCACCAAGGAATTTGTGCGCCGCTACCCCGATGTCAGGCTGATTATTCCACACATGGGCATGCTCAATGGGGGGCAGGAACGCGTGCAGGCGGAGTTCCGCGATTACCCCCATATTCATTTCGATACCAGCCTGGGACAGGTCAACGAGGCTATTGTGCAGAAGCTGGGAGCTTCCCGCCTGCTTTATGGGTGCGACTACCCCTATGGCATGCCGGGCGATAACCTGCGCAGGGTGCAGCGACTGCCAATTGGTCAGGAGGAGAAGGAGCAGATGTTAGGGGAAAATGTGAGGAGGTTGCTGGGGGAAGTATCTGGATAGTGAGGAGTTTACTATGGAAGTAGACAATAAAACGAGCTATCAGCCACCGGTGGATAAGTTGCTTACATATGGTGAGAGCAATTTGATGACGCCGGATAAGTGGCCTGATTACCGGGAGTTGGGGATTGGGCCGGAACATATTCCTGATCTGATACGGATGGCGACGGATGTGGAATTGAACGAGGCCGACGCGGAGAGTAGAGAGGTCTGGGCTCCGACTCATGCCTGGCGTGCGCTTGGGCAGCTGCGCGCTGTGGAAGCGGTTGAGCCACTGCTCGAGCTATTCGATAGGCTGGAATATGATGATTGGGTACATGAGGAACTACCAGATGTTTTTGGCATGATTGGGCCAGCAGCGCTTCCTGTGCTGGCAGAGTATATTGCAGACCTCTCCCATACTGATTCTTCACGGATTAGCGCGATTTCAGGCATTAAGAATATAGGAAAGAGATGGCCTGATACCAGGGGTGAGAGTGTTGCTCTTCTTGAAGAGCGGCTGAGACGGTTTGAGGAGAACGAGCCAGATGTGAATGGATTTCTCGTCCTGGCGCTGGTGGAAATGGGGGCCAGGGAGGCAGTACCTGTCATCGAGCGGGCCTTTGACGAGGGCTATGTTGATCCGATAGTGATGGGGGATTGGGATGATGTGCAGGTAGAGTTGGGGTTGAAGTCGGCCGAGGAGGTTGCTCAGAAGCGAGCAAGTGAGCAGGAGAAGAGACAGCTGCCGTCTACCTCTGCCGAGGGAACTTTCTTACCTGTTTTTTCTAAGGTAGCGCACAAGGAGAGGGCTGCTCATAAAAAAGCCAAGAACAAGATGGCGAAGCAGTCGCGGAAGAAAAATAGGAAGCGGTAGCGTGCAGGGTCACTCCTGCCATGATACGATGGATTTTTCAATGAGGAATGCAAGTACTCGATGAGGAGGGAATAGCATGTCACTATCTGCGGTTACCTCGGGTTCTGAGACGGAACAGGGGCAGGTATTTCAGAATTTTATCGCGGGAAAATGGCAGGATTCACGTTCGGGGGAGACGTTTACCAGTACGAATCCCGCGCGGACGAGCGAGGTTATTGGCAGCTACCAGAAGTCGACGGCGGCTGACCTGGAAGATGCTATCGATGCAGCGGTAGAAGCACAACCCCGGTGGGCGGAGACGCCCGCTCCTGAACGCGGGGAGGTGCTGCTGCGCACGGCACTGCTGCTGGAGCAACATAAAGAGGACCTGGCAAGGTTGATGACCCGCGAGATGGGCAAGATTTTGAAGGAGACGCGCGGGGATGTGCAGACGGCGATTGATGTTGCGAAGTATATGGCGGGGGAAGGGCGACGCGCGGAAGGGGGGACGGTTCCTTCGGGATTACGCGATAAGTTCTGTTTGACGATCCGGCAACCTATGGGGATCGTGGGCATTATTACTCCCTGGAACTTTCCCCTGGCGATCCCGGCATGGAAGACGTTTCCTGCACTGCTGGCGGGCAACGCGGTGATTCTGAAGCCTGCCAGCGATACGCCACTGCCGGTGCTCAAGCTGGCGGAGCTGCTGCACGAGGCGGGACTACCGGCGGGCGTGCTCAATGTTGTGACCGGCCCCGGCGGGTCGCTGGGAGATGCACTGGCGAGCAATAAACGTATCAATATGATTTCGCTGACGGGCTCGACGGAGGTTGGAAGACGCGTCGCGGAGATTTGCGGCCGGGACCTGCGCCGCTGCATACTGGAGCTAGGCGGCAAAAACGCGGTGATTATATTGGAGGATGCCGATATTGACCTGGCAGTGGAGAGCGTAGCCTGGGGAGGATTTGGCACTACGGGGCAGCGCTGCACAGCGACCAGCCGCGTGATTGTGCAAAAAGAGGTACAAAAGGCTTTTACGGATGGCCTGGTGGCAGCCGCAGAGAAGCTGCGCATAGGGGATGGCCTGCAGCCAGAGACCGAGATGGGGCCGCTGGTGAACATGGGGCGAATCAAAGCAGTGCACGAGTACACTGAGATCGGCAAGCAGGAAGGGGCACAACTGCTGACAGGGGGCGGCGCTATTACTACCGGCGATTATAGCGCGGGAGCTTTCTATAAACCTACGATCTTCACGGATGTGAGCCCTACGATGCGCATTGCACGCGAAGAGGTGTTCGGCCCGTTCATCTCTATCCTGCCTGTGAATTCGTACGAGGAGGCTATAGAGGTGGCGAACTCGACGGAGTATGGACTTTCGACGGCGATTTTCACGGAGAATACGCGACTCACGTTTCGCGCTATGCGCGACGTCGAGTCGGGGCTGGTCTACTTCAATGCGCCTACCACGGGTGCGGAGATCCAGTTGCCGTTCGGCGGTATGAAGGCGAGCGGCAATGGACACCGCGAGTTGGGGATGAGCGCGGTAGATGAGTTCAGCGAGACGAAGAGCATTTTCGTCTCGTACCCGGCAAGGAAGTAGACAAACCCTGTCCATTGATATGCTTTGTGGTTGTATATTCTCACTGTTGCCCGTCGGAACCCTCGCCGGAAGCTGATTCCTGGCCGGTTTTCCTTTGAGAGACGATATTATTCAAAGCCGTCACAAGCGCTGGAGCAAGAGCTTCTGCAAGCGCTGGGGCAAGAACTTCTGCAAGCGCTGGGGCAAGGGCTGCCGCGAGTATGGCTGTTTTAAATGGCGATACCTGTGATTCGGTGCGTGCCGGGGTGATTAGTGATACCATATATGCTTCGGTCAGAGCCGCTGTGACTGCATCTTCCGTCCGCGATGCTGCTTTCGGATACGATCCTGTCTCAATCAGTCCCTTAATAAGTGTTTCGAGCATCGGATCTATACGCTCGCGGGTTGATGTTTGTCCGATGATAATTTCCCTTTGGGCTTTGTAGAGTTATCCAGAGCTAATACGCGAGTGAGTATGAGTTCCGGATAACTCATCATTTCACTAAAATCGCTAGAATGCCTCTCTTTTCTTAGCGGGCGCTGAGAGAGGCGAATAAAAATGGAGCCAGAGCCTCTCTGTGCTACACTGCAGCTTTCTCCCGCTCCCCGCGCCGAGCCATCAGGGCAGCCAACAGGAGTGGAGATATCCCCTCCCCCTGCTCTTCCCGCTCCCCGCGCCGAGCCATCAGCGCGGCTAACAGGAGCGGATGTATCCCCATCCCCTCCCCCTGCTCTTCCCGCTCCCCGCGGCGGGCCATTAGCGCGGCTAACAGGAGTGGAGATATCCCCATTCCTTCCTCGCGCTCCTGGCGGCGGGCCATCAGCGCAGCCAACAGGAGCGGATGTATCCCCATCCCCTCCCTGCGCTCCTGGCGGCGGGCCATCAGCGCAGCCAACAGGAGCGGATGTATCCCCTCCTTCTCCTGCTGCCGGCCCATCATGGTCGTCAATAGGATCGGAACCAGAGTCTCGAAAGAACCCTCCTTCTCCTGTTGCCGGCCCATCATGGTCGTCAATAGGATCGGAACCAGAGTCTCGAAAGAACTCTCCTGCTCTGTACCACCTTGCCCACGCATTTCTTCTCGTACATTTGTTGCCATAAAAATCTCCTTTTTAGTGTATACAGCATATAAATAGATGGGGATTGGCTCTCCACCTAATGAGATGTACAGGGTAGCTCCCCACGAGAAGCGTTTTCGTAGAGAGAAGCCTTGAACCATCGTTAGTACACCCATTTCAGTATATGAGAGGGCAAAAATTATATGTGTATGAACGTCGATGTATAGCCGGTTCATACAAGTTTTTGGTAAGATCCGTCTTTATCCAGTACGGTAGTATGAAGAAATAGTGAGTTACCATAAGTCACTCGGCTCGCTATAATAAACAGAAGTAATGGGTCTGTCTGATTGCTTTAAAGAGGGGCACTGTTATGAGAGGATGCAGATTTCATACACGTATTTATATATATAAATTCATTCAGGAGAAGGACTAATGCAGGACAAAAGTTTTCTGCAAGCTATAGAAGATCTGCAAGATAGGATTTCCAGCCACCTCCAGGATGCGGTAGGTCATATGCTTGCGCATCGCACGACTGTGGCTAAAGCCACCTTAGATATCAAGGATGAAAAGATGCGAGCAGTGGTCACTGATATGCTTATTACTGGTCAGATAATCGCTTTGTTGACACTTATGAGAGAGTTGCGCATGCTCGACGAAGCGCAATACGACGAGTTCACAACGTATCTTCTGCATTCTTTTGGTTCTTAGCCACATATTAGCTGATTTTCTGCCCGCCTAGTGCTGCGTTCGTTAAGTATAGTAATAAAACGGATCAGCCTCTAGCGGCAGCTTAGGCGATTTCGTGCATTGTATATGTATCCAGTGGTTTTCACGAACGCAGCACTAGCGGATAGCAGGCATGACAGGGGCAAGCCCTGTCACTACTATAGACGGTTAAAGGCCTCCTAGCGTAATAATAGGCAGTACAGCCCTGGGGCTGTACTGCCTATTATTACGCTAGGCTTGACAATCACCTTCTCCCATTGTATAGTAACCACTATAGTGGTTACTATACAATGGGAGAAGGTGATGACAGCTACCGAGCTACTACAACAAATTGGGTTGAACAAGTACGAGGCCGAGGCCTACTATACTTTGCTGGCGGATGGGCCACTGACGGGCTATGAACTGGGCAAACGCTCTCAAGTTCCCCTCTCGCGCAGCTACGAAATCCTTGAGCGCCTGACGCAGAAAGGTCTCGCTCTTGTGCAGCCGGGCGATCCCCCACGTTACAGGGCTGGAGAGCCGCAGCAATTCCTTGGGCAGGTCCGAGCAGGCATGTTGGCCATTCTGGACGCACTCAGCGGGGCTCTCGCGGGGCTCTCGCGTTCGGATATCCCGGCAGGGTTCTGGGTGCTGCGAGGCCAGCAGCATATTGTGGCTCGCACGCAGGCATTGATCGCATCAGCACAGAGGTCAATTTACCTCAAGCTGCCGGCGAATTATAGCACGGGCCTGGTCGATATGCTCGCTCTCGCCCGCGCGCGTGGTTGTCACGTCTTCCAGTCCACGACTCCTGCCGGTGATACTGACCCGGGACTCATCTTGCTTTTGATCGATGGCCACGAGGCGCTTGCTGGTACGCTTGAGCCGGCCGAACGCTGCCAGGCTGTCACCAGCGCCAACAAAGCGCTGGTCGCAGCGCTGGAGGGGTATTTTGCTCAGCAGATGTCTCCAGTGCATATCATCGCAAGCGGAGATGCCCAGCAAGATGAGCAGCTTGACTGGGTAGCCTGGGAAAACCGCAAGCAGCGCCGCCTGTGGAGCCTGAGCACTGGCAATCGCATTGCCTGAGATTGTTGTGTGATCATCATGACAGGGGCAAGCCCTGTCACTACTATACTACGCAGGCAATCGCATCATCTGAAATTGTTGTGTGGCCGCTTCTTTTGTTCTATTGAGTAATAGGAATTTTTAAGGAAAGGAATACTGACTGTGAATAGTGATATTCGAGATGTTTCTCTTGCGGAGCGCGGGCGACAGCGTATCGCGTGGGCTGCGCGCCACATGCCCGTCCTCGGCCAGATCGCTAGCGAATTTGCCGCCGAACAGCCTTTCCAGGGTCAGCGCATCGCTGCCTCCCTGCATATCACGACCGAAACCGCTGTGCTGCTGCGCGCACTGCAGGCTGGTGGCGCCGGGATCGCCCTGTGCGCTTCAAATCCCCTTTCAACCAAGGACGACGTATGCGCTGCCCTTGCCGCTGATGGCATGGCCGTTTACGCCTACTATGCCGAGGACCTCGCCACCTACCAGCGTCACATCGAACAAACCCTGGCTACTGAACCGCACCTGGTAATGGACGACGGCGCTGATCTTATTGTTGCCCTGCACCAGCGTCCTGCAGGCAAAACCACCGTGGCCGGCATCGAGGAGACGACGACAGGGGTTATTCGCGCCCGCGCCCTGGCTGCTGATGGGCAACTCCAGTTTCCAGTCGTCGCAGTCAACGACACCCCCACGAAACGCTTCTTCGATAACCGCTACGGCACCGGCCAGAACACCATCGACGGTATCTTGCGAGCAACAAACATCCTGCTAGCCGGAGCAACCTTTGTTGTAGCTGGATACGGCTGGTGTGGCAGAGGCATAGCCATGCGCGCTCGCGGAATGGGAGCCAGTGTGATCGTATGCGAGGTCAATGCAGTACGCGCGCTTGAAGCCGTTATGGAAGGTTTTCAGGTAATGCCCATGGCCGATGCCGCGCCGTTGGGCGACATCTTTGTAACTGCCACGGGCATAAGCGGAGTAATTCGGGCTGAGCACTTCCTGACAATGAAAGACGGGGCCATTCTCGCTAACTCAGGCCACTTCGATGTCGAGGTAGATGTTGCGGCCTTGCGCAAACTCGCCGTTGGCGAGGTAGAAATCCGCGAGCACCTGGCCGAGTACCGCTTAGCTAATGGACGCGTGCTCTACCTGCTGGCACAGGGTCGCCTGGTTGGGCAGGTCGCCGCCGAGGCCAGCCCGGCAGCAGTAATGGATCTCAGCTTTGCCGACCAGGCGCTCAGCGCACACTACCTCTTGCGTGATGGCCGCAATTTACCTCCTGCCGTCTACGACGTTCCACCCGAGATCGACGAGCGCGTTGCCACTCTTAAACTCCGCGCGCTTGGCATTGGCCTCGACACGCTCAACGATGCCCAGCGTGCCTACCAGGCCTCCTGGCGGTTTGGCACTGCATGATTCCGGTACATGCCGCCAGAAATGCATCGCGCTGGTGTGTGCGCTCCCCGGCACTGCTTAGCGAACGATGTGGTGGCGGATGGCCATGACGACCGCCTGCGTGCGGTCTTCCACGCCAAACTTCTGGAGGATGCGGTGGACATGTGTCTTGATGGTGCCTTCTGAAATACACAGGAGACTGGCAATTTCCGGATTGCGACGCCCGTAGGCCATCTGTTGCAGGACTTCTTGCTCTCTCCCGGTCAAAGGCTCAAGCAAAGCATAAGCTTGATCATCTAGCGGGGTGAGTTCTTTCCCGATATGCATTGCCTGGGCGATCGCCCTGCCAGATGCAGCACTGCGGTAAATAACCGCTCCTTGATACGCTGCGCGTATGCCTTCCAGCAGCACGCGCGTCTCGGCATCTTTTAACAAATAGCCGACTGCTCCAGCTCGGATACCGTCAATTACATATTCCTGAATATCGAAGGTAGTGAGCAACACAACCTTCGTTTGTGGAAGAGCAGCGAGAATAGTTCTGGTTGCTTCAATGCCATTGCTCTTGGGCATGCGAATATCCATTAAGACGAGATCAGGAGTAGTGTGTATCGTCGTTCGTACCGCTGCATCGCCATCAACGGCTTCGCCAACGACCGTCATATCCGGCTGGGCATCAACGATGTAGCGCAAGCCCTGCCGAATGATCGCCTGGTCTTCGGCCAGCACGATACGAATGGGAGTGGGTTCATCCATGGTACTCTCCCCAGTTTGACAAGGAGATGGATGGCGCTGTTAGTCCATTGCCGGGAGGTGTTCGCTTGAAGGCCCCGTCATCTTGAGCCAGCAGCGTGTTTGGAAGCATCACTTGTAACTTCAGTCCATGCGGCTGATTCTGGGAAATAGTACACGATCCTCCAAGCGATTGGCTGCGTTCCATGATGCCTTTGATGCCAAATCCGGGTGTCAGAGGCGTGTGTTCAGTGTAGTGGCCATTGTCGGAAACGGTCAAGATCACTTGCTGATAGCGTTCCTGCACCTGGATACTGGCTAGTGTTGCCTCTGCATGGCGCATGATGTTCGTGAGGGCTTCCTGCAAAATGCGGTAGAGTGCCACGCTCATCTCTACAGGCAAGTCAGAGAGATCATCGTCCTGGTGAAACTCAAGAGCGAGGTGGGAATGCGCGGCGCTCTGCGAAACCAGGCCCTTTAAAGCGATCAGTCCGAGCCCGCTTTCATCTTCACTCCAGTCTCTGACTGCCAGGCGTATCTCTGCCATCGCTTTGCGGGCAATCTCGAGCATGGCAGGCACGGCGTTCGCCGCCTGTGCAGGATCGCCGGGCAACATGATTTCGAGCGCTTGAAGCTGTACAATCAAGGAGGTGAGCTGGTGTCCCAGGCCATCATGCATATCCCGCGCCAGGCGCGTCCTTTCAGCGAGCGCGGCATAGCGCATGGAATGGACGCTGGCTTCTTGCAGTGCCTCATGGGTTTGTTGAAGCTCCTGGTGGGCCTCGTTGAGTTCCTGTAAATGAAGCTGGCCGAGGCGATAAGCTTCCTTGTAGATGTTGATTGCTCGTATGCCAAAGTACAAAGTGATAACAGCCGGTAGCAACGGCCATACAAACGGCGAGGTATACGAAACTGCGAACATGACGGCAATCGTCATAGCCGCAAGCATGGTGGTGTAATGACGATAGTGCTGCTGCTGTTCCCTTGCCAGGAGCATGACAAGAGGGACCAGGAGACTGGCATCAAAGATGCCCCTGCCATTAAACAGGTAAAGGATGAGTGTGAGCGCAAGCAGCAGGCAAACAAACAGTGCGTATTTTGTGCGGGTCCACCAGAGCTGGTTGACCCAGATCATCACCAGGTAGATGAGCAAAATGGCGGCCAGCGCGCTCCACGCCAGAGGGGTTTGTCGAAGAGAGAGCCCATAGAGCGTGACCAATGCAAGCGTCGCTAGAGAGAGCAGGCTACGGACGTAGATGTTCACTTTGCTTCATCTCCTTTCACTGATTGGTCGCAAAATCCACTCCATAGATGAGGGTACGCGACGCAGGGTTGTGTGTCAAGCAGCGACTTGAGCTGTCTTTCGCTGGCGGAGCCGCCAGGCCAGGAAGAAAAGTCCCAGGAGTGCTATCACATTGAGGGCCAGTTTGCCAAGGAGATCGATAGGCAGATGGATGCCGCTCACCAGGAATCCCGCCAGCATACTGGCAATGAGCGCACCGAAGATGAGGGCCAGGCGGTGGGCATCCCGCCAGGCAGGGCTGGCTGACCAGTACTTGACCAGGAGAAACGCAGCACCGGCCCAGGCGAGCCCGCTTACAATCGGGATCACGGCCGGGAGGGAGGGAGGCCCGATGAAGGCCAGGACAGCCAGGACAAACCAGAGCAGAGCCAGTACGAAGGCGACCAGCCCCACCAGCCACGGCCATGGCACACGCCGGGCAGTCTTTTGCATTGGGCGTGAAGGTGGGCGCGTGCCGAGGGTGGCGGCCAGCAATGCTACGATCACGACCAGCGCGATCACGATCGAGAGAAGAGGGGCCTGGTAGACCCGCCCATGGGAGTACTGCGGCGCGCCGATGTAAGTCCAGCGGTACCAGACGGCGATGGAGGCAAGAATGAAGACAATGCTGGCGATGATCAGTCCCCGTCTGCCCAACCAGGGATCGTTGCGCAGGGTGGGGAAGATCAGCTCGGTGAGCTGGATCGGCAGGACAATGCTCCAGATGCTTTCGAAACCCAGGGCAAAGAGCAGGTAGGTCCAGTTGACACCGAACGCCCAACTATAGATGTGATTTGGATCGCGGCCAAAGAAGAACGGGGATAAGGAGGTTCCTAGTATCACGCACTCCACAGCAATGGCGAAGGTGATGCCTAGAAGCAGAATGACAGGCCAACCCCGGCGTTGATGCCGCACCAGGGCACGGATGATCAGCGCCCCACAGCCGTAAACGCCTAGTTGAAGAAGAAAGGTGGGGTACAGTATTGTAAGGTGGGTAGTGCCGAAAAGGAGTTCGGATACGATTGGTGCGAGGACAATCAGGGTGACGATTGGAGCCACCCGACCTCGTGCTGGCAATAGAGTTGATTGCATAGCTATATCCTTTCATAACTATGGCAATCATACTGAATCAGCACATAAAGGACATCTACCCAGAGGCCGATTTTTTATACAGGACGCATCTATCTACAGATAGAGAACTGGTTGTGGATGGGTTCTCTCGCGGTTTTTACTCTAGCGAGACGCGCACCGGGTTGACTGGGAGAACTGCGGCGGCAGCAAAAGACGCCCCTCTAATATGGCTTTCTCCGGGCAGACATTTGGAGATAATGCCTGTCACCCTGAGCCCTTCGCTTCGCTCAAGGGTAAATTCCGCGAAGGGTCTGGCTCGATGGACGCAGAGATCCTTCCCCTTCGCTACGCTCAGGGCTTCGGCTCATGCGCTCAGGATGACAGCCTGACGCGAAAGGATGACAGCCTGACGCGAAGGGATGACAGCCAGGACACCACTCAAGTCATGTCACCCCTGGCTTCGCGAAGGGCCGCTCACGGGAAGTCTTATCTCCAAACGTCTGTTCTCCGGGAGTGCTGCTTGCCTTTTGCTCATGGATGTGATACACTTTTAAATGGAATAATAGGATTTATTATAAACTAGGCCTTAACTTCTGTAGGTAGAAACAGAAGTGAAGATACATATACACAATGAAATACGCTATAACAGAGCTACACACATTCGTGTGTAGTCAGGAGGTTTCTTATTACCTTGACAACAGAAAATGTTCGGCTGATCCCCTTGGGAGGTTTAGGGGAGGTCGGAAAGAATATGATGGTCGTTGAGTACGGTAACGATATCATCATCATTGATGCCGGGTTAATGTTCCCCGACGATGAAATGTTCGGTGTCGATCTCGTCATCCCCGATACGAACTACCTCAATGATAAGACAGACCGCATTCGTGGAATCCTCATCACTCACGGCCATGAAGACCATGTTGGTGGTCTCCCTTATGTCCTGCCCATGCTTGATTTCCCTCCCATCTACGCGACTCGTTTGACGCAAGGTCTGATCAGCGTGAAACTCAAGGAGCACAGGCTCCTCGATAAGGCCATCATCAACGTCATCACCCCGGGTGACCAGTTAAAGTTGGGTGAGTGCCTGGTGGAGTTCTTTCGCGTCAACCATAGTATTCCCGATTGCGTGGGCATCGTCATACGCACGCCGATTGGCACGATTGTGCATACAGGAGACTATAAATTCGACCATACGCCTATCGACGGGCGCCCCGCCGATTTTGGCACGCTGGCCCGAATTGGCAATGAAGGCGTCCTGGTGATGATGGGCGATAGCACGCGCGTAGAGACCCCGGGTTATACGCCTTCGGAACGTGTGATCAATGACTCGCTCGACAAAATCTTTGCCAACGCGCCCGGGCGTATCCTTATTGCTACTTTCGCCTCGCTCATTTCGCGAGTGCAGCAGGTTGTCGATACCGCTGTGCGCTACGAGCGCAAGGTCGCCCTGGTGGGACGCAGCATGGTCAACAACGTGCAGATGGCGATAGAACTTGGATACCTGGACATTCCCAAGAGCGTGCTGATTCGTGCTGAAGACATCAACAAGTTTCAGCCCGAGCAAATCGTCATCATCTGTACCGGCAGCCAGGGGGAGCCGACCTCGGCCCTCACACGCATCGCCAATCAGGATCATCGCCTGGTGCGCATCCAGCCAAATGACACCGTCATCCTCTCGGCAACGCCGGTCCCGGGCAATGAGAAAATGGTGAACCGCACGATCAACAACCTGTTTCGCCAGGGCGCGGAGGTCTTCTACCAGGCCATTTCGAACGTTCACGTTTCGGGCCATGGCGCCCAGGAAGAGTTGAAATTGATGCTGGGGTTACTACGCCCGCAATTCTTCATGCCTGTTCACGGGGAGTACCGCCAACTGTTCTTGCATGAGAAGCTGGCGCGTTCACTTGGTATCCCCAAGGATCACATCGTCGTTGCTGAAGATGGCGATATCGTTGAGGTCACTTCAGGCTCGATCAAGGTAGCCAGCCATGTAGCGTCGGGTAACGTCTATGTGGATGGGCTGGGTGTGGGTGACGTGGGGCAGATTGTGCTGCGCGACCGCCAGGTGCTGGCGCAGGATGGCATTCTGATGGCTGTGCTCACCGTCGATAAAGAGACAGGACAACCTCTGGCAGGCCCTGATATCGTTTCGCGCGGTTTCGTCTATATGCGCGATGCCGAAGAGCTGCTGGACAGCGCCCGCGAGCGCGTGCTGGAGTCATTTATCGGCTTGAACGGACATGCCTCCGACTGGGCCTTTATCAAAGATAAGATCAAGCACACACTGAGCGAGTTTCTCTACGAAAAAACACACCGCCGCCCGATGATCTTGCCTGTGGTGATGGAGGTGTGAGCCTGCAGGGCGACGCTTGCGGTCGCCCTGCACCACTTGACAATTAAATAACATTATGCTATATCCTTTATAGCAATTAGCAATTGTCCATAAAACGCCTGTAGTGGTAAGCAACGTAGAGACATCGAGCCTGAGTGTCCAGGAAAGGCACGGTTGTGGCCATGACCTCTGCTCTCTTCTGTGATGAATGTGGCGCTGCGCTTCCAGCACAAGCGACATCCTGTGCCGTTTGTCGTCACTACTTTGGCGCTTCTTTACCATCACCACCAGTGCAAGCTGCTAGAGTATCTCTCCCTCCTACTCTGGCTGCCTTTGCTGGAGCCTTGCGTCCCGGTATGCTTTTCACCCAGCGCTATCGCATCCTTGACAAGGTGGGTGAAGGGGGGTTCGGCGTCACTTATAAGGCAGAAGACCTTGACCATCATCGCTGGTTAGTTGCTATCAAGCAAATCAACCTGAGCCAGCTCAGCCCGCGAGAGATGATCGAGGCGACCGATTCCTTTAATCGCGAAGTTGGGTATCTCTCCCGGTTGAAACATGACGACATACCCCGCTTCTATGATTACTTTACCGATCCTGGTCACTGGTATGTGGTGATGGATTATATCGCGGGGGAGACTCTGGAAGACAAGCTCAAGAAGGCCCATCGCGGACGCTTCTCCACGCAACAGGTCTTTGACATTGGGATAGCCCTGTGCGATGTGTTGGGATACCTGCACGCGCAGCGCCCGCCGATCGTCTTTCGCGATGTCAAGCCTGCGAACATTATGCAGACGAAAACAGGTCGCCTCTACCTGATTGACTTCGGCATTGCCCGTCACTATGCACCAGGCCAAAGCAGAGATACCGCGCCACTCGGCTCCCCGGCTTACGCGGCACCTGAGCAATACGGGAAAGCTCAAACCACCATACAAACCGATATCTACGGCCTGGGTGCGACCTTACAGACGCTGCTGACCGGGAAAGACCCCCTGGAGATAGCCATCAGCGGTGAAAGGCAAGGGCGAAAAATCAAAAGGCGGGTTCCCAGGAAGCTGCGGACGCTTTTAGAGCAGATGCTCGAGCGAGATGCCAGCAAAAGGCCGCAGAATATGGACGAGGTGAAACAATCTCTGCAATGGCTCAAAAAGCATTCAGCTGGGCACAGAGTGAAGTGTACACTTGCTTTCATATGGAATTTTATCATCCACTCGAGCTTCGAGGTTATGCTATTCGTGACTCTGCTGCTCTTGATCTATTTCGCCCTTTTCTACACCGGTTTTTTCAACAGTGCATTCTGGATACCGTGCCTTCTACTTATGCTGTGCGTCGTCGTTGGCCGGAGCGCCTATTATCTTCGCCGGGAGAGGGAAGAGGCCACAAGGAGATTGAACGTCAAAGAGGCACTCGGTATCGTGTTGAAGCGTCTGAAAGGCTCAATCCTGTATGCATTGATACCTGCAATACTCTGCTATTTCCTCTACGATATCCTGAGGCCAGATAGTCCCCTTTCGATAGTTGATTATTCTTTTCTTGGGGGGATCGTCCTTATCTTCATCATTGGCGGCCTTTTCCTTTTCAATAGGGAAATCAGGTGGCTATTGCACCTTGTTATTTCGCGCAGGCGAGTTCGCAAGCCTGAACAGGTTTCTCCCCTCCAGCAGCAGATGCGCAAACGCCCTTGAATGGTAGAGTACCTGGAATCAGTATGGGTGTTTACGGTATGGAAAACCGAGTTTTAAGAAGTGGAATACGCTGATAGTGCTTTTTGTTGCGCGTAAGGAGAATCAGATCATAGTAGAGGGCAGTAGCGGCGATTAGGATATCGGGGTCGCCAATAAGCTGCCCTCGTTGACGCAGGTCGCCGCGAAGGCGCGCAAAGCGTTGCATAATAGAGCGATTAAGAGGAAGTACGTCTACAGAGCGCAAAAACTGGCGAAACACTGCCTCGCTTCGTTGAGGGTCGCGACCATAGTAAATCCCCTCGTAGATTTCTCCCAGGGTGATAAGACTGATAGCAATACCATCTGGCCACACAAAGTAAGCAGAGAGACAGCTTGCTGTTTCCCTGCGAGATAGTCAACCACCCAATCGCTATCTACCAGGTATTTCATAGCTCAACGGGAGGTTTGGTCGAAATTCTGCGGCTTTCATAGATATCCGCAACTAGCTT
>WNGK01009287.1_pt1 | contig 27117 bp, 22 predicted proteins | sample 5400601 | NCBI WGS metagenome assembly WNGK01 (sample SAMN13153376, study PRJNA577476) | soil metagenome | isolation source: 60 cm soil or saprolite under Garry oak tree replicate 1 | place: USA:California | collected 2016-06-15
CGCCAAGCTCGCCAGGGGCCGGGCCACCACGTCCGGCCGTCAGCCGAGCCCGGGCGGGACTCCCCCGGTCAGGCGCGGGCTGGCCGGACTGGCCACCGCCGGGCGGGCGGCCGCGTCCTGGGCCGGCGGCGGCATTCCCCTCGCCACCCTGATCGTCTCCCTGCTCGGCCTCGCCGACGCGGCTTACCTGACCTACCAGCACTTCAGCCAGTCGACGAACTTCGCCGGCTGCTCGGAAAGCGGCGCGATTAACTGCGAGGCCGTGACGACCAGCGTGTGGTCGCATGTCGGGCCCTTCCCGGTCTCGGTCCTCGGCCTGGCCTTCTTCGTCTTCATGGTGGCCGTGAACTCCCCGTGGGGCTGGCGCGCGCCCTGGCCGGCCGTGCACTGGGCCAGGCTGGCGTCGGTGGTCGTCGGCATCGTGTTCGTGCTCTACCTGGTCTGGGCCGAACTGTTCAGGATCAACGCGATCTGCCTGTACTGCACCGGGGTGCACGTGCTCACGTTTATCCTGTTCGGGCTGGTTATCGGCCGGGCCGCTTTCGCCGGAGTGAGAGCAGCACCCGCAAGGGGCTAGCCTGACCCCCAATATCGCTGCAGGCGCGATATGTGTTACCTCAGGACGAGATAGAGCGGACAGATGAGCAAGGCAGACCGGAACAGGGCACGCAATGCCCGGGAGCGGATCGCAGCCCAGCAGGCGGCCGCCAGGAAGGCCGAGCAGCGGCGCAGGCTGCTGATCGTCGGCGGCTCGGTCGGCCTTGTCATCGTCATTGTTGTCGCGCTCGTCGTCGTCTACAGCCTGCGCAAGCCGGCCAAGAACCTGGGCTCGGGCCATCTCCCGCCGGCCGTCGCCAGCGACATCACCGGAGTGCCGGCCAGCACGCTGGCTAGCGTGGGCGCTGGCCCGCTGCCGACGACCGGCCTGCCGCTCAAGACAGTCAGCGACACGCCGCTGACCAGCGCCGGCAAGCCGGAGATGCTCTACATCGGGGCGGAGTTCTGCCCGTACTGCGCCGCGATGCGCTGGTCGATGGCGGTCGCCCTGAGCCGGTTCGGCACCTTCGGCCCGTTCAAGGGCATTCACTCCTCGAGCAGCGACGTCTACCCGAACACCCCGACGCTCACCTTTGCTAATCAGCAGTACACGAGCCGGTACCTGACCTTCACCGCCATCGAGCACCAGAAGGTCGACCGCAAGGTGCTCCAGCCGGTCACCAAGGCGCAGCAGGCGCTGTGGACCAAGTACGACACTACGAACGGTGCGACCGGCTACCCGTTCATCGACTTCGGCAACAAGGTCGTCATTACCGGCCCGCTGTTCGTGCCGTCTGTGCTGCACGGCCTCACCTGGGCGGAGGTCGCCAGCCAGCTCAAGAACCCGACCAGCCAGGTGGCCCAGAACGTGAACGGCGCGGCCAACTACATCACGGCGTCAATCTGCAAGATGACGAGCAACAAGCCAGTCTCGGTCTGCACGGCCGCGCCAATCCCGGCAATCGAGGCCAAGCTTTAGGCCTGCTAGACAGCCGAGCCCGGCGAGGCCGACTCAGGCCAGCGCCGGCTACGCTGCGTAATATCCATGTGATTTCGTTCACTGTCTGTCATCGGGCCGCCTGTCGCCTTGCCCTCGCGGCCCTGCTTGGTGGCGCCTTGCTCCCGGCCTGCGGCCCATTCGGGCAATCCTCCGATCACACGTTCTACGTCAGCCCGTCAGGTAGCGACTCTGCCGACGGCACCTCCCCACAGACCGCCTGGAGAACGCTGAGCCGAGCGAGTTCCGCGACCCTGCGGCCTGGTGACCGGCTGCTTCTGCAGGGCGGCCATCGGTTCACCGGCCAGCTGCGGCTCGGCCCAGAGGATGCGGGCAATCCGCGCAAGCCCGTGTACATCGGGTCCTACAACACGGGACGAGCGGTGATCGCAGGCACCGCGGCCGCGGGGATCCTCGTGGTCGACACGGCGGGGGTCGACATCCGCCATGTCGTCCTCGCCGGCGCGCATCGCGGCGGACCCCAGTCCGCGGGCATTCAGCTCTATAGCGATCTTCCGCGCAATCATCATCTTGACCATTTGGTCATCGAGGACGTGGACGTCAGCGGATTCGGGACCGGCATCTCGATCGGAGCCGTGAACCCGGGCGCCGGCTTCCACGGCGTGTGGGTCGGCGACTCCGCTCTGCACGACAATCTCAGCGCGGGCCTGTCAAGCTACGGGCCGAAATTCGACCCCGCCGCGCCGTCGTACGCGCACGCCAACGTCCATGTCGCCAGGGTCCAGGCATACGGGAACGCCGGCGATCCGGCGAGCACCCACCGCAACAGCGGCAACGGCATCGTCCTCGGCAGCGTCAGCGACGCGAGTGTCAGCTGGTCCACCGCCCATGGCAACGGCGGAGCCAACGGCGCACCGCACGAAGGTCCGATCGGGATCTGGGCATATGACTCCACCGGCGTGGTGATCCAGCACAGCTTGTCGTTCGGCAACCAGACGGCTACCCGCCGCGACGGCGGCGGCTTCGGCCTGGACCAGAACACCTCGAATTCGGTTCTCCAGTACAACCTCGCGTACGGCAACGCCGGCGCGGGCTTCCAGGTCTACTCCCCGCGAGACAAGCAGAGCCAGGGCAACATCGTCCGCTTCAACATCAGCAGCGGCGATGCGCTCGAGACCATCAATGCCGCCGGAATCATCGTCTCCGGCCGCGTAATCGACGCGGCCGTGTATCAGAACACCGTGATAATCGGTGACCGGTCAGCCGGGCCGCATGCTGCGCTCTGGCTGGGCAAGTCGGTCCGCGGGATCACCGTTCGCAACAACATCTTCATGACGACCAGCCCCGCCGCGATCGTCGTCGCCCAGCATGCGCTTAAGCCGGCCACCGCGATGCTCCAGGGCAACGACTACTTCACGACCGCGTCTCATCTGACGGTTCTGTGGGGCCTGTCGGCGCCCTACCAGTCGCTGCCATCGTGGCGGGCCGCGACCGGACAGGAGATCGTGCGCGGCAGGCCAGCGGGCATCGCAGCCGACCCGCGCCTGCGTGGCCCGGTACTCGGCCTGACGAGCAGGGCGGCCACCGATCCCGGCAACGGCGCCGGCTTCGTCCCGGTCAGCGGATCCCCCGTGCTCCGGGCCGGCCTGGACCTGAGCCGCCTCTTTCACACCGATCCCGGCCGGGTTGGTTACGGCGGCCAGCCCGTGTCACAAGGCAGGCCCAACATCGGAGCCCACTAGCCGGAGCCAGTTCATCGTCCGGCGCACGCCGGTCTGCGCGGCAACCTGCGGCCACCAATTCAGCACGCTGCTGGCCCGGCTGATGTCGGGACACCGCCGAACCGGATCGTCGGTGGGCAGCGGCAGGTGCTCGATGGCCGACCGCGATCGCGTGATCTTCAGGACCATCCGGGCGAAATCCATGACCGACGACTCCCGCGGATTGCCCAGGTTCAGCGGCCCGGGCTCGGCCGAGTCGATCATCGCCACGATCCCGCGCACGAGATCATCGACGAAGCAGAAACTGCGGGTCTGGCTGCCGTCGCCGTATACCGTCAGCGGCACGCCCGCGAGGGCCTGCGTGACGAAGTTCGTCACCACGCGCCCGTCGGTAGGACGCATCCGGGGCCCGTAGGTGTTGAAGATCCGCAAGATCCCGGCGTTCACGCCGAAGGTCCTGGCATGCGCGACCGTCGTGGCCTCGGCATACCGCTTTGCCTCGTCGTAGACGCTGCGCGGACCGATGGGATTGACGTTCCCCCAGTATTCCTCGGTCTGAGGATGGACAGCCGGGTCGCCGTACACCTCGCTGGTGGAGGCTAGGACGAAGCGCGCACCCGCGGCGTGAGCGACCCGCAGCGAATGCTCGGTGCCTGCACTCCCCGCGGCCAGTGTTTCCAGCGGGCGCCTGAGGTAGTCGGGCGGCGAGGCCGAGCTAGCCAGGTGCACGACCGCGTCCACCGGTCCCGCCGGGTCCACGCCCGCTGTGACGTCGGCCTGGACGAAGGAGAACTCCGGTCGGCCGATCAGGTGCGAGATGTTGTCCGTGCTGCCGGTCGACAGGTCATCCACGCATGCGACGGTGTCGCCGCGCGTGACAAGCGCATCGCAGAGATGCGATCCGATGAATCCGGCACCCCCGGTGATCCAAATGCGCATGATTCCTCCGTTTCCTAGTTCAGTTGACGACCCGGCCGAGCCCGCGGACCAGCCATCCAGCAGCCTGCCAGCGCTCTGGCGGCAGCGTGTTCCTGGCGTCGAGGATCCGGCGGTGCCTGACGATCCGGCCCAGTTCTGCCGGGTCGAGATCGCCGTACTCGCTCCACTCCGTCAGGTGCAGCACCAGGTCGGCCGCGACGCACGCTTTCTGCGGGGTCGGCGCGTAGTCCAGGCTCGGCTCGAGCGCCCTCGCGTTCTCGCTTGCCCGAGGGTCGTGCACCCGCACGAGCGCTCCCCTGCGCTCGATCTCCGCGGCGACCTGAAGCGCGGGCGAGTCGCGGACGTCATCGGTGTCTGGCTTGAACGCCGCGCCGAGTACTGCCACGTTGCGGCCGTGCAGTGAGCCGCCGACGAGGTCGGCGGCCAGATCTACCGCCCGCCGTCGGCGCCTGAGGTTGTACTGGTCGACCTCGCGCAGGAACGACATCGACTCTCCCGCGCCGAGCTCCTCGGCACGCGCGACAAAGGCCCGGATGTCCTTCGCCAGGCAGCTGCCCCCGAAACCGAGCCCGGCGGACAGGTATCGAGCTCCGATCCTGGCGTCGTGGCCCAGCGCACGCGCCAGGGTGACGATGTCCGCGCCCGACGCCTCACACACGTCAGCTATCGCATTGATGAACGAGACCTTCGTGGCCAGGAAGGCGTTTGCCGAGACCTTGACGAGCTCAGCCGTGCTGGGGTCGGTGGCGATGTACGGCGTACCGGCGGCGATTAGCGGCTCGTAGACCGAGCGGAGCGCCGCGTCCGCCCTGGGCGAGGCCGCGCCGACCACCAGCCTGTCCGGGCGCAGGGTGTCCTCGACGGCGGTGCCCTCGCGCAGGAACTCAGGGTTCCAGGCCACCTCCGCGCGAACCCCTGGCGCGGTCAGCGTCGCGGCCCGGCCGGCGATCGCGGCCGCCGTCCCGACCGGCACCGTCGACTTCCCCGCCAGCAGGGCATCGCGCCTCAGCTGCGGCACCAGGCCGTCCACCACCGCCCGGATGCCGCTGATGTCGGCTGCCTGCGACTCTGCGCGCTGCGGCGTGCCGACGCAGATGAAGTGCAGGTCGGCGAAGTCCGCCGCCTCGGCCAATGAGGTCCCGAAGGTCAGCCTGCCGGTGCTCACCGCACGCTTGAGCAGATCATCGAACCCTGGCTCGAAGAACGGTGCTCTTCCGCGCGCGAGCAGGCTTGCCCGCTCTGTGTCCGTGTCGACTCCGAGCACGTCATGGCCAATTTCGGCCATGCAAGCGGCGTGCACGGCGCCAAGATATCCCGTGCCTATAACGGTAAGGCGCATCTTATTTCCCCCGATAATGGCGACGCCGCTTGCTGCGGTCCCCGCCTTTGCGTCTGTTAGCTAGCGTGCTGTCGCTGCTGGAATCGCCACGCGTCGCGGCACATGCTCCGCAGGTCGCGCGTGGCTCGCCACCCCCATTCCTTGTCGACCAGGCTCGGGTCGGCCACCAGGCTGGCGACGTCTCCCGGTCGCCGCCCGGCGATCCGGAACGGGACCTGCACGTCGCAGGCCCGCTCGAAGGCGGCCACGAACTCAAGTACCGAGACGCCAAGCCCGGTGCCGAGATTGAGCACGCGCATCCCGGTGTATTCGCTCGCGCGCTGGAGCCCGATTCGGTGCGCCTCGGCGACATCCGTCACGTGGACGTAATCGCGCACGGCGCTGCCGTCACGGGTCGGGTAGTCGGCACCGTAGACGGTCAGCTGGTCCAGTGACCCTGCCGCGACCGCGGTCAGGTAGGGCATGAGGTTTCCCGGGACACCTACCGGGTCTTCGCCGAGCATCCCGCTGGGATGCGCCCCGGTCGGGTTGAAGTAGCGCAGGGCGAGCACGGACAGCTTGTCGTATGTCGCGCACGTGTCGGCCAGTATCTGCTCGACCATCAGCTTCGAGCGGGCATACGGATTCGCTGGTGCCGGCGGATCTCCTTCCGAGATCGGCTCGCTGTACTGATCGCCGTAGACCGAGCACGACGAGGAGAACACCATGCGCTCGACCTTGTGATCGATCATCGAGCGGAGCAGGTTGATCGTCCCGGCGACGTTGTTGTCGAAGTACTCGGCCGGCTTGCGTACGGACTCCGGCACGGACTTCTTAGCCGCGAAGTGGATCACCGCGTCGACCTGGTTCTCGCCGAAGACATGGTCAAGCCGGCGGCGATCGCGCAGGTCGACATCGAGCGCGGCGATCGGCGAGCTATTGGAGTAGTTGTCGACGACCAGCACGTCATAGTCATGCGCGAGCAGCTCGACGCAGGTGTGACTGCCGATGTATCCAGCGCCACCAGTCACCAGAATAGTCACTCTATATTCCTCATTCCTTTTATCGACAATTATTAGTTAGAATGTCCGACTCAGCAGCGGGGCCGCGTACATCGGGAAGCTGGCGACCGCCACGATCGCGATGGCCACGGTGATGCCTGCCAGCACCGCCGGCCGGCGCGCCGTCTGGCGCAGGGCGGCGCGACGCGACAGGCCGGTCCTGGCAGCCGCCTCGCGGGCGTGCAGGACCGGGATCGCCGTCACGACGAGCCCGTACACGGCCGCTGCCAGCAGGCAGAGGAAGACGTATCCGGCGGCGGACGTGAGTCGCTCGCCGAACAGCGCTGCCGCGGAGGACACCACGCTGATCGCGGCGTATGGCGCGACGGCGCGGGCAGGAAGACTATCGACGCCCGCCGCACGCTTCGGCGTGATCTTGAAGGTGACCCGCCTTGGCCGTATCGCGCCCCAGAAGGCAGCGCAGATACCCCACCCGACGTAGGGGACGCGAGCCAACCCGTAGAGCCAGCTTTCCCAGCTCAGAACCGGCGCTGACGACGGGCGCAGCAGCCCGCGCCGGCGCAGCAGCAAGATCATCAGGAGCAGCCAGACCGGGATCGGCCACCAGTGCGCGATGAACGCCAGATAGCTGACGTCGATCCACGGCCGTCCCGTGACCGCCGCGATCGGCGCGAGCGCCAGCCCGGCTAGTGTGGTGCCGGCCAGCAGGACGTAGAACGTCAGCGCATACAGGAACCGCACGCGCAGCCACCACGGCAGGCGCCCGATATGAAGACTCCGCGCCAGCGGGCCGAGTTGAGCAGGAACGTGGTCGAGAAGTCCTCGGCGAGTTCCGGGCCGATGCCGCCGATATCGCGCAGCGCGGCCGTCCTGACCGCATAGTGCGAGCCGATGCACAGCGGGCCGCGCCCGCCACTGTGCCCGAGCTGGAACGGGCCGTGGAACGTGGCCTCGCGGTAGACCCGCCCGCGAGCCGACCACGAGGTGTCGGCATTCGCATCGCAGACGCTGGGAGCGGCCACATAGCCGACCGCGGGATCGGCGAACGGCCTGACCACCTCGGCCAGGTAGGTCGGCGCTGGCTTGTGATCGCAGTCAAGCTGGGCCACGACGTCGTAGTGCTGATAGCCCCAATGATCGTAGAAGTAGGCCAGATTGCCTTCCTTACAGCGGGTCCGGCGTGGCCAGTCGTGCCGGTGATAGCCCTCCACCTGGTGCCGGGTCGAGATCATGACGCCGTTACTCCGGCACCAGCCGGTGACTTCGTCATCGGGAACCTCGTCGCACAGCCACACGTCGTAGCCGCTGGGGAACTGCTGAGCGAGCATCGCTGACAGCGTGGATCTGGCAATGTCCCATGGCTCAGACGGGGCACGCGTCACCACGAATGCGACATCCAGATTCGGCACGCGGAGTTTCCTGCTGACCCTGCGCGGTCCGATGACGGCCGCCACGAAGATGGCGGGAAACAAGGACACGTACGCGAGCAGGACGCTGTTCGCGACGAAGCCGAAGGCACCGAGCTTGTGGGCCGGATTCAGCCACCACACCCAGAACACGGTCAGGCAGGCCAGCCAGCCGGCCGCGAGAATGACCATGAGCATCCGGTCGGCGCGGCTCAGCGCCGGTTCGAGCGTGGCATCGCCGAGGCGCCGGCGTTCAGCCGGGCGACGGACCAGCACCGGCCCCGCGCTGCCGACCCGGCCGATATTGCCGGCCGAGAGCTTACGCAGGTCGGCAAGGACGTCGCCGTGATCCTGCGACGGATATGAGCCTGGCGACTGTGTACCTGCCCGTGCCAGGGTGCCCGCGCTGACGCGGGCAGGCGCCCCGGAAACGTCCTCCCCCTGGATGACGTCTCCGGCGCTCCGGTCGCGGGTCGGCGCGCCTTGGGTCGGCGCATCCTGAACCGGCGAATCCGGACATACGTTGCTCTTGGCAGGGTAAGACATCGACATAATAAGAATCGTCCCTCATAACGGGATAGGCGGAATAAGTCAGGATAAGCGGGACTAAGCTCCCCAAAGAATTGCGACATGTGACTGCAAAGGCAGCCCCGATAAGAGCGGATCATCAGAGTGATGCCGCTCATTGAAGTGAAGCCGCCGCGTGTGACGCTCTTGTGTAGAGGACGCGAACAATATGTGGAACCGGGAATTGCGCTTTGCCTCGCGATGCCGTTCATCTGCGGCCAGCTCAGCGACTAGATCACCGATGGCCGCTTCGCCGGGAACTCTCCGGCCCAGAATTTTGTTAGGCTAACGAACTACGGAGGGTTCCGGGCCGATGGCGCACGAGGTAATCGCGCGTCGTTGTCTGACCCCTGGCGCATACTCGGGGGCGTCGTCAGTGTCAGGGCCAGCCCGGCGACCGCCTATCCGGTAGCGACAACGCCCGGCCAGATCGAAGCTCGGCGGCGACGGCGGACCGGGCTTGACGCCCCGGGGGAAGTTCCCGGCCGGTTGCCCGGTTGGCCTTACTTGCCCATGCCCTGGGCCCGGAAGGAGAGCAGCATGACATCGGCCGACCCGCGCCAGCGCTGGCTGCGGCGGCTGATCGGGTACTGCTGGCGCTACCCGCGCCTGGTCATCTTCGCGTTCGGCGGCTCGCTGCTGGCCACGATCGTGATGGTGATCATCCCGCTGATCCAGCGCGACATCGTCAACAACGCGATCCTGAGCCACCGGCAGCCCATCTGGTTCGGCGCGACCGCCCTCGTCATCGCGGCGCTCGTGAGCTTCGCCGGGGTCTTCACCAGGCGTTACCTCGGCGGCAGGATGTCGCTGGACGTCCAGCACGACCTGCGTACCGAGATGTTCACCGCGCTGTCCAGGCTGGACGGCGCCCGGCAGGACCAGCTGCACACCGGCCAGATCGTCAGCCGGTCCATCTCGGACGTCAACATGATCCAGGGCCTGCTGGCCATGGTGCCGTACCTCCTCGGCAACGTCCTGCTGTTCTTCCTGTCGCTTGTTGCCATGGCGTGGCTGTCGCCGCTGCTGACCGTGATCGCCCTGGCAGTCGGCCCGGCCCTGTTCGCCATCTCGCTTACCTCGCGGAACAAGCTCTTTCCCGCGAGCTGGGACGCACAGCAGCACGCCGCCAACGTGGCCGGCGTGGTCGACGGCGCCGTCACCGGCGTCCGGGTGGTGAAGGGATTCGGCCAGGAGCAGCAGGAGGTGGAGCGGCTGGAAGGGGCCAGCCGGCTGCTCTATGCCGCCCGGGTGCGCGCGGTCAGGCTGATGGCGCGGTACAACCCGTCGCTGCAGGCCATTCCGGCGCTCGGACAGGTTGGCGTGCTGGCGTTCGGCGGCTGGCTGGCCATCCGCGGCGAGATCAACCTCGGCACGTTCTTCGCGTTTTCCTCCTACATCGCGCAGCTGGTCGGCCCGGTCCGCGCGCTGACCGGCCTGATCACGCTGGGCCAGGAGGCCCGGGCGAGCGTCATCAGGGTCTTCGAGGTGATCGACTCGCGGCCGGTGCTGACCGAGAAGCCGGACGCCGTCGACCTGCCGGCCGGCGCCGCCGACGTCGAGCTCGCCGGCGTCACGTTCGGCTACCTGCCCTCGGAGCCCGTCCTGCGGGGGCTGTCGCTGCAGGTCAGAGCGGGCGAGACGGTCGCGGTGGTCGGGACATCAGGGTCGGGCAAGTCGACCATCTCGCTGCTGCTGCCCCGTTTCTACGACGTCACCGGCGGCGCGGTGCGGATCGGCGGGCACGACGTCCGTGACCTGAGGCACGACTCGCTCCGCTCGGCCATCGGCCTGGTCATGGAGGAGAGCTTCCTGTTCTCCGACTCGATCAGGGCGAACATCTCCTACGGCCGGCCGGACGCGACGGACGAGCAGGTCGTCGCCGCCGCGCGCGCCGCCGAGGCCGAGGAATTCATCCTCGGGCTGCCGGAGGGCTACGACACCGTGATCGGCGAGCAGGGGCTGACCCTGTCCGGCGGGCAGCGCCAGCGGGTCGCGATGGCGCGGGCGCTGATCACCGACCCGGCGATCCTCGTCCTTGACGACGCCACCTCGGCAATCGACGCCAGGGTCGAGGCGCAGATCCACGAGACGCTGCGCCGGGTGATGGCCGGCCGGACAACGCTGCTGATCGCGCACCGCCGGTCCACGCTTCAGCTCGCTAACAAGATCGCGGTGCTGGACGACGGCAGGCTGGTCGATGTCGGCACCCACGGCGAACTGACGGAGCGCTGCCCGCTGTACCGGCTGCTGCTGGCCGGTCCTGGCGAGGATGCCGAGGGCGTTGACGCGGGCGAGCTCGCCTACTACGAGAACGCGCCGGCCAGCAACGGCGGCACGGCGCACGGATCGGACGCGAACGGCCGGGCCGGCCCAGCGAACGGCCAGGCCGGCACGGCGAACGGCCAGGCCGGCACCGCGAACGACCCGGATGCGGACACGGCGACCGTGACTACCGTGGCGACCAGAGCGAACAGCATCACCGCCAGGCTCTGGCCGGGTCGGGATCAGCAGGCCACCAGTTCGGCTGGCCCAGCGGGTAGCTCACCTCAGCTGGCCGGGCCGACCAGCGCTTCGATCGGCCGCGGCCTGGACATCCGCGGTGCCAGCCGCGGCCGGGCGGCAGCCACCAGCCGCACCGCCGTGGCTGACGGCGGCATGCTGGCCGGGATCCCGCCCACGCCAGAACTGCTCGCCAAGGTCGCCGCGCTCCCCCCGGCGAACGACGAGCCAGGAGTCGACCAGGCCTTCAGTCGCGCCGGCGACCGGCACTTCACCCTCCGCAGGCTGCTGCGGCCCTTCGCGATCGCGCTGATCGCTGGCCTGCTCCTGGACGGTCTGGACGCGATCGCGAGCATCGCGCTGCCCTGGCTGATGCGGGGTGGCATCGACAACGGCATCGAAGCCGGGACCTTCCGCGTCATCGCGGTGATTTCGATCGCGGCCCTGGCGATCGTGCTGGCCGACTGGGTGGTCAACGCCGTCCAGACTGTCGTCGTCGGCCGGAACGGCGAGCGGCTGCTCTACACGCTGCGGGTCAAGATCTTCTCCCAGCTCCAGCGGCTCGGCCTGGACTACTACGAGCACGAGATGGCCGGCCGGATCATGACCAGGATGACGACGGACGTGGACGCCATGTCCACGTTCCTGCAGACCGGACTGATCACGATGGTCAACGCCGGCCTGACGTTCGTTGGCGTCATGGTCGCGCTCTTGCTCATCAACATCAGGTTGGGTCTGACGCTGTTCAGCGTCCTGCCCGTGCTGATCGTCGTCACGATCGTGTTCCGCGCGAAGTCGTCCAGGGCGTACGCGGACGCGCGCGAGAAGGTCAGCGCCGTCAATGCCGACCTGCAGGAGAACGTCGCCGGGCTGCGCGTCGCCCAGGCCTACCGGCGCGAGCAGGTGAACCAGGACCGGTTCGCGGCACTCAGCGGCGCCTACCGGACCTCCCGGCTGCGCGCGCAGAAGTACATCGCGCTGTACTTCCCGTTCGTCCAGGCACTGTCGACGATCGCCGGTGCCCTGGTGCTGTTCGCCGCCGCCAGCGAGGTGCACAGCGGCCTGCTCACGGCCGGCGGACTGATCGCCTACCTGCTCTACATCGACATGCTGTTCTCGCCCGTGCAGCAGATGTCGCAGGTGTTCGACGGTTACCAGCAGGCGGTCGTCGGCCTGCGCCGGATCTCGTCGCTGCTGCGGACGCCCACGAGCACGCCATCCGCTGACCGCCCGGTCATCGCCGGGAGGCTGCGCGGCGAGATCGATCTTGCCGAGGTGCACTTCAGCTACCGGGATCTCGGCCAGGAGGCGATCGCGGGAATAAGCCTGCGGATCGCCCCCGGCGAGACGGTGGCTCTGGTCGGCCAGACCGGCGCGGGCAAGTCCACCGTGGTCAAGCTGGTCGCCCGGTTCTACGACGTGACCGCTGGCCAGGTTCTCGTCGACGGCGTCGATGTGCGCGACTACGACCTGGGCAGCTACCGTCAGCAACTCGGCGTGGTTCCGCAGGAGCCGTACCTATTCGCTGGAACCCTGCGCGACGCGATTGCCTACGGCCGGCCGGAGGCGACCGACGCGGAGGTCGAGGCCGCCGCCCGCGGCGTCGGCGCGATCGAGATGATCTCCCGGCTCCCCGGAGGTTTCAGCCACCAGGTCGCCGAGCGCGGCCGCAACCTGTCGGCCGGCCAGCGTCAGCTGATCGCGCTGGCGCGCGCCTACCTGGTCGACCCGGCGATCCTGCTGCTCGACGAGGCGACGGCCGCGCTCGACCTGTCCGCCGAGTCAGCAGTGATCCGCGCCACCGAGCAGCTCACGGCCAGGCGGACCACGCTGCTCGTCGCGCACCGGCTCAGCACCGCCGCCCGCGCTGACCGCATCGTGGTGCTCGACGCGGGCCGGATCGCTGAGGTCGGCACCCACGAGGAGCTGCTCCAAGCGGGCGGCTCGTACAGCGCGCTCTGGTCGGCGTTCACCGGCGAGGCGACGCTCGCCGCGTAGTCGCGGCGCCGCGGCGGCGAGCGAGAATGGCGGCGGCGCCAGCCCGGCGGCCGGCCGCGACCTATCCCGCGCGCCATTCATAGTGCAGTTCCCACTGGTGGGCAGGCAGCACGATGTCATTGACCTCCACCACGCGGCCAGCCGTCGTCGATGCGAGCCGGCGGATGGCGAAGACGCGCTGCTCGGCATCCATGATCAGAAACGCCGCTTCGTCGGCCTCGGGCAGTCTGATCCGCACCGACTCGCTGAAGGACGACGGGGCATGCCCGAGCTCAGCGAGGCGCGAGTAGATCCCGCCCGGTCCGGAGTCCGCGTCCGTCAGCGGCGTGCCGGCCGCGATCTCGTACGGCAGGTAGGAGGTCGCCAGCTGCACGGGAACCTCGTTGCCGTACATCCGGCGCCGCCGCGTGACCACCAGGCCGCCTGGCTCGCTGCCGAGCAGCCTCGCCACTTCGACCGGAGGAACCTCCTCGGCGACGCCGACCTCGGACCTCGCGCTCAGGCCGAGGCGTGCCAGCTCCGCCTGAAAGGCCCCCCGCGCCGAGCCGGCTTCCCGCAGGTCCGCCCGCTGCCGGGTGATGCCGTCGCGGCGGAGCACCGGCAGCGCGCGTACGACCGTCCCCCGTCCCCGCGCGACCCGGACCGCACCCTCACCGCGGAGTATGAGCACCGCGCGGTTCACCGTTGCCCGGCTGACACCGTGCAGGCTTGCCAGCTGGTCCTCGGCTGGCAGCTCCGAACCTGGCGGGTACTCCCCCTGCTCGATCGATGCTCGGAGGAGATCGGCGAGCTGCCGATATTGGGGACGCGGTGACTCAACGGGCATAAAGAAGAGCTTAGACGTCTGATGTGTTCTTGACTCCGGATGAAGTTTCCGAAAACAATGGACATTGGATGTCGGACGTCTGAGCTCCATAGCCACGGGGAGTAGCCACGGGAGCAGCCAGCGGGGATTCTGCCTTGGCAGTGCCAGCACGAGGCCGCCCCCAGCCCGACCGCATGGCGGTGATCGAGGTCAGGCCCTCGGCCGCGGCCATCGGGCAGACCCGGCACGCGGTCGCCAGGCTCCTCGTGAGCTGGGAGCTCGCCGAGATCTGCGATGACGCGGTGCTCTGTCTCAGCGAGGCGCTGACCAACGCGATCCTGCACGCCAGGCCGGCCAGGCCCGTGACGGTCACGATCCGCTGCGACCTGCGCAGGCTCTGCGTGGAGGTAGCCGACGCCGATCGCAGCATGATCATGCGCGAGATGCCTGGCTGTCCGGCTGGCGCCGACGCTCGCCAGCCGACCGGCCAGCTGGCCGAGCATGGCTGGGGCCTGCGGGTCATCGCCGCGCTGGCGGCCCGCTGGGGCGTGGACGCCGATGACGACGGAAAGCGAGTCTGGTTCGAGCAGGACCTCCCCCCGACCGCCCGCTCGCCCCTCACACCCTGACCCGCCCAGCCCGAACCCCGGCCATAACGACATCGGCGGACCGTTGATGTCGTTATGGCGACATCAACGGTCCGCCGATGTTGCTGCTGGATCCTCCGCGGTGTTGCTGCTGGATCCTCAGCCGGCCGATGACAGCACGGGCTCGACAACAGCAGGGCCGACCGGTTCGACAATCTCCTGCTGCACCGGGCCGGACCGCATGGTCCGGACGTCGCGCGGGATCAGCGCGAGCGCCGAGGCGACCAGCGTGATCGCGGCGGCCCCGTACTGCGTCGCTGACACGCCGATGCTGGCCGCGATCGGCCCGGCGACGAGGGCGCCGACCGGCATGCACATCGTGGTGCCGAGCCCGTCGTAGGCCGACACCCTGGCCAGCTTGTCCGCCGGGATCTTGGTCGCCATCGTCACCGTCCACAGCACGGCCATCGTCTCGATCGCCGCGCCGAGGAGGAACGCGGTGATGCAGATCACCGGGAGCGGCAGCAGCATCGCCAGCGAGAGCGGCGAGATCGCGATCGCCGCGCCAATTAGGACGACGTAAAGGATCGGCCGGCTGGGCGACCAGCGCAGCGCGATCAGGCCGCCCGCAATGAGGCCGGTGGCCTCGGCCGCGGAGATCAGGCCCCACGCGGCCGCGCCGCCGAGGTGCGCCCTCGCCACGGCCGGGCCGAGCACCTGGAAACCGCCGCACCAGGCCGCCAGCACGACGGCGAACTGGAGCACGGTCGCCCACAGCCAGGTATGCGACCGGAACTCCGACCATCCTTCCCGCAGCTCGCGGAACATACTCGGCGCCGGCTCGTGCGAGCCGGCCGTCGCCCGCCGCTCGAGCGGCGCCACCTTGATCGCCAGCAGCAGCGGCACGGTCGCGAACATGCCCACGCCGCAGACCGCGAGCGCCCAGCCCGCCCCGAACAGCGCCACGCACTCGCCGGCCAGCGCGGCTCCCGCCATCATGGCCGCGTTCATGGTCAGCCTGCTGATCGCGCTGGCCTCGCGCATCTGCTCGGTCGTCACCAGCCGCGGCAGCAGCGCCATCGAGGCAGGGTAGAACAGCGCCACCCCGGTGCCGGTCAGCAGCTCCAGGGCGATCATCACCCAGACGGCCGGATGGCTGGTCAGCACCAGGATGCCGAAGGTTCCTTCGCCGGCGGCGACCATGACGTTCGCGGCCACGATGACGAGCTGCGGCGCGATCCGGTCCGCGATCACGCCGCCGACGAGCAGGAAGAAGAGCGACGGCACCGCCTGCGCGGCGATGACGTAGGACAGGTCAGCGGTCGAGCCGGTCGCGGCGAGTACCGCGAACGAGACGCCGACCAGCGAGAACGTCGCCGCCATCGGAGCCAGCAGCCGGTCGGCCAGCAGGAGCCGGAAGTTGCGGTTGGACAGGACGGTATAGCGGCGCGTCAGCGCGCGCGTGAACATGACTAAGTTCCAATCTGATCAGGTGGTGCCCGGGGCAGCTGATCCTATCTGGGCCGGTCAGAGGCGCCCAACAGGTTTTGGGCCCGAGTTTCTTGCCGCCCGCGGCCCTGGGCCATGGCCATCCCGCGGACCTCCGGCCCTGGGCCACGCCGCCCGGCAGACCTCCGGCCCTAGGCCACGGCCGCCCGGCGGACCTCCGGCCCTGGGCCATGGCCGCCCGGCGGACCGCCTGCCCGGCGTAGCCGGACCGGTTGGCCAGCATGGCCGGACCGCTCGCTGCAGCCGAGCAGGCACCGCCGCGGTCCGGGCCCCGCGGCCATAACGCCGGAAATGCTCGGCGCCCGATGTGCAACCATGGCCGCCCGCGCGGCATTCCTCCCCGGACTGGTGCCCGGCCGCATGATCAGGATCCAGCGGTTGAATCCGCCAGTCCCATCTGTAGAGTCTGCATGCGGGCCATCGGCCGGCAGCGGCCCTTAACGGCCGGTAAGGGCCGTCACGGCCGGCAGCGGCCATTAACGGCCGGTAGCGGCCGTCACGGCCGGCAGCGCAGCGATCGAGGAGGCCAGTCGCCGATGAGCATCCTGGGCACGAGGGTTCTGCGGACCGAAGACCCGCGGTTCCTGACGACCGGTGGTGTCTACACCGAGGACCTGACGGACGAGGCGCTCGATGGCGCCGGTCACGTGTTCTTCGTCCGCTCCCCGATTGCGCATGCGCGGATCGGCCGGATCGACCTCACCGCCGCGCTCGCCGCGCCCGGCGTTATCGGGGCGTTCACCGGCGCCGACCTCGCCGACCTGCCGAGCATCGAGCCGATGATGGCCGGCATGCTGAACGCGAAGATGACCAGGCCGCCGCTGGCGCGCGACAAGGTCCGTTTCGTCGGCGACCCGGTCGCCGTCGTCGTCACCGAGAACCCGTATCAGGGCGAGGATGCGGTCGAGCTCGTCGACGTGGATTACGAGCCGCTGCCCGCGGTCGTCGACTTCGATGACGCGCTTTCTAACGAGACGATTCTCTTCGAAGACGCCGGCACCAACGTGGTAGCCGAGTTCGGCAACGCGGCCAGCCTGAAGCCCGAGCTCTTTGACGGCTGCGAGGTGGTGGTCAGCCGCACGTTCGCCAACCAGCGGGTCGCTCCGGCACCGATGGAGTCCAGAGCCGCGGCCGCGGTCTGGGGCGAGGACGGCAGGCTCACCAGCTGGATCCCGAGCCAGGGCGCGCAGAGCGCGCGCGACGACCTAGCCAAGATGCTCGCCATCGAGGCGAGCCAGGTCCGGATAATCACTCCCGACGTCGGCGGCGCGTTCGGCGCCAAATTCGGCGCCGACCCCGAGCACGCGGTTGTCGCGTGGGTGGCCAGGCAGCTCGGCCGGCCAGCGAGATGGACCGAGACGAGGTTCGAGAACCTGATCTCGATGACGCACGGCCGCGGCCAGCGGCACACGATCACGATCGGCGGCAGCAGGGACGGCGACGCTGCCGTTCCTGACGATCATGATGGCCTCCGGCCCGTACTCGATTCCGAACGCCGAGGCGATCGGGACTTCCATCGTCACCTCCACCACGCCGGTCGGGGCGTACCGCGGCGCGGGCCGCCCTGAGGCCACCGCGGCCCTCGAGCGGGCGCTGGACCTGTTCGCCGCCGAGATCGGCATGGACCCCGCCGACGTCCGGCGCCGCAACCTGCTGCCGCCATTCAGCGAGCCGCACCAGACCGCGTTCGGCGCGCTCTACGACAGCGGCGACTACGCGGCCGCCCTGGACAAGGCGCTCGAGGCCGCCGGTTACCCGGAACTGCGCGCCGAGCAGGCCAGTCGGCGGGCAAGCGGCGGCACCGTGCAGCTCGGCATCGGAGTCTCCTGCTACGTCGAGATCACCGGCGGCGGAGACGAGTCAGGCGCGCCGCAGGAGAACGCGACCGTCGAGGTCCACCCCGACGGCACCGCGACGATCCTGACCGGCACCTCGCCGCATGGTCAGGGCCATTCGACCGCCTGGGCCATGATCGCCAGCGAGGAGCTCGGCATCCCGGTCGAGAACTTCACCGTGAAGTGGGGCGACACCGACCTGATCCCGGTAGGCGGCGGAACCGGCGGCTCGCGGAGCCTGCAGCAGGGCGGCGCGGCCGTGCAGCAGGCGTCCAAGGAGCTGATCGAGCTGGCCAGGGAGCGGGCCGCGGCGGCACTCGAGGCGAGCGCCGCCGACCTGCAGTTCGATCCGGGCCGCAGTGCGTTCGCCGTGGCCGGTGACCCCGATGCATCCGTGCGGCTGGCCGATCTTGCCAAGGACGAGCGGCTGTTCGTGCACTCGATCTTCACCGCCCCCGGTGCCACGTTCCCGTTCGGCGCCCATGTGGCCGTCGCCGAGGTGGACACCGAGACCGGCAAGGCCGTGCTGGCCCGGGTGATCACGGTCGACGATGCCGGCCTGGTGCTCAACCCGCTGCTCGCCGAGGGCCAGCGGCACGGCGGAATAGGGCAGGGCGCTGCCCAGGCCCTGCTCGAGGAGGTCATCTACGACATGGACGGCAACCCGCTGACCGCGAGCTTCGCCGACTATCCGATCGTCTCGGCGACCGAGCTGCCCAGCTTCGAGCTGGCCAGCATGGAGACGCCGACCAGCTACAACCCGCTGGGCGTGAAGGGAATCGGCGAGGCGGGATCGATCGGCGCGACCCCGGCAGTGCAGAGCGCGATCATCGACGCTGTCGCCCACCTCGGCGTCCGGCACGTGGAGATGCCGGCCACGCCGATGCGGATCTGGCGCGCCCTTGTTGAAGCCACAGCCCAGCGAACACAATCGGAGCGTGAGTGATGCAGGTCGAGCTGACCGTCAATGGCGAGCAGCGGTCGGACGACGTCGAGCCACGGCTGCTCCTCGTGCATTACCTGCGCGAGGTGTGCGGCCTGCGCGCGGCCAACATCGGCTGCGATACCACCTCATGCGGTGCCTGCACCGTGCTGCTGAATGGCGAGTCGGTGAAGTCGTGCACCATGCTCACGGCCCAGGCAGCGGGCCAGGACGTCGTCACCGCCGAGGGACTGGCGCCCGCCGGGGAACTGCACCCGGTGCAGTCGGCGTTCCGCGCCGAGCACGGGCTGCAGTGCGGGTTCTGCACCCCCGGCATGGTGATGGCGGCGGTCAGCCTGCTGAAGGAGAACCCGAGTCCGACCGAGGAGCAGGTACGCGAGGGACTCGAGGGCAACCTGTGCCGGTGTACCGGTTATCACAACATCATCCGCGCCGTGCTCGCCGCATCAGGTCAGGTCGAGGTGACCGCATGATTCCCGCCCCGTTCGACTACGTCGCCGCCGACTCGGCAGCGCAGGCGATCGACCTGCTGACCCGGCACGGCGATGCGGCCAAGGTGCTGGCAGGCGGTCACTCGCTGCTGCCGATGATGAAGCTCAGGCTCGCCGCGCCCGAGGTGCTCGTCGACATCTCTCGGGTCAGCAACCTGGCCGGCATCAGCGTCGACGGCGACGAGCTGGTCATCGGCGCGACGACCAGGCATGCCGACCTGGCCACCTCCGAGCTAGTCAGGGCCGACGCGCCGCTGCTCGCCCACGCCGCCTCGCTGGTCGGCGATCCGCAGATCAGGCACCGCGGCACGATCGGCGGCTCGCTCGCGCACGCCGACCCGGCGGCCGACCTGCCTATGGCGCTGGTCGCCCTCGGCGGCTCCGTGGAGCTGACCGGCGCTGACGGCACCCGCCGGGTCGCAGCCGACGACTTCTTCGCCGGGTTCTTCGAGACCGCGCTCGAGCCGGACGAGCTGCTGACCGCCGTCCGCGTGCCGCGCCGTCCCGGCGTGGCATGGGGCTACCAGAAGTTCGTGCGCCGGGCCAACGACTGGGCGATTGTCGGCGCCGCGGCCATCGACGGCCGGATCGCGCTGGCCAACATGGGATCGGTGCCGATCCGCGCCCGCGCCGCCGAGCTGGCACTAGCGGACGGTGCCAGCGCCGCTGAGGCGGCCGAACTCGCTGCGGAGGGAACGTCACCAGGTGAGGACATCCACGCCGACCGCGCGTTCCGGCAGCACCTCGCGCGGGTGCTCACCCGACGGGCACTCGAGCATATTTCTTAACGGAGCGCGCGGGGCTGGTGCCTGCGGCAGCACCGGCAAGAAGTGGCCGCTGGCCGCGGGTCGCCAGCCCGCCGGCGGGCAACCGCGCACTAGTCTGGGCATGCGATCAGCAGTGGCGTCGTGACGGCTGGTTAGGCGGCCGTCACGACCGGAGAGGGGAACAGGCGATGACCGGGGACAGCTCGGCAGACCGGCTGCGGGCCGAGCTCAAGGAAGTCGAGAACGATCTGGCGAACCTCCGCCGAACCGCCGCCGATATCCGGTCGGGCGTGGGCGAGGCGGAGGACCCCTCTGACCGCGGGTCACTGATCCAGTCCGCTGACGAGCAGGACAGCCTCGCCGACCAGCTCGCTGCACGGCGCGAGGACCTGCTGCGCCGCATCGCCGAGGCCTAACTTCCGGCCCGTCCGATACCGGCCCGTCCGATACCGGCCCGTCCGATACCGGCCCGTCCGGGGCTGCCGTCTGGGGTTGCTGCCGTCCCTGCATCCTGCCTTCGCATCGCCCGCCAGCACGCGCGCGAAGAGGTGCCACCTTATGCCCGCCGCCCTACCTGTCTGACCCGGTTCAATTCCGGGCGTCTGCCCGGTTCAATACCGGGCGCGGCAATTCAGTAACGTCGCCGTCCCAGCTTCCCAACGACCGGCGCTGATCCGCGCCAGCCGGCCGGCGGCTCCCGTGTGTAACGGAGATGCCTGTCGCGCTGCGCTCGCTCGCCGCGGCGGGCAGCCAGCTGGCCAAGGCAGCTGACGACGACCTGACGGCGGCTGGCCGCTAGGCGGAGAGCTCCCGCTCGGTCGGCGTCCGGAAGCGCGGTATCACCCGGACCCCGGCCAGCCAGGCGCCGACGCGCTCGGACTCCGCCTCGATCAGCACTTTGCTCCCGGCTCCCACGTCCTCCAGCAGGCGGATGGCGATCTCGCCGTCTGCGCGCTGCGCCCAGCCGCCGACGACCTGGCCGTTCAGCCAGATCGTCGGCCCCGCGTTGCCGTTGGTATCGAACAGCGACCCGGCGTGCGACCCGAGGAACCAGGACCGGTCCGGCCAGCCCATCACGGTCGAGTCAAGCGCAGGCAGCAGCGCTGCCCAGTCACCAGGATCCGCGGTGCGGCCGAGATCGTCGGGCAGCGCGATCCCGACGCCGCTGCCGAGATCCACCTCGACCACCCCCAGAGCGCCGGTAGCCTGCCTGACCTGCGTCATCGTCCAGCCGGTCCACCATTTCAGGTCAGTCAGCGGCGCCGGCCCGAAGGTGGCAAGCCACTGCCTGGCCAGCTCGGTACGGGCGGCTGCCTCGCCGATCGTGTCCGCTTCGTCCCGCAGCCAGTGCTCGGCCATGACCCAGCGGTACTGCTGGGACAGCCAGGAGCCGATCGGCCGGCCCCGCACTATCTTTCCCTGCGCCGCAAGCACGAGCAGCACCCTGCTCGTAACGGTCTGGGTGGCCTGATAAGGCTTCCCGGCCGCCATCACCAGCGTGGTCTTCAGGCGCGGCTCGGCCGCGGACAGGTCCGTCGCAGTAGCCGTCCCGCCCTTCTGCGCGAGCTGCCGCAGCACCGACCGCTCCACGTCCGCCAGCCAGGACTCGGGCTCTGCGATGGTAGTCCCGTCGCGCAGGTGCTTGAGCAGCCGCGCGCGCTGATCCTTCGCGACCCGGTCGGTCGTCGACGCCTGCACGACCGCGACGGATTCGGCCGGCACCACGAACACAGTCCTGCGCATCGCCAGCATGCGGATCAGGTCGCGCCGCTCGTACAGCGACTCCTCGATCTCGCCCGGCGTGACCGGGCCCGCCATCCTCGCCATCACCGACAGGTACACCGTCGCCGGGTCCGTGGCGTGCAGCGCCACCAGCTGCCTGGCCACCTGCGCCGGATCGGCGGCCCGGCCCGCCGGCTCGCCAACCCGGTGCGGCCCGAGGCCATGCCGCACGGCCAGCCTGCGGCGACGTTCCGCGACATCTATCCGGTGCATAGCGACATGATCCCGCACGCGTCTGACACGGTGACTACCCTGACCCGGTCATGGGCCCGTTGGCTGCCGAGCGCCGTAACTTCGCCCGGCCGGCGGCCGGGGCCGCGCTAACCTGCCCCCACATGGAGACAGATCAGCCGCCATCGCCGAACCTGGCCCGCCGCGCGACCGGGATCCTCCTGCTGGCCATCATCTTCGGGACGCGATGGCCGGGCTCAAGGGCAACGGCGGCGGTGTTCGCGACGCGGTCGGCAACGTCAGCGCCGTGTGGCTGCTCCTGCCCTTCCTGGCCGGCGCGGCGGTCAGTAGCCTCCGGCTCACCGCAGCGGCCGTCGCCGACCTGGCAGCAACGCTCGCCGCCCTGACCGGATTTTATTCGCCGAGAGCTTCGTGCTTGGCCTCGGCGCGCATTCATGGCTGAAGGACCTCTCGCTGACCATGGGCACGGTCCGGTATTACGGCGAGCGAGCCCTGCTGACCGGCCCGGTTTTCGGCGCCCTCGGCTTCTGGTGGCAGCGGCGGCGCTCGGTCGCCGCGGCCGGGCTGCTAGCTGGCGCCTTCGTGCTCGAACCAGTGGCCTGGTGGCTCCACGGCCGGCTAACCGGCGGCGGGCGGCCTATCCTGTCCCGGATACCCGGCGCTGTGGATGACCGAGTCGCGCTGGGCCTCGCTGGGTTTGCCCTGCTGGGGAGGGCCGGTCGGGGGCGGGTCCGCCGGCCTAGCCAGTGAGGGCCGGTCAGAGAGCCGGTCCGCCGGCCTAGCCAAGTCAGGGCCGGTCGGGGACCGGTCCGCCGTCCCAGCCCGTGCTGGGGAACTCGAGACGCAAAGGAGCGGGGATGGCCTCCTTCGACGACCTGGTCACCGAGGCGCAGGCCGCCCCGTTCTCGGGCTGGGACTTCGGCTGGCTGGACGCGCGCACCTCGCTGACGAGGGACCTGCCGTGGAGCTACACCGCGGAGGTGCGGAGCCGGGCCGGCCCGGCCACCACCATGCTGGACATGGGCACCGGGGGCGGAGAGCTGCTCGCCGCCATCCGGCCGCGGCCGGCGCACACGGTCGCCACCGAATCCTGGCCGCCGAACGTGGTGGTCGCCGCTCGCCGGCTGGGGCCGCTCGGCGTCCGGGTCGTGCACTGTGACGGCGCGCCGGACAACATGAGTGCGGAGGCGGCAGCCGCCAGGCCGGACCGGCCCGGACTGCTGCCGTTCGCCGACGGCGCCTTCGACCTGGTGATCAACAAGCACGAGTCCTTCCGCGGTGACGAGGTGTCGCGAGTGCTCGCACCGGGCGGGACCTTCGTCACCCAGCAGGTTGACTATCACAGCTACGACGACCTGTACCGGGTACTCGGACTGGAACCGCCGCACCAGCCGGATACCTGGCTGCCCCTGGCCGCCAGCCAGCTGCAGGCCGCCGGCCTCACGATCACGGTGACGGCTACCGGGCAGGCGAGCCGGAACTTCCGCCACATCGGCGCCGTCATCTACTACCTGAATATCGTCGGGTGGGCCGTGCCCGAGTACAGCTTGGACGCGTTCCGGCCCCGGCTGCGGGAGGCCTGGCTGGACACGAGCGCGTGGCCGTGGCCGATCACGGAGCGACGATTCCTGGTTGCTGCCGCCAAGCCAGGCGGGTGACGTCCAGCGTCAGAGGGCAGCAGTATGGTACGGGCGGGCAATGCGGTCAGCCGAAGCCGCGCGAGCGTGGAGGAGGCAGCCTTGAGCGATGCGCCGCGTACCCGCGTGCTCGCGATCATGGGCTCGGGCGAGACCAGCCCCACGATGGTCACCGTCCACAAGGCGCTGACCGCCCGGCTCGGGCCGGGCAGCCACAGCGCCATCCTGCTCGACACTCCCTACGCCTTCCAGGAGAACGCGAGTGACATCTCGGCTCGTTCTCAGGCCTACTTCGCGCGCAGTGTCGGCCTGAAGGTCACCGTCGCCAGTGACGCCGACCGGCCGTCCGCCCAGAATCCGGACGCCGCCGGCGCGCTGGCCGCCATCCGGTCCGCGGACTGGGTCTTCGCCGGACCGGGCAGTCCTTCTTACCTGCTGAACAGGTGGCGCGGCGGAGCGGTCGCCGACGCGCTCAGGGACCGGATCGCCGCGGGGACCGGGATCACGGTGATCGCATCGGCGGCCGCCGCCGCGATCGGGTTCGTGGCGGTGCCGGTCTACGAGATCTACAAGGTCGGAGCCGACCCGCACTGGCTGGCAGGTCTCGACCTGTTCAGCGTGATCGGGCTGAAGGTGGCAGTGATTCCGCACTACGACAACGCTGAGGGCGGCACCCATGACACCCGGTTCTGCTACCTCGGCGAGCGCAGGCTCGCCGTGCTCGAGCGTGAGCTGCCTGACGATGCGGCCGTGCTCGGCGTCGACGAGCACACGGCACTCATCCTCGACCTGGCGGCCCAGGAGGCCGAGGTCGTCGGCCGCGGCGGGGCGACGGTGCGCAAGGCCGGCGTGAGCACCGTGCTGCCGGCAGGATCCAGGATCACCCTGCCCGACCTGCGCCTGATGGTCAGCCGCGGAGCGCCGGGGCCTGGGCTCCCCGGCCAGGCGAACCCCGGCCAGGCTGGCCAGGGCGAGCAGGAGGATCAGCCGCAGTCGACCGGCGTCAGCCGGCCGGGGCAGGCGCTGAGCGAGGCGACTAGCGACGCGGAAGGCCGGTTTGAGGCGGCCGTGCTCGAGCGAGACGGCGCGACCATGGTCTCGGCCATTCTCGACCTCGAAGCGGCGATCGAGGCATGGTCAACCGACACCGACGAGAATGACAGCGCGGACCGGGCCAGGGCCGTGCTGCGCGGCCTGGTCGTCCGGCTCGGCCGGACCGCCGAGCAAGGTCTGGCCGATCCGGCCGATCAACTGCGGCCTGCCGTAGAACCGCTGGTCGCGCTGAGGGAAAACCTGCGCCGGGATCGCTCGTTCGCGGCGGCGGACGTGATCAGGAACGCGCTCACCGCGGTCGGCGTCGAGTTGCGGGACTCACCGGATGGCACCGCCTGGGCCGTCAGCGCCACCCCTTAGGGAGATGCGGCCGTGCGCGGGTCTGGCCAACAGGCCCGGCCGGGACCGGTCCCTCTTGCCAGGCAGTGCCTGGAAGGTGACACCCGGTGATCTTGGCGCCAGGGTGCCACCGGCTGAACCATCGTCGCCGACCGCCCGTGTCATGCCTGGGACCGCGGCGGCGATCGCCGGCGGGAGTTCCCGACTCAAAGGACGCAGACATGTCATTTGCCTTGGGCAGGCTCATTGCCGGAGCGGCGCTGACGGTTGGCGATCGCCACCGCATGCAGCGGTCCCGCGCCAGCCCACTCCAGCGGCAACCACCCACGTCAGCCCCGCCGGCACCGGCCACCACTGCGGCCAGCCCGACGGATGCGCCGAGCCCGCCGGTCACTCGGCACCACCGTCGCCATCATCATCACCATCAGGCACCGCCGCCGCCGACCACCTCAGCGCCCGCGCCGCCGCCCCCGCCGCCCACGAGCTCGAACCCCATACCGCAGGGCAACGCCGGTGACCAAGACGGCGACAACAACGGCGGCCCGAGCGACGGGGACGGCAATATCTAGCGGAGCGACCGCCCCGATCGTGACCAGCTGGCCCGGTGCCGGACGCGACATTCGGCGCCCGCTGCGTCCTCGACCATCCGGACCCGTCGGCGATCGAGTGAGCGAGGCCGCGCGGTCAGCCCGCCGACCAGGCCAGCGGAAGCGACTCGATGCCGTAAATCCCTTCGACCCCGCCGAGTCGCTCGGGCCCGCCGGCCCGCAGTCCGGGCAGCCGAGGCGCCAGGAAGCCGAGCGCCTCTTCTAGCTCGGCCCGAGCTAGATTCTGGCCCAGGCAGAAGTGGGCCCCGGCCCCGAAGGTCAGCACCCGGTCGCCAGCCGGCTCGGCGGTGATGTCGAAGATCTCCCCCGAGATCGTTTCCCGGTTGGCGCGCTCGGCACAGATCGCGACGATCGTGCCGGCCGGGAAGATTACGCCGCGGTGCTCGATCTGCTCAGTGCACAGCCGGGCGGTGAACGGCGTGATCGGCTCGAACCTGAGCACCTCGTCGACCGCCCGGCCGGCCAGCTCCGGCTGTCGCCGCAGCGCCTCCCACTGGTCAGGGTGCGCCGCGAACAGCCGCAGGGCGTGCGCTAGCTGCGCCGCCGTGGTGTCCACGCCGCCCGCGAGCACGTTGAGCACCAGGTCGACGCACTCGGGCCCGGTCAGCCGCTCGCCTTCCGCCTCCGCCAGGAGGAGCGCGCTGATCAGGTCGTCGGCCGGCTCGCTGCGCCGGCGCGCCAGCAGTCTGGCGACGTAGTCGTATAGCTCGCAGACGGCCTGCTCGATCCGCTCGGGCTCGGCAGCGAGCGCCCGGATGTCGAACTGCCGCTGCACCAGGCTGGACCACTCGTGCAGCGCCGCCGCGTCCTGCTGCGGCGCGCCGATGACCGCGGCGATGGTGCGCGCCGGGAACGGCCCGGCGAACCATGACACGAACTCGCACTCCGGCCGGCCGGCTAGCTCCAGCCAGAGCGCGCTGGCGATCTCGCGCATCACCGGCCGCCACCTGGCGGCCGACCGCGGCGTGAAGGCCGGCGCCACCAGGGCGCGCAGCCGCCGGTGCCGGTCGCCGGTCAGATTCAGGATGTTGGCGTCGATCTGCTCGGCGAGCCGGCCGCCGGTGATGCCGAACAGCGCGGCGATCTCCCGGCCAGGGAACGCGGTCTGCCTGGCCCGGAGAAAGAACTCGCCCGCCTCCCGGTCGAGCACGAGGTACGCGATCGGCGACCGGACCAGCCAGCCCTGCTCCCTGACGGCGGCGAGCCGCTCGTGATAGGCGTCGCCCGACAGGTCAGCGTCGGTAATGTCGAACTCCGGCAGCTCCAGGTCGCCGACCAGGTCAGCCATCTCGCGCCGCACCTCCGCCCGCTAGCGCGGGCCGTCCGCCCGCCGTGTCCCGTTATCTCCGCCAACGGTAACCGCAACCTGCCACGCCAGCCAGAGCCCGCTCCGCTCGTCCTCGACGACCAGGCGCTGATCGTCAACGTGGCGGGCAAGGGACTGGTTGTCATCACCGGCTGCGGGCACGCCGGAGTGGTCAACATCTGCCGGTACGCCACCCGGCTGACCGGCGGCCAGCCGCTCTACGCGGCGATCGGCGGCTTCCACCTGCAGGGGCCCATCTTCGAGCCGCTGATCCCGAGAGTCCTCGACGACCTGG
>WNGK01001267.1_pt1 | contig 27116 bp, 24 predicted proteins | sample 5400601 | NCBI WGS metagenome assembly WNGK01 (sample SAMN13153376, study PRJNA577476) | soil metagenome | isolation source: 60 cm soil or saprolite under Garry oak tree replicate 1 | place: USA:California | collected 2016-06-15
CTAGCCCAACCTTCGCAGTTGCGGACGTATTTCGGCTTTTTTGCTCTGATTTTTATTGTTAAACGGTGTGTTTTCATCGTCGCTCTCTGAAAAAACGGTAGAGTGGAGACCAAGTGTCTTCCCTTCGACGCCGGACTTCTGTCAATCTGCAGTCGGCATGTTTCTGCGCAGCAACAATCGCAAAAAAGACGGCAAGGATCATCGCTACTTCAGCATTGTCGAAAACCATCGCCTCGCTTCCAACAAGACGATGCAGCGAACCGTTCTCTATCTCGGGGAGATCAACGACGAACAGCAAGCGGCCTGGCGCAAGACGCTGTCGGTGTTCGATGAAGAGCAGCAAGAGTATGCGAACCTGAGTTTGTTTCCCGACGATCGCGAGATTCCCGCCGATGCCGTCGACAGTCTGCAGGTGAAACTGAGCGGCCTGGAACTGCGGCGGCCTCGGCTGTTCGGCAGTTGCTGGTTGGGGTGCGAGTTGTGGCGGCAACTGGGCTTACATGAGTTTTGGGACACTCGCCTGGCGGGATCACGAGAAGAGGTGGCTTGGGAAAAGGTATTGCAACTGCTGGTGGTGAACCGGCTGCTGGATCCAGGCAGCGAGTTTCGCGTGCATCGCCAGTGGTACCTGAGCACGGCTATGGATGCACTGCTGGGAACGGATTTTGCGGTGGCCGAGAAAGATCGCTTGTATCGCTGTCTGGATCGCGTGCTGGAACATAAGCAGGAACTATTTCTGTGGCTGCGGCAGAAGTGGGCCGATCTGTTTCACGCGGAATTCGAAGTGCTGCTCTATGACCTGACGAGCACGTACTTTGAAGGGGCAATGGAAGAAAACCCCAAAGCCAAGTACGGTCACAGTCGCGATCAACGCACGGACTGTTTGCAAGTGGTGATTGCGTTGGTGATCACTACGGATGGTTTCCCGTTGGCCTACGAAGTGATGGATGGCAATACCAGTGATCGCGCTACGCTCCGCGGTTTTCTGGACAAGATCGAGAGGACCTACGGCAAAGCAAAACGCATGTGGGTGATGGATCGCGGCATTCCGAGCGAAGCGATGTTGCGGGAGATGCGGGATCCAGCCCGGGAGATTTTCTATCTGGTGGGAACCCCGAAAGGCAAGATCCAACAGTATGAAAAGAAGTGGCTGGATCTGCCCTGGCAGAAGGTCCGCGAGTCGGTGGAGGTGAAACTGTTTGAGCAGGAAGGCGAACTCTATGTGTTGGCCAAAAGTGCAGGAAGACAAGCCAAAGAGACGGCCATGCGCCGCAAGCGTCTGGCCCGCTTACTGAGAAAACTACTTGCCATGCGTCGGAGTTTGCCTTCTCTGGTCCAGTTGCTGATGCGCTTGGGGGCCGCGAAATCGGCAGCGGGCCGCGCCTTCCAGTTCGTGCACCTGCGAGTACCGAGCGAAGGCCAGAAGGTCACGCGGGAAACGTTCCAGTTTCGGGTGGACAAGAAAAAACTCCAAGCGGCGGAATGGCGCGACGGGCACTACTTGCTACGCTCCAACCTGACTGCCGGAGATCCGTGTGTCCTGTGGGCGCGCTACGTGCAGCTGACACAGATCGAATCGGTCTTCCGATCTCTCAAGAGTGAACTCGGCATACGCCCCATCTACCATCAACTGGAGCACCGCGCCGACGCTCACATTCTGATTGCCTTTCTCGCCTACTGCTTGCAGATCACCCTGAAGCATCGCCTACTGCTGCACGCCCCGGGGTTGACGCCTACGGCGGTGCTGGAGAGGTTGGCCGAGATCCAAATGATCGACGTCTGGATTCCCACCGTCGATCAACGCTGGTTAATTCTGCCGCGCTACACGCAACCTTCCTCAGACACCAAGCTGCTCATTGAGAAGCTGCGACTGGAGTTGCCGAGCCAGCCGGCACCGCGCCTCACTGCGCAAAAAAGAGAGTAACGAAATCGAGGTACAGACATTCTGATGGCGGGCTCGTTTGTGGTGAAGACCTTTCGATAGCCTCAACTGATTCCAAAGCACTTAACCAGCTCAGACGCGCGGAACTGCGGGGGCAGAAACCACAGCCGCGGCAACCGTCACGCCGCAACAGCATAATACGATCCTTTTCGACCGCTGGATCTTTGCCGCCTCAATGGTGATTTTCGGTATTCAACACTTCATGTATCTCGCTTTCATCGCGACCCAGATCCCCGCCTGGATTCCCGGACACGTTTTTGGGGTTTACCTGACCGGAACCGGCTTCATCGCCGCCGGAGTAGCAATCATCACCGGCGTCTTCTCCCGCCTCGCGTCAACCTTACTCGGAATCATGTTCCTCCTCTGGGTCCTGCTGCTTCGCGCGCCCTGAGTCGCCGCCGCCTTGCACAACGGCAACGAGTGGAGCAGCCTCTGGGTCGCCCTATCCTTAAGCGGCAGCGCTCTCCTGATTGCCCAGTCCTTTCCTCGACCATCGGTCGCCTAGATATAACTAGCTCCCATAATCCGTCTTGACAATAGTCGTTATAACGACCATACTCTGCTCAAGGTGAGGTCTAAAAACCAACCCGGCCGCAAAGCCGCGCGACTCGCATCTCCTGAGGAAGCTGCATTCCTCGATCTGTTCCGCACCTGCGATCTCCTGTCACGCGGCCCAGCCCAGGTACTTAAGACCGAAGACCTGTCTCCGACGCAGTACAACGTGCTTCGCATCTTGCGCGGTGAGCCGGCGGGACTGCCTTGCGGCGAGATTGCCGGCCGCATGATTACGCGGGATCCAGATATCACACGCCTGCTCGACCGGCTTGAAAAGCGAGGCTTGATCTCGCGCTGGCGGGAGACCCGAGATCGGCGAGTTGTACTAACGCGGATCGCTCCCGAAGGGATCGAGTTACTCGCGCGACTCGACGAACCCATACATCAAGCGCACCGCAAGCAACTGGGCCATCTTGGCCGCGAGCGCCTGAACAGCCTGGCCAGACTGCTGGCGGCGACGCGCAGCGAGTTGCCCTGATTTTTTAACCCTATTTATTTGTTGTAACGAACATCGTTTACACACATCTAATGCGACAAGAGGATAAAATCATGAGCACATTAGCAACTCTCGACATTTCAATCACCACCTGGAAGATCGATCCGGTTCACTCCGTGGCCGAATTCAAGGTCAAGCACATGATGATCGCCAACCTGAAGGGTCAATTCACTGGCGTCTCCGGCGCGCTGTCCCTGGACGAGAGCGACCTCAACCGCTCCCACGTGGAGGCTTCAATCGACGCCGCCTCCATCAACACCCGCGAGGCCGATCGCGATACGCATCTGAAGAGTGCGGACTTCTTTGACGTGGAGAAATTCCCCACCCTGTCGTTCACCTCCACTCATGTCAGCCGCAACGCCGATGGAGATCTGACAGTCGCCGGCGATCTCACCATTCACGGCGTCACCCGCAGCGTGACGTTCGCCGTCGAAGGACCGACACTTCCGGCCAAGGATCCCTGGGGCAACACCCGAGTGGGATTGTCGGCAATCACAAAGATCAATCGCAAGGATTTCGGCCTGACCTGGAACGCGGCGCTCGAGACCGGCGGCATTCTGGTCGGCGATGAGGTGACCATCACCCTCGACGTTGAATTCGTGAAAGGCTGAACCATTCTCGCTCTCGTCTCCGGCAGCAGGCTTTTTTGCATCAAAAAGCAGTTGGCCAAGGAGATTAGATTATGGACACCGAAACTACCCAGCGAATACTCGAAGAGTTGGTCCCCACCTTCGAGCGGCTGGAGACCCAGAGCGCGGCGGTTGTGCACTTCCTGAAGGCAAAAGGCATCGCCAACGATGAGGAACTCGCGCCCTATTTGGAGCAGGCGGCGAACGCAAGCAGCATCAGATGGGGTGCCATCCGGCTCAGGATGGCACGGCTTCTCGCCTCGGTTCAAAAGAACACGGAGCATGCGAGCGAAGTTAACAAAGTCAAAGCGGAAGAAGCGGCGACGAAGGAAGGAGACAAGACAACGAACGAACCGGACCAAGCGGCCCAAGAAGACAGTAAAGCGGAGACTCACACCGCCGAAGAAAATGCCGAACCAAGTAAGCATTCCGAAAGCAATGAGAAAGAGGCAGATAAGAAAGATAAGAAAGATAAGAAAAGCTTGACCGACCGCGACCCCAGTGAGCAACCCAAGAATGACAATCAGACAACGGCTGGCAAGGACCTGGGGAAAACTAAAAAGGAAACCGCTGCCGAGAAAATGGACGGCGATGTCGAGTCACATCGGGCCGGGGCTGAGCGAAAGCCGTCAGAAGAGGAAGCTGAGACTGAAAACCACCAGAGGGCGACCCGCACGCGTAAGAGCGCCTGAAGTATCCGCCGAGGCCGAGGCGCAACGCCAGCACGCAGACGTCACCATCTGCACCGTGGAAGAAAGCGGCAACCTGCTCTTCCTCGAAAACCGACGGCGTGCCCGCAGCACGATTCAATGGGCGCAGAAAAAGGCCCACGCCGCCTTCTACCAGAGCCCCCCTCGAAGGATGCACAAGACACAGTCCAGAGAGGCAAGTCGAGGCGCTAGCCTATCCCGATTTTTCCCCAATCAGGGAGGCCTCCCCATCCTCGCCGACGGACAAATCCTCGGCGGCATAGCCGCCAGCGGCGCCAAGTCCGAAATCGACGAGGCCATCGCGCAAGCCGGGCTGGACGCGGTGTCTAAGAAATGAGCGGGATGTTCAGCGCCGCGGATTGAAGAAAAACACGGAAGTTTGAGCATTCCTGCGCCGCGGAAAAGAGCCCTCATCACCGACGTATCAACTGCCGCCAAAGAGGAAATTCACCACATTTCCGGGTTCATGCCAGCGCGGCGGGGACGTCCGATCGGATGTGTTTCTGGAATTGAATTCAGTTCTTAGTGCAAGTTCATTTCGCGCTGGAGTTTTTGCATCGCGGGATAGGATCGAAACGCGGCAAATGCTGGATCAATGCCGGTAGTCTCCATGCGCTCGACATGTGAGCGCACCCCAGCTTCTAGTTCGGCAAGGGCCGCTGTCCGATTGCCGAGGTGAGCATATAGAAATGCCATGTTGTAGTACTGCCTGCCTTTGGAATTACGCTGCTCACGTTGCAGCAGGGTTTCCCAATATCCGCGCTCGCCGCGCGAAGCATATGCGAAGCGTAGCGCACGTGCCAGGGCTTCTGCTCCCGCAGCATCACCGGTGCGCAGGGCGACCGCCTGTTGCACTTGCGGGATCGCTTCGTTAAAGCGGCCGGTCACGGCATAGATACGCGACAGGCCGCTGTGCGCGCCCCTGCTTAATTGGGGTCCGCTGTTAAGAGTTTCTGAAAGCGCTGTCCGGCTGTCGAGAAATCACCTTCATAGTAGGAGTCGAATCCCTGCTCGAGCTTCCATAAGGGATTCAGTGGATCCAGTTCGATAGTTTTCGCCGCCTCTCGGTTAGCCTCTTGGAACCGGCCGTGAATCTCGAAGATGTCTCCATACCGACGGTGCGCTCGCGCCAGATTGGGGTCAAAAGTGAGAGCGCGCTCATATTCCTTCTAGGCGGCTTCCCAATTCCAGTCCATCATGGCAAGCTCGCCGAGAGTGGCATGCGCTTCGGCTTCGGAATCCTCAAGCGCGACCGCCTTTTGTGCGTACTCACGCGTCAGCCGGACCGCCTCTCCGGCCGGCATCATTCCGACTGTTCCTAGCGCATCGTAGGTTTCAGCCATACCGGTGTATGTAGCTGCATATTGTGAATCAATGTCGATGGCACGCTGGTACAAGGCGAGCGCCTGCCGCAAAGAGCTCCCGGTCAACTCGACCTTTGAAGCGCGGGCTTTGATATAGGCCTCGTATGCTTCCAGCGAGGGTGTGCGCCTGAGATAGCCATCCGGCGTTCCAGTCAATGCTGTCGTCACGTTTTCGGCAATGCCCGCTGCGACTTCCGCCTGTAAACTCATTAAGTCGCGCGTTGTCCTCTGGTACGTTTTCGCCCACACGTGCGTGTCATTGGAGGCCCGGATCAACTGTGCGGTGATTCGCACTTCGTCGCCTTGGCGGACGACTGAACCCTCCACGATGGCATCCACACCCAACTCCAGCGCAATTTGTGGCAAGGACGCGCGCGAAGCCTTGTAGTGCATAGCCGAGGTTCGTGAGGTCACGCGCAATGGTGTGCTTCGCGCCAGCTCCGTCGTCAACTCGTCCGTAAACCCATCTGCAAAGTAGTCCTGCTCCGAAGTCGCGGAAAGATTCTCAAACGGAAGAACGGCGATGGAACGGATCTGTGCTGCGCCGGCCACGGTGGGTTGTCGTGGCTTCCACCAACGCGGCACGACCCATGCGGCAATACCGATCGTCAAAAGGAGTATCGCGGTCACGAGCAGCCGGAATAGAGTCGCGTGCGTCCTTAACCATTTGACGCGAAACGGTCGGTCTGCTTTGCCGCGCAGATTTGGGGCTTCCAGCCGCTGGGGCTTGCTCCTTGTCCTATACCAAAACCGCCTGATACTCCTCGTACACGCCCTTGAAGTCGGTGATCCTATGATCGCCCTCGAAGTGCCAAATCCTGGTCGCCACTTCGTCGATCAAATCTTCGTCATGAGTCACTAAGAAGACGGTCCCCTGATAGCGCTGCAACGCAATGTTGAGCGCGTTAATGGATTCGAGATCAAGGTGATTGGTGGGCTCATCGAAGACCAGCACGTTCGGCTTTTGCAGCATCAGTTTGCAGAACAGCAGCCGGCTTGCCTCTCCGCCGGAGAGAATTTCGGTACGCTTGTCAGCGTCTTCGCGCGGGAAAAGCATCTGTCCCAGCAAGCCTCGGATCTCTTCGTGCGCAGCGGCAGGGTCCCATTGATGCAGCCATTCGAAGGCTGTGGTCCCCGGCTCGATCAGCGCTTTGTGGTCCTGCGCAAAGTATCCCACTGAAGCTTCGTGTCCCCAGATAACTTTGCCGTCGTCGACAAATTGGCCATCGTAGCCGCTGGTCTTGCGCAGCTCGGCGTCAGTGATGGTGGGTGCGTTCGCAAGCAGTGCGTTCACCAAAGTCGTCTTGCCCGCACCGTTCCGGCCCATCAGGGCGATCTTTTCGCCGCGAGTCACGCTGGCGGTGAAGTTGCGCACCACCCGAGTCTCGCCGTACGACTTGCTCACGCCTTCCACTTCGAGAATGTGCTTGCCCGACGGCCGCTTCTGCTCAAACTTCAAGTATGGACGCTGGATATTCGACCTCGCCAGCTCTGTCACCTGCAGGCGCTCCACTTCCTTGCGCCGCGATTGCACCTGGCTCGATCGCGTTCCCGCCGAGAAGCGCGCAATGAAGTCGTTGAGCTGCGAAATTTTCTTTTCGCGCTGCGCGTTTTGACTTTCGATCTGCGAACGCACCTGCGTCTTAGCCACCACCATGTCGTCGTAAGTGCCGGTATAAGTAATGATGGTTTCGTAATCAATGTCGGCGATGTGGGTGCAGACGCGGTTCAGAAAATGGCGGTCGTGCGAGATCACAATGAGTACGCCCTCAAACTGATTCAGAAATCCCTGCAGCCAGTGGATGGAATCCAAATCCAAATGGTTTGTAGGCTCGTCGAGCAGCAGCGCTTGCGGATGCCCAAACAGCGCCTGCGCCAACAGCACACGAACCTTATGCCCGCCCGGCAGTTCGCCCATTTTCCGTTCGTGCAGTTCATCTGGAATATCCAGGCCCTGCAAAAGGACTGCGGCGTCGCTCTCGGCGGTGTAACCGTCTTCCTCGCCGACAATGCCTTCCAACTCGCCCAGCCTCATGCCGTCGGCATTGGTCATCTCCGGCTTGGCATAGAGCTTGGCACGCTCTTCCAATGCTGCCCACAGCCGCCGGTTGCCCATGATGACGGTATCAATCACGCGGTAGCGGTCGAAGGCGAACTGGTCCTGGCTCAACACTCCGAGCTTCTTCGGCCGCACGACCGTTCCCTTCTGCGGATCAAGCTCGCCGGAGAGCAGCTTCATAAACGTGGACTTACCCGCCCCGTTAGGCCCCGTCAGGCCATAGCGCTTCCCAGGCGTAAAGCCGGTGGAGACTTCGTCAAACAGAATTTTGGCGCCGTAGCGCATGGACACGTTACCGACTGAAATCATGTTTCTCTGTTCTCTTCTATTTCTCTTTTGTTTCTCGTTGGGAACTGCGGAGGAATTGCCCAAAAGGACGAACGCAGCTACTGTATTCAGGATATCATGGCACCCTCGTGGAATCAGACGTCGCCGGTTACCCACGGGTCTTCTATAGGCATAGGGAACCATTGAGGAGCTTCCTGCGTCCAATCTGATATGCGCCTCGTCATCCTGGCTTCCTTCTATCTGCTGCTGGCTGGGGGTTCAGCCGCACAGATCACGCCTTCCGCAAAACCGTCTTTGTGCACAGTGTCGGGACAGGTCGTGCAGGAGCCGGGCGGTATGCCGCTGAGGAAGGTCGTCGTTTCCCTGGCTCCGGCAGAAGGCGGGTTCGAGGCTGAGAGGGATAGCCTGGGCCCAAACGCCGCCGTCACCGATGCCGAAGGCCACTTCCGCATTGAAGGAGCGCAACCGGGCAACTATCGGATCAGTCTGGATCGTGACGGGTTTGTTGCCACGAACCACAGGTCACGCGTTTATTCCTCTGCGTCGCTGTCGCTTACAGCAGGACAGGAAACCACCGGCCTGCTTCTCCGCATGCAGCCTGCGGGAGTTGTCCAAGGAACGATCGTAGATGAAGAAGGCGACCCCGTGTCGGGCGTGCAAGTGGTCGTGATGTCTCCGACAAGTCAAAACGCCTTCGGGGGCGGACAGACCAACGACCTGGGTGAATATCGGATCGGCAGCCTCACCAGAGGTGAATACCTTGTGCTGGCACAAACCAGCCAGATACCGGTGATAAACGGCGCCAGACCGCACGAACCAAGAGTCTTCGCTCTCACGTATTACCCGGGCACCGTGGACCGACACCAGGCAGCGAAAGTTGAAGTTCATCCCGGAGAAGAAGCCGGCGCCAGCTTCAATTTAATCTCCAGCCGAACATTTACTGTCCGCGGCAGCGTTTCTGGTTTGGCACCTCCAAGCCGGTCAGTTAACTTGCGCGCTGGAGTGCAGACGGTAACTTTGTCGGGCGATCGAGAGGGTCAGCAATTCCAAGGATCCATTCTCCCCAATGAGACGTTCGAAATCAGCGGCGTATTGCCGGGGTTATATCGAGCCCGAGTCATCGCCCAGAGGGCGGGCGTCTGGCAGACTATTCATACCAGCCAGACCGTCGAAGTTCGCAGCGCTGACGTTGAGGGACTCCAACTGGCTGCTGAGCCGGCCAGCGAAGTACGCGGCCGCTTTCGCATGGACAGGGAAAATGACCAGAAGCCGGACTGGTCGCAGGTAAACATCCAGATTGATCCCGATGAGCGCTACGAATCAGAGGGTCCGGTTGTGGGCAAGGTGGTCACAGACGGGTCATTCAACGTCGAAGTCCCCGCGGGCAACTACCACGTGGTCGTCACTTCCAATTCCAATTTAGCGGCGTGGCGCGACTTCATCGTGAAGGAAGTAAATCTGAACGGGAAGGACGTTGGGGACTCTGGATTTTCGGTTACCGGCGGCATGGTCTCTCTTGAAATTGTCGCCAGTGCCGAAGGCGGCGCGATCGAAGGCAACGTCTTGGATGAAGACGGCAAGCCGGCTCCCGACGTGCCCGTCGTCTGCGTCCCTGACGCCCCGCGCCGCACGCGCCGCGACATTTACCAGCAAGTCCAGACCGATCGGCAAGGCCACTTCGACCTGCGCGGATTGAATCCGGGAGAATACCAGGTCTTCACTCTGGAAGACACCGCTGAGGACATCACCGATCCGGAGTTCGTGCGCGCGCACGAGGCCCTCGGCCAAACCGTTAAGCTTGAGCCAGGCGAGCGCAAGGGCATCGTGTTGAAACTGTCAGCCGAGAGTAGCCGGCCTTAACCGGTCTGCCTTTGTCGTTTACAATAAGGATTCCGAGTAGGACCGCCTTCAGTCTCGACGGGCCATCCCTGTTCAATGACGCTGTCACTTCCAACGTTTGCCGTCTTTCTCGCCCAGCGCGGCTTCTCGCAATACATTCGCCAACACTTTCTCGACACCACTTTCAAAGGCCTGTACAAAGCCAACGCCTTCGACATGGCTTTGCTCATCCCGTATTTTGTGGTCTTGATTCTGCTGGCCTCCTATGGACTTCACCGCTACACCCTGGTGTATCTCTACTACAAAAAGAAGAAAAATAAGACCGCGGAACCGGCCGAGAAGTTTGCCGACCTGCCTCGCGTGACCGTCCAGCTCCCAATATTTAATGAGCAGTATGTTGTGGACCGTCTGCTACAGGCCGTCTGCCGGCTGGAGTATCCAGCCGCAAAGCTGGACATCCAATTGCTCGACGACTCCACCGACGAAACCGTGGGCGTTGCGCGCAGTCTGGTCGAACACTACGCAGCGCAAGGACATCCGATAACCTACATCCATCGCACTAGTCGCGCGGGATACAAGGCCGGCGCACTACACCAAGGACTGAAAACTGCGACTGGCGAATTTGTCGCGATCTTCGACGCAGATTTTGTCCCGCCTACGGATTTTCTTCTGCGCACCATCCACCACTTCACGGATGCGAAGGTCGGCATGGTGCAAACCCGCTGGACCCACATCAACCGCAATTATTCTTTCCTGACCGAAGTCGAAGCCATCCTGCTCGACGGCCACTTCGTACTCGAACACTCCGGCCGCGCCCGCCACGATGTATTTTTCAATTTCAACGGAACCGCTGGAATTTGGCGGCGGCAGGCGATTGAAGAAGCCGGCGGCTGGCAGCACGACACCCTCACCGAAGACACCGACCTTTCCTACCGCGCACAGCTCAAGGGATGGAAATTCGTCTATCGCCAGGATATCGAATGTCCAGCCGAGCTTCCGGTTGAAATGACCGCGTTCAAGACTCAGCAAGCGCGGTGGGCCAAGGGCCTGATCCAGACCGGAAAGAAAATCCTCCCCCGCGTCCTCAAAAGTGACCAGCCCTTCCGCGTGAAACTAGAAGCCTGGTATCACCTGACCGCGAACTTGAGCTATCCGTTGATGGTAGTGCTGTCAGTACTGCTTCTGCCGGCCATGGTCATCCGTTTTTATCAGGGCTGGTTTCAGATGCTGTACATTGATATTCCCCTGTTCTTGGCTTCGACATTTTCTATTTCCAGTTTCTATCTGGTTTCGCAGCGAGAGCTTTTCCCCAAGACCTGGCCACGGGCCCTGCTCTATCTGCCGTTCCTGATGGCGCTGGGCATTGGCCTGACGGTCACCAATACCCTGGCGGTTCTTGAAGCGCTCGTCGGCAAAAAGACCGCGTTCGCTCGCACGCCCAAATATCGCGTGGAATCGAAGAAGGATAAACTTCACGCCGCGAAATACCGCAAACGTTTGGGCTGGGTTCCATGGATCGAACTGTTGATTGGCAGCTACTTCGCGATGACGGTTTACTACGCCTTGCAGAACGAGAACTATCTTACGGTCCCCTTTCTGCTCTTGTTTGTCATGGGTTACTGGTACACCGGGCTGATGTCGCTCTTGCAGGGACGTTTCGCGGGGCTCTCTCTCAGCGCGGCGGAGAGCCACTCTAAACCCTTTCCAGTCGGCGTGTAGGAGAAAACACTCGCGCTCTGAAGTACCGTTGCTTTCCTTTGCTGCCCCAGAGGTTTAGAATGCCAGTCGCTTCACCCCTGCAAGGAGGCTCTCTTATGAGTTTTCGCAATCTGGCAGTTTGTCTCCTATTGGCGACTGTGCTGACTCCGCTGCTCAGCTGCGGAAACGAGCACAGCGGTGAAACCTACATCTTGATCTCGGTAAATATCAAAGTGCCTTATTGGCAGAGTGCTGCCGCCGGATTCGCGCAGGCAGGTCAGCAACTGAAAGTCGCCTACGCGGTCACTGGACCCGATACGTACGACCCCAGCGCCGAGCGGGAGGCTATGCGGAGCGCGGTGAGCAAGAAAGCTACCGGCATCCTCATTTCGGTAGCCGATGCCAATCTCCTGAAGGACGATATTGACGCCGCGATTAAGTCCGGTATCCCCGTGGTCACGATCGATTCTGACTCCCCGGCCAGCAAGCGGCTTTTCTTCATCGGTACCAACAATTTTCAGGCGGGCCAGATCGGCGGCAAACGGCTGGCACAGGAACTCAAAAGCAAAGGAAACGTTGCGGTTTTCACCATGCCCTCGCAACCTAACCTTAACGAACGCCTACGCGGATATCTCGACGCTCTCGAAGCTTATCCGCAGATCAAAGTGACGCACATTGTGGACATTAAGGGCGATCCCCGCATTGCCTTCGACAGCACAACTCAGTTTCTGGGCAATGACAAGAAAGAACACATCGACGCGTTTGTGTGCCTGGAGGCCATGTCAGGTAACGAAGTCGCAACCGTGCTCGACAACAATAAGATTAAGGGAAGAATCGTGATCGCAATGGACGCGGACCCGGCGACCCTGGGATGGATTCAAAAGGGAGTCATTGCCGCGACCATCTCCCAGAAGCCCTACACCATGGCCTTTCTAGGCCTGAGAATGCTGGACAACTTGCATCACGAAGGCCTCGCCACCCTGGATTCCGATTGGACGCGTGACAGTTTCGCGCCCGTGCCCGCGTTCGTGGATACCGGATCGGCTTTGGTGGATAAGAGCAACGTGGACGCGTTTGTTGCAGCCTCAAAATCCTTTGTAGGAAAATAAAGACAGGAAAATAAACGAACTCATGAAAAAGGTCTTGCTTCCAGCCATTCTCTGCGCGATGGTTTCCTTTTGCCTGCTTGCGAGCGCGCTCGACCGTCAGCCCAGTTCCGACTACCGGGCCCGCCGCGAAAAGCTGGCGGCCAAACTGGATGGCGGCGTGGCTCTGGTATTCGCCCCTCCTGAAGCCGAAGGTCCCAACGCCATTTATGGCTATCGTCCCGACGACAACTTCTATTACTTGACCGGCTGGCCCGAGCCGGGCGCCGCGCTGCTGGTGGTATCTTCAAGCGAAGCGAAAGACAATTCTCCGGCGCGGCCCTACAGCGAGATCCTGTTCTTGCCCAGTCGGAATTATTCCGAGGAGCGCTGGACCGGCCCCAAACTCGGGCCTGACGATCCCAAAGCCGCGCAACTGACCGGAGTTGATCGGGTCGAAGCTCTCGATAATCTGCGCACTCGGCTGGTCAGCCTGTTCCCAGACCGCGGCGTAAAGATCCACACCGACGTCCCCGCAGGAGACGAGACGTCCAACTCCGCCCAGCCGCTAGGTTGGCTGAAGAACGCCAACGCATTTCCAGTGGGGACTTCATACCACGACATCCGTCCGCTTCTAGCCTCGTTGCGCACCGTCAAAGATGATGGCGAGATCGAACTGGTCCGCAAAGCCACCAATGCCTCGATTGCGGCTCAGTTCGCAGCTATTCGAGCAATCAAGCCCGGCGTGACCGAACGCGAAATTTCAGCTCTTCTGCAATATGAGTGGGGCAAGCGCGGTTGCGAACGCCCGGCCTACGCTCCCATTGTCGGCTCAGGCCTCAACTCCACCGTGCTGCACTATTCAGACGACTCAGGCACAATTCAGTCTGGCGATCTCATCGTGATGGATGCCGCCGGTGAATACTCTCTGTATGCCTCCGACATTACTCGCACCCTGCCAGCAAATGGCAAGTTCACCCCGCGCCAGCGCGAAATTTACGAAATCGTCCTCGGCGCACAGAAAGCCGCGATCGCCGCATTCCAATCCGGCAAATCGCACTTGCAGAAGAACCAGCCGGATACCATCTCACAAGCTGCCTCCGACTACATAAATACTCATGGCAAAGATTCCCACGGCGAGCCGCTGGGCAAGTACTTTATCCATGGCCTGGGTCACTATGTTGGCTTGAACGTTCACGACCCGGGCGACTATTCCGTGCCACTAGGCCCCGGCGTGATTTTCACCATCGAGCCCGGCATTTACATTCCCGAGGAAAAACTCGGAGTCCGCATCGAAGACATGTTCTACGTGGATAAAAACGGCAAACTGATACGCCTCACCGAGTCCCTGCCCCAGACTCCGGATGAAATCGAGCGATTGATGTCGGGAAAGTAGCGGATATCCGAATGAAAACGACCGTGGGTGGAGCAGCGCTTCCAGCGCTGCATTAAGCCTCCGCATTGACCTCGGCTTGAGCCGCTGAGGTCAAACCCCTCACCTTTTGCTATGCTAGGTCATCGTGCGGATGATCTGGTTGTTCCTGATCGTAGCTGTCGCCGCCGGAGCTGTGGTCTGGGCCGTCTTGTCCGCATACGTTCGAGTGCGGCAGCGCCTTAGCAACGCTGCGAATCGGAAGTCGGAGCCAGATCAGCCGAGAGCCGGTCACGAGCTTTGAGTAAGACGGTGCTCAGAATTCCACCCATTTCGTTCGCGGAGAAAAAATCTTGTCCACTCTCACCGCCGTCAGCACCCGCGAGATCAGCATTGCCCACAGCCCCGATTCCGATGACGCCTTCATGTTCTACGGGCTGGCCACGAACAAAGTCCAGGTCCCTGGCCTCCGCTTCATGCACACCCTCTGCGACATCCAGACCCTAAACCAGAAAGCGATGAGTGAAGAGGGCGACGGCGTCTACGACGTCACCGCCATTTCTTTTCACGCCTATCCTTATATTCAAGACCACTACGTGCTCATGACCTGCGGCGGCAGCGTCGGCGAAGGCTACGGGCCAATGATCGTTGCGCCCCGCGCATATCCGATAAGTGAAATCAAGCGAAAGACCATTGCGATCCCGGGCAAACTCACCACCGCCTATCTGGCGCTGAAATTGTTCGCTCCCGGAATTGAGACCGAAGAGGTGCCCTTCGATCAGATCATCCCCAGCGTACTGCAAGGAAAATATGAAGCGGGATTGATTATTCACGAAGGCCAGCTCACTTACGATCAGTCCGGTCTACACCGCATTGTGGACCTCGGCAAGTGGTGGCAGAAAGTGACCGGTCTGCCCCTGCCCCTGGGCGGCAACGCCATCCGCCGCAGCCTAGGCCCAGAGCTGATTTCGAGCGTCTCCACCGCCCTCCGCGACAGCATTCAGTACGCCCTCGACCATCGCGAGGAAGCCCTCGCCTACGCCATGCAGTTCGCCCGCGACCTCGATCCCCAGATGGCCGACCGCTTCGTCGGAATGTACGTGAACGAGCGCACCCTGGATTACGGGCCCGATGGAAAAGAAGCAATACGGCGATTGTTGGACATGGGTTACCGCGCGGGGATTATTCCCGTAGAGCCTAGAGTGGAGTTTGCGGGATAGCTGCTACCGTCAGACCGTGACCAAACCAATCCTGGCATTTGTTCAGGATTGTATAAATCCCTGTTTGCGCCAGTTATTCAACAGAGCCAGAGCGCCGAGATGAATCGTTGGGCTAAGCTTGTTAGGCGAATCGTCAATGAGACTCGTTTCCGCCTTCGCGCTTACCTCGGCCATATTGTCCCTGGCCATCTGTTCCTGCTCATGCAAGGGGGTTCGAAAGCAGCGGGCGACCGTGCTATTGCGAGAATAGAGGAGTACCGACATCAGCATGGGCACCTTCCGAACTCGTTGGCTGAGATTGGGTTAGAGGACACAGAAGAGGAGCCGATTTACCACAACAAGAAGGACGAAAACCACTAGATTGTTTGGTGTGGTACGACGCTCGGCGAATCTATGACGTACTGCTCGACTGTTGGGCACTGGCAAGGTCACAATTAGCTTCTTTAGAGTGGATCGCCATTGCGCCATTGACAGAGTTCTGAGTGCAAACGCTGATTAGGTCAATCAATCGGTTAACCTTCTGTCACTTTGATCTTTGTTGTGCGATCCATTTGTCCGTGCGGGCTTCGAGGAGATCGAGGGGGAGGGTTCCGCCGTCCAGCATCTCGTCGTGGAATTTGCGTATATCAAACTTGGGGCCCAATTCATTCTGGGCGCGTGCGCGGAGTTCGCGGAACTTGAGCTGTCCGAGCTTGTAACTGAGGGCTTGTGCGGGCCACGCGATGTAGCGGTCGGTCTCGGACTGGATACTCGGCTCGTCGATAGCGCCGGACTTGCGGAAGAAGTCCACGACTTGATCACGCGTCCATCCCTTCGAGTGAATTCCGGTGTCAACGACCAGGCGCACTGCGCGGAAGAGATCCGAGGAGAGACGGCCGTAGTCCGAAACGGGGTCCTGGTAGAAGCCGGCCTCTTTGCCGAGTTGCTCTGCGTATAGAGCCCAACCTTCCACGTATGCGTTGAAGCCGAGACTATGGAGGCGGAACTTGGGCAACCCGAGGAGCTGCTGCTGAACCGATAGCTGCATGTGATGTCCGGGGATGCCTTCGTGGTACGCGATGGCTTCGTCGTTAATTAGCGAGCGCTCAGCAAAGTTGGAGGTGGCGACGACGACGCGACCGGGGCGCTTGCCGTCCGGAGTACCGGTGACGTAGTGGGTTGCGGCCGCGGCTTGAAAGGCAGGTATGGCTTCGACGGTAACCGGCGACTGGGGAAGGAGGGTGAAAAGCTCTGGGAGTTTAGGCTCCATCTGGGCGATGTAGCGGCGGAAACCGTCGAGAATCTGCTCCGGGGAGGTGGGAATGTATTTAGGATTGGTTTTGAGGGAGGCCCGAAAGGAAGCCAAGTCGGCGAAACCCTCCTTTTTGGCGATAGTTGTCATCTCGGACTGAATGCGGTCGATCTCGCGGAGGCCGAGTTGGTGTATCTCGTCCGGCGTCATGTGAGTGGTGGTCCGGGCGTAGATGTCGTTTTCGTAGCGTTTCTGCCCGTCTGGCAGAGAGGTGACAGCGAGGGTGGTACGGCCTTGGGGCGCGTATTCCGTACGCAGGAAAGCGGCGAATGTCTTGTAGGCGGGGATGACGTCGATGCTGATGGCATCTGTGATCTGCTGGGTCAAGCGTTTTTGGTCTTCGAGAGAGATGCTGGCCGGATACTTTTTTGTCGGGAGGAGAAAGGGGTCGGTTTCGATGACGCCCTCGCACTGGACGGGGAGCTTTTCCAGAAGAAATCTGACGGGCATGAGTTTGTCCTTCATGCCAGCACGCAGGACTTCAGTGGTCTGACTGAGGACACGAGGGATCTGGTGAAGTCGGGCGATGTAGTCCTCATAGTGCTTTACGGAGTCGAAAGGGACGGAAAGCGGTAGATCCGCCAGGCTGGTGTGGACGCCATTCTGCTGGTTGATGGGCATCTCGTACTCTTTGAAGTCGAAGTCGGCGATCCGCTGTTGAAGGACGCGAGCCAGGAGATCATGGGAGAGCTGATCCTGGTCGGAGAAGCCGGCAGTTGGGATAGCTTGGAGCCGGGCCAGGAAGTCCATGTCGATCTTGTGGCGCTGGGCGATGGCGTCAAGCGAGTGGGCGGCTAGCTTGTCGTTGTAGCGGTAGTCGCCATAGGCGGTAGCGCGCTCGGGAAAGCTGCGGAGATCGGTTTCGTACTGCTCTTCGAAAACCGCGTTCTGAGCGGCGAGGCGGTCAGCAACGGGTTTGAGGTTTTGGGCGAAAACGGAAGCGGCCACGGCGACGAAGAAAATCACGCTCTGGTGAAGGCGCATAGGTTTTTTGTCCGCGTGCAGAGGGAAAGGCGATTGCGTAAACTAGTTTAACGTACCACCAACGATACTCATGAGCGTTGCGGTCGTAACGTCGCCGCTTCACCAACAACCGCCGCACAGCCTTCGTTCCGCCCACCGTCAGTAGCGGCGTCCTCCGTCAATCAACTCGCGTATCGTGATCTTTCCCAGCGTCGTGTCTTTTCGCAGTTCGCGAATTTCCTCGACAACTTTTTTCAGATCTTCCCGCCCGCTGGCGTCCGTTTTGACCGCCTTCGCCACCGGAGCGCTCTTGAAAACCGCCAATCGTTTTCGTTTCATATCCTTCTACATCCGACGAATAGCCAACAATCAACAGCCAACGACCTTTTCCCTACTTCACCTTCCTCGGAAACGAAAACACCGGATCCACATCCACCGGCACATTCTTAGCCTTATCCAGCGACTGCTGCAACTCCGGCGTTATCACGTCGTACTTCTTAAACCAGGCTTCCGTCCGGGCACGATCACCGGTGGCCTCCATCTCGAGCAGCTCTTTGGCCAGGCTGTCGATTTGGGCGGGCATTTTCTCAAAATCCATTGAATACTTGCCAGACTCCTCACGCGTGATCGCTCCGTGCTCCAGGTAATAGTTGAACTCCATCATCTCCGCCTGGCCATGGGCTTCACCCGCTCCGAACCGCAGCGTACGGAACATTCCCGCAAGATAAGACGCGTAGTATTCCTCCAGCTTGTGTTTCGGCAGCGCTTCGTGATCCACCAGCCACTTCAGGCTGAACATTCCCACCACGTCGGCCTTGGCTTCCTCGAGGCCGCCGTACGCCGGACCAATGGCCTCGCGGATCATGATCTTTTCCCCAGTTGCATTGTGGGCAAAGCCCGGTCCCAGCCCATGACAAATTTCGTGCATAATCGTGCCTAGCAAGTACCCTTCCGCGGAAGCCTTCGCGGCCTGCGCAGGCGGCATCATGTATTTTGCCAGCGGCAGGATCACGTAATTCACCCGCGCGTCCATGAAGTTCTTAAAGAAAAGTTTCTTGCTTCCCTTCAGTTCGTGCACTCGCGGATCATTGGGCAGGTTGTCCGCCACCGCCTGGTAGCCGTGCCCCAGGTCGCCGGTGCGAAATGGCGCGCCCACAACTTCCATCGGCGTTTCCAGTCCATGCTTCGACGGACGGTCGCGCTCCGCCACCGGCAACGCGTCCTGGATATCGGCAACATGCTTCTGAAAGGTTTCCATCCTGCGGCTCTCGTCTTCATTCCGCACCAGCACCGCCGCACCGCAAGTCGCCTTCACCCCCAGCAGCGTGTCATCGTAGGTTTCATAAGGCGCAAAGATCAGGTCGAACTTCGGACGCTTCAATTCCAGCCACGCGATGTCGCTCTTGAAGTAGTCGTCCGTGAGCAGCGCGTCCGCACGCAGCCGCAAGTAATTCGCGAACGCCGCATCGGAACTCAGATCGGCCGCCGCGCGCAGATCCGCCGCCGCAGGTGCAAGAAAAGAACGGTACGCGATGTGATAGGGAATTGCGACTAACGTGCGGCCGTTTATCTGGTCGCCTTGCGAGCGCAGGATCGTGGTCGGACTATAGATCTCCGCGCGCTGCTCCGGATGCTCTTTCACGTACTGCTCGACCTGATCGCGTGTCAGCCCCTGCGGATAGAAGCCGCGCCCTGGAGGCATGGGCTCGCTCCCCACAAAAGGCTTGCCTCCATCGAGCAAATCAAAACGCGAGCCGTTGATCCACAGGTAGCGCCGTAGTTCGACTGCCTTCGGATCTTTACTCCGCTCGAGCGATTGATACAACTCCAAGCCTTCAGGATCAACCTGCCGCCAATAGATATCGTCCAAATAGCGGCACGCGTCCACCAGTTTTGCGACCATCTTCTGTTCGCGCGAGGTGAGTCCGCCAGTGTGGAGTGGCATCTGCACATGCCGGAACCGCGCCAGACGCTGATGGAGATCGGGCACCACGTTCAGGCTGGCAGCGAATGTTTTGTTCCGCCCGCTCGTATGCTGATTGGTTTGGGAAAAAACTGGAAAAGGCGTGCAAGAAATCACTAGTGCAACTGCAAGTACAACCCCTCGGACTTTCATCACTGCGGATTGTAGCAGAGAATTTTTCGTGGATACTCCCGGCAGTACATCCGTAATCCGTCCGTAAGGATCGAAGGGGCGGGCCGAGACACCGAAAGAGATGTAGGGAAGACTAAATGGCTAAAGGGTGTCGGGCAAGCCTATGGCGCGTCTCGCGAGAGTGCAAAGCGTGCAGGGTAGGAAATAGTTCTGCCGAGCTTTTGCAGGTGGAGATTTTGTTCTTGCCATCGCGGGTCAGCAAGCGGGCAAAGGCAGCAAACGCAGCGCGCCCTGCCAGTTAGAAAAGCGTTGCCAAGTCCACCCCAATCGCAACAGGGTGCTGCGTGCGTGATGCACTAATTTTCCGAGAGTGTTGAAGATAAGAAAACGCAGTCGCTTGGGCCGTGCCAGGAGCAACTCCGGCGGCAGTGCCAGCCGCTTCAGAGCCGTCAGCAGGTTGTAGGTCAGCACCGCCAGCCGCAGCCAGGCCGCATTGGCCCCGAAACGTCCGCAGGGCATCACTCCGCCTGCCAGTTCGTTCTTGATTATGTCGTGTACCGCTTCGATTGAGCCCGCTTTTCCCCGATGCCACTCCAGCAACCGCTTCGGCGTCCACTCCCACACATTGCTGACCACGGCGAAGTACTTTACCGTGCTGCCGTCAGCAAACAGTGCCCCCTGCTTCTTGCAGATTCGAACGGCCACATAGCGCAGCGGCTCTCGATACGGATTGCCCGCTTCTTCGGGAACGTAATCCACTTCGCAGCATTCCTTTACCACCCTGCTGTCCTCGCTGTACGGTTGCCAGCGCGACTCCAGTGTAGCCACCATCTCCGCGTGCAACGCTGGATTCATGCGTGCGCTCACCGCAAACCCGATGCGACCTTGCGGTCCTCCCACCCGCTGTTCATCACGCAACCACTCCAGCAAGCTCTGTTCGTGGCAGGCAGAATCGCCACGAAAATAGCGCTCGATGACCGTTTCCGGTAGCGCCTGAAACGCCCGTTGCGTGATCGGCAAGAGCTCCTGGTGCGCCGGCACGTTGCCGTCGCGAAACTCATCGCCTACGACTACGCTCATCTCCGCCCATAAGACCAGTACCGGCTGATATCCCGTCGAACCTTCATAGGTGGGCTTGGCTTCTCGCTTCCAACTCTCGATGATGGTGGCGTCCACATCCAGGGTGGCGATCTTCTGCTCGGCGCAGCGTCGTCCCAGCTCCCGCACTACGTCTTGATTCACCTGCGCCAGACCTTGTAATGCTGGGCTCTCTTCCGGGATATAACTCACCCGCCCGGCCACCAGCGCCTGCTGCGCTTGCTCGATCTTTTCCCCATCGTGAAACTGATAGAGGAATTTCCGCGCCGCTTCCGCGCTCGGCACCGCATGGCCCAGCAGCTCAGACAGCCGGCATCGGCCCGCAGCTGATCGAAATCCTCCAGGCAGTCGCCCCCGGCCGCATTCAACACCACAAAGCTTTCTACGTAGGGCCTCGTCAAACCCCCGCTCTCGTTGCTTCACCCGTAGGTGGCGTTCGACGCTCCCAGGCACGTCCAGCGAACGCGCCGCCCGCACCAGCAGCGGGATCCCGCCCAGCGCAGTCAGACATTCCTCTAAGGGTTCGGGATCAATCTCGAATAAAAACTCACCCGCAGCCGGAGATCTTTTTCTGAGAGCCATCGTGAGTGCAATGTAGCACCCAATCGGTGCATCCTCCCCAACTTCCTTTCCACAGGCCTATACCCCGTTAATCCCTTACCTCGTCATGTTCGGTCTTTAGCTTACGGACGGATCACGGTACATGAGTGATCACGCCGGGAAACGTTATCATATTCACGTGGCTGCACCGTCAAAATCCCAGGCGCTACTGATCGACGCCGATGACACGCTGTGGGAAAACAACATTTATTTCGAGCGTGCCATCGCGGATTTCATCTCCTTCCGGAATCACCGCGAGCGTTCGCCTGCCGAAGTCCGCGAAATCCTTAACGACGTCGAACGCGAAAGCATTGTCAGCCATGGATATGGCCTGCAGAGCTTTGCCCACGCCCTGGTAAAGACCTTCGAGCGGATTTCCGTTGAACCGCTCACCGAGGGTTTGCACCAGACCATCCGCGGATTCGCTCGCACCATTGCCGAGCAACCGGTGCAGCTTCTGCCGCGAGTCGCCGAAACCCTGCATTATCTCGCCGACCGCCATCACCTGATTCTCGTCACCAAGGGCGATTTTGCCGAGCAATCGGGCAAGGTCGAACGCTCAGGACTCAAGCAGTATTTTTCCGCAGTTGAAGTTGTCGCTGACAAAACTATTCCGGCCTATCACGAGGTGGTTGGGAAATATGAACTCGTAAGTCAGCGCACCTGGATGGTAGGCAACAGCCCTAAATCGGACATCAATCCTGCATTAGGCGCCGGAATCAATGCCGTCTTCGTGCCGCACGACGATACCTGGATTCTCGAACACGAAGAACTGGCTTCCGCCCAACCGCCGGGCAGGCTGCTGGTGCTGGACGCCTTTGCAGATTTGCCAGATCATTTCTAGAAGACAATTCATGAAATTTTACACTTGGAGACAACGATGCGATTCGGTTTCTCGATTTTGGTTTGTTTTCTCACAGTTGTTCTAAGTCAGGCGCAGTCTGCAGAGCCGGAGCCTACGAAGCTCCCGCCCGCATCCGTCGCTGAAAAGCTGGTTGGCGCGTGGCAATTGGTAAGCGTCGAAACCGTGGGTCCGTGTGGCGAAATGACCTATCCTTACTACGGCAAGCATCCCGAAGGCTTGTTGATTTATGACCGCAGCGGCTGGATGAGCGTGCAAATCGTCTCCGACCCGAAGCCGGTCATCCCGGACAGTGATTCGCGCGCGGCCATCTTCGCAGCTACGCCCGAGCAAAAAGCACGCGCCCTCGAGGGCTACTACGCTTATTTCGGCACTTGGAGTGTCGACGCGTCGGGCCCGACGGTTACGCATCATCTCCGGCAGTCGTTGTATCCGGGAGAACGCGGGGAAGACTTTGTGCGGCAACTCTCCCTCGACGGTGAGCGTCTGACTCTGGTTGCCAAGGTCCACGAGGAGGGCGAGGACCATCAGAGACGCCTGATTTGGGAGCGTATCCAGCCGGCGCCCTAAGTTTGTATCCGCGCCAAGTGTTTCACGGCGCGACAACGGCACTCGCCTTCGGATCGCCCGCCTTCAGCCGCTCCAGCGCCTTCTGCGCATCCGGCGACAACGGCCCATGTGGCAGGATTTTCAAATACTCCTGATAATGCGCCACCGCTTCGCCAGGATTCCCGGTCTTTTCCAGGCACTCAGCCAGCCGGAAATTCGCCACCGCATCATTCGGCTTATAGACCAGCGCTTCTTTGTACCGTTCGAGGGCCGCGTGATAGTTTTTTCGCTTGAAATAAAAATCTCCGACTTCAACATCCTTGGCGGCCTTATGCGGGTCCCAAGGGTGCATTTCCTGCACATCCGAAGCTGCGTCTTCCGCGTCAACCACTGCAGCCCCGCTCTGGGGATGGTTCTTCTGGTCATCGCTCGGCGGACTCAGATCGATGCGCGTGTCTTTGCTGGAACTTTCTTCCGCGGAGCGGGCGCTGCTTCCAGATTTGTCCCGTTGCCTCTCGGCTTGCGATGAAGAGGCATCGTCCTGCTGTGATAGCACCTGGACAGCCCAGCAACAGAGTGTCAGACAGGAAACGGGCAGGAGGAACCGGGCACGACGAGCCATGCTCATATTTTAGTCCACTGGGCAATACTTGGTGGCCTGCCGTACAACTGCAACCTAAAAAAGGCCGCTCTGCTCTCGCAGAACGGCCCTGGCGAAGTCCTCCGGGGAGGAGGGGAAAAACCTTACATCGAAGGCGGTGCAGGATTCGCAGTCGCACTCGGAGCGGCTGCCGGCGCCTGCGGATTCTCGCCCGTGGTGTTCGTCATCAGACGCACATTCACGCGGCGGTTTGCAGCGCGGCCTTCGCGAGTCTTGTTGTCGTCCACCGGCTTGTCCTTGCCCAATCCGATCACATAAACCTTGTGGGCCGGAATGTTATATTTCGAACCAAGGTACTGGATGACCGATGATGCGCGGCGTTCGCTCAGACCATAGTTGTAGTCCGCCGGACCAACTGCATCCGTGCCACCCTCGACTGTGATGATGTAGCCCTTGGTGTTCGGCACGTTTGTAGCCAGCTTGTCGAGCTCCTCTTTGGCGTCCTTGGTCAGGAAGTCTTTGTCGAAGCCAAAATGCACAGCGGCTTCGCCGACCATGCGATAGTTGTCGAGATTGGCCACCGCATTCGAGAGCGAATCAACCCGGTGGGCGGCGTTGTCAGCCGAGGTTTGTGCCTGGGCTGCCTGCTGACCGGCGGCTTGCGCCTTCTGGTCGGCAGCAGTGGCGGCAGCAGTCACCTGCTGAATGCCGGCCTGCGCTCGCGCGTCAACGTCCTTGATCGACTTGCTGTTCTGCGCGGTCAGGTCGTCGAGCTCGTTGGTCTTGTTGATGATCGGCGTCGTCTGCTGGCGGACATAATTCTTACTCGCACAGCCGACCGTGGCCACCATACTTGCTCCCAACATAATGACTAAAGAAACGCGATTCATATTTGGAGGACTCCTTCCTCTTCTGCAATTTCAAAACCTGGGCAACAGGAGTTTGATTTTCTGTGCCTGGGCGACACGTTCTTCGTGTCGAAACAAATCCTGGGTCGACAATATCTACCAAATCAAACAAAACTCTGGGGTCTAGCTCCTGCCCTGATTCGCAGGCGGCCAGTTCAGCCTGATTGTACTTGAGCACGAGCCATGCCAACTGCGACCCATCAACCAGCATGCTGTAACTTATACAACGGGCAAGGCTTAGACGCAGCCCTATCGTAAACAGGTTGCATCTCTAACCCCCCAAAGTGAGGAAAATTTATATGGTCAGAGCAATTCCGCAGATTTATCAACAAGAAGATCCTGTACCGGCGCCCTCACATGTCCGTCGAGAACCGCTCGACACCAACCTCCGCCCCCCCGGAAACGCAACCCCGCTTCCTCCCAGACCCCGAATCATCCAATAAAATGGAACTTGGAAGCCCGAAACCACCACCCTCATGGACTTGCAACAGAAAATCCGGTCAATCCCGGCCTCTCCTGGCGTGTACCTCTACAAAAACGCCGAAGGGGAGGTCATCTACGTCGGCAAGGCACAAAGCCTGCGTCACCGGGTCAGTTCTTACTTCCACGAAGGCCGCACTGTCGACGCCAAAACCGGCACCCTCGTCCGCGAGGCCGTGGACGTTGACTACATCGTCGTCGCAAATAACAAAGAAGCTCTGGCGCTCGAAAACCACCTAATTAAGCAGAAGAAGCCCCGCTTCAACATTCTGTTGCGGGATGACAAAACCTATCCCTACGTGAAGCTCACCCTCGGCGAGCGGTTTCCGCGCGTCTACGTAACCCGCCGCCTGCGAAAGGACGGCAGCGCGTACTACGGACCCTACTTCCCTGCCAATCTCGCCTACCGGATTGTGGATTTGATCCACCGCAACTTCCTGGTGCCTTCGTGCTATGTGGATTTGAACCGCTCCCATCCGCGCCCCTGTCTGCAGTTCTACATAGGACGCTGCCTCGGCCCCTGTGTGGTAGGCCTGACAACACCCGAGATTTACCAGGAAGCCGTTCGCGATGTGAAGCTGTTTCTCGAAGGCCGTCAGAGTGATTTATCAAGATCTCTGCGCGATCGCATGGCCCGCGCCGCCGAATCTCAGGAATTCGAGCGTGCCGCCAAGTACCGCGACCTGATTTCCACCGTCGAGCAGCTTCAGGAAAAGCAGCGCATCGCCGCGGTTGAAGGCGATGACGCCGACGTCTTCGGATATCACTTTGAAAACGGAATGCTTGCCGTCAACCTTTTTCACATGCGCGGCGGCCGCGTACTCGATCGCCGCGAGTTCTTCTGGGAAGACTTGCCGGAGCTAGAGCCCAGCAGCGACCACGGGGGGACCAATGACCATGTGGGGACGGGCGCCCTCGCCCGTCCAGTCGAGCGAAGCTCGGCGCTTGGCTTCCGTCCCGATGAATTCTTCTCTTCCCTGTTGAAGCAACTCTACATCGGTCAACCTTACGTTCCGCGAAACGTCTACGTCCCGGTTGACTTCGAAGATCGCGAGATACTGGAAGAATTGCTGAGCGAGCAATTGGCCAGCGAGGGTACCCGCCTTACCCGAGTGCATATTCTCAATCCCCAACGCGGCGACAAGCGCTCCCTCATCGACCTCGCCGCCAGCAATGCCAAGCAGCTCTACGACCAGCGTTTTCGGGTGATGAAGCCGAACACCCACGCCATTCAGGAAGCTCTGCAAGACGCCCTCGGTCTTCCCGAACTCCCGAGCCGCATCGAATGCTTCGACGTTTCGCACATCCAGGGCGCGGAGACCGTAGCTTCCATGGTCGTCTGGGAAGATGGCCAGATGAAGAAGTCCGACTACCGTAAGTTCATCATTCGCACCGTGGAAGGTGTCGACGACTTCGCCTCCATGCGCGAAGTCGTCACCCGGCGCTACAAGCGCATTCAACAGGAAAAGCTTCAAAATGAAACGCTGCAGGACGAAAAACGAAAAATGCCGAGTCTGATCCTGATTGACGGCGGGCTCGGCCAGCTTAGCGCAGCCGCCGCTGCCCTCTCTTCTTTACAGATCATCAATCAGCCGCTGGCCGCCATCGCCAAACGCGAAGAGGTCATTTATGTCTTCGGACAGGAAAGCGAGCCAGCGGTCCTCGACCACCACTCGCCAGTGCTGCATCTGGTGCAACTCATCCGCGACGAAGCCCATCGTTTTGCTGTGACCTTCCATCGCAAACGCCGCCAGATTCGCGACCGCTCAACCGAACTGCGGGAAGTTCCCGGCGTCGGCGAACGCACCACACGCCGATTGCTGGAACACTTCGGCAGCCTGCAAGCAGTAAAGCAGGCAGATGTGGCAGCGCTCTCGGCGGTAGTCACGAAGACCCAGGCGGAAGCGATCCTCGAGCACTTTCAGAAATAAAAACCTCGAAGGCTGAAACCTCTGATTTAGGGTGGGGCAGCGCTTCCAGCGCTGCATGAATGCGCCGCTTTCGTTAGCGGCTTCAAGCCACTGAGGTAAAAGTTGAGAGAAAGAGGAGCTCTTCTGTAGAGCGCTAACCAGATCCTCGACGATCGCCAAGTCACTTGATTTCAAAGTTACTGAATGGCTTGCTCAGCAGGGCCGCTTTATATAAATGGCCCACTGTAAAAACCTTGTCCGCGTCAGTTATGGAAGAAGCGTTCGTCCATATCCATTCGTTATTGGCAGTGCGGGTGAAATACATTACGCCGTTGCCGGTGTAAAAGCGTCGGATGTCGCCGTCAATCGCGTGGCGTTGTAGGTTCCTTTTCATTCTTGGCCTCCAGGGATAGATGGATTACTGGGCTGTATAAGCGCTGCACGCCGCGACTCCGGCACAATCTCGCGTAGAAATTCGTCTGAAAAGTTCCTGGCCAGCTCT
>WNGK01001270.1_pt1 | contig 27103 bp, 22 predicted proteins | sample 5400601 | NCBI WGS metagenome assembly WNGK01 (sample SAMN13153376, study PRJNA577476) | soil metagenome | isolation source: 60 cm soil or saprolite under Garry oak tree replicate 1 | place: USA:California | collected 2016-06-15
CTGTGAGGAAGGCCAAGGCGCCGTCGTGGTCGAGGTCGCCTCGGATTCCAGCCGACCGCTTGATGGCCGCGGCGACGTGGGGCTGGCCGCCCAGCCACGCCAGGAACCCTTCTGCGCGAGCCTCATCGCCCTGGGCCAGGGCCCGCCGGTACCCCCGAAGCACCGCAGCCAGCGCGGGTGCCCGGTCGGCCACCGCGCCCAGGCGCTGCTCGGCGAGGGCCTCGGTGGCGGCCAGGACCGCCTCAAGGTCGGCTCCGTCGATCCCGCCGACAGCCAGGACATCCTCGTGCAGGGCGAAGAACCAAGAGTCCACCACGGCCCGCAGGGCGCCCCCCGGCGGTGCCTCAGCTGTGGTCAACCGCTCGCACAGGCGCCGATACACGGTCTCCAGGTGGTGCAGCGGGGTCTCCCCCTCGCTCACTTGAACCTCGGCGGTGGCGAAGCCGTTCGTCCGGGCCCGCTCCGCCAGCCACCGGGCGACGAAGGTCTTGCCGCTCCCGTACTCGCCACGGATCGCCTTGAACCCCGCACCGCCCGCCGCCACCACCGCCAGCTCGTCGGTGAACGCGGCGGCGAACCGATCCGTACCGACGGCGAACGCATCCAGGCCCCTCTGGGGGACGGTCCCCCGGCGCAGGGCGTCGATGATCTCCCGGCGACGATGGGGGGCGATCACGGCGCCTCGATCTCGAACTGCATCGCCGCCAGCTCCCGGTTCAGCACGACGGCGCCGTCGGCCCGGACTGTGAGCAACTCGGCTCCGTCCACGTTCAGCAGGCGCTGAACCAGGGTGAGGGCCATCCGAAGCGTGTCGGGCGGCTCTCCCGTCCGGGCCGCCATCGCGGTGAGCGGGATGGTGCCCCCGTTGGCGTCGAGGATCTCGAGATACCGGCGGAGGCGCTCCTCGGGTAGGGGGCGGGGGAGCCTGGCCCTTCCCCGCTGGCCGACGAAGGCTGGCGCCGCCAGGAGGGCGCCGACCCATCCCGCCTCGGCCCAGGCAGGCTCCACGGACGCTCCTCGCTCGAACAGGGTCGGCTGCCCGCCTCCCCCCGACGGGACGGTAGGAGGCCTGACGCCCGACACGGGCGGGGTTCGAGAGGGTGCACCCGCTTCAGCCCACCACGCCGGTTCGGTCACTGGCCGATACGTCCAGCCCTGAGGGAGGCGTCGCGCCAGGACCTCCACAGGAACGAGCACCTCCTGCGGCGTGGCCCCGCCGTGGTAGCCGTGCTTGTAGCCACCGTAGCGGAGCCGGCCCTGCGCCGGCAGAACCACCCGCCCCCCGCCCAGCAAGACTCGAGGGCCTGCGACCTCGACCTCTCCCTCCCCAGCCGGGGGAGGTGGCGTCCGCCATCGCTCCCCACCTCCTGGGGTTGGACGGGACAGGGAGTCCGGCCCGTGCAGGACATGGCCGTGATCGGCGCTGAGCACCACCACCCGGCCCGCCTCCACCGCCGCGTCGAGGAGCCAGGGGAGGGGACGGAGGGACACCAGATCCCATCCCACCCTGACCTGGTCGCCTCGGGCCAAGTGGTCGTCGACGGAGTTCACCACCACGCCGATTACGCGCTGGTCGGGGTCGGCGACGAGTCGGCGAACCTCATCGGGCAGGGCCATCCCGCTCGGCCCGACCAGCCCCGCCTTGTGGAACAGCACGGGCGGCCGGGTCGAGGATGACGCCGCCCGAAGCCCGGGGTGAGTGGAGAAGCCCTCGCGCTCCTCGGCCTGCCCACCAAAGACCCGGCGCCCCGAGAGAAGGGATGCCCGACTGGCCTCGGTGACCGTCGGCAGGATGGCCACCCCCAGCGGCCACGCCTCCCGGTCGGCGGGGACGGCCGGGGCCCACCCCTCCTCCACGAGGTCGCGCATGAGCCGGTGGGCCACCGGGAGTCCCATCCCATCGCAGACCACGACCAGCACCGGCGCAGCAACCGCCACGGGGGCCACGACATCGTCGAGAACCCGCTCGACCGGGACGAGGCGGGGATCCGGCAGCGGCTCGGACTCAGACCAGTCGGCGAGGACGGAGGCGAACCGAACGGCACGCTCGGCCTGCTCGAGGGCCACGTCCCTGCCCAGGGCAGAGTAGGCCCCGGCGACATCGGGGACGTGATCGCCTTCGGTCAGCAGGCCGAGAGCCTCGTCCACCCAGGCGCCGTCGGCAGCGTAGTCGGCCACCGCCCCAGCGAACGTAGAAGGCATTGCCGGACGGGGAAGCCCCCGGCGCCGGAGCAGGCGGACGGCGGCCTCGGCCATCTCCAGTCGATGAGCTCGCCGCTCCCCGTGATGATGCCGGCGGACCGCGTGGAGGGCTTCAACGGCGGCGGGGAGATCGTTCCTGGCGATAGCGCGGCCCAGGAGGGCCAGCCGCTCGTCGAAGCCCCGAGGGAGGATGTCGGACAGCACCACGAGTTCGATGACTCCCGCCTCTGCCAGAAAGCCTTCGGCGAGATCAAGGAAGGCGGGGGCATTGGGATCGGCCTGGAGAAGGGCCGTCGAGACCTCTCCCCACACGGTCGCCGATCGGGTGTCCAGCCGGTCCCGACCCAAGAGCGGCTCGAGGCGGGCCCGGGCCACACTCTGAGTCTGGGCCAGAACGGCGTCGTCGGTGGTGGCCCAGAGGACCTCGGCGACGAGCCCCACGGCCGCCACGTCCCATCCTCGCCCTGCGGCGAGGAGTTCCACGATGACCTCCACCGGGCTCGCCCCTCCCCCTCCCCATCGCGCGGCCACCCGGCTGCGCTGTTCCGGGGGAAGGGCCGCCAGCGCCACTCCCACGTCTGGTCTTGCCCTCAGGGCGAGGACATCGGAAACGTCGCGAGGGGGGAGGGGCAGCCCGAGCCGGGCCTCCTGCCAGGTCCGCCAGGCCAGGTCGATGTCCAGCACCCCTCCGGCGGGACGGTGATCCGGCCATCCCTCCCCCGGGGCGATGGCGATCAACTCGTCGATCAGCCAGCGCTCCTCCACGAGCTGCGGATCGAGGACGGTGGCCCCGAACAGCGCCAGGACCGACGAATAGGGGTCGAGAAGGAGCACGTCGCCCTTGACTAAACGGGCCAGCACGTCAAGCCCCAGCTCGCTCCCGCTGCACGGGGTGAGGATCACCAGCCACTCCCCGCTCGCCCCGTCCTCGATGAGAGCCTCCCGGACGGCGAGGGGCGATCTGCACGCGCGGACCCGGGCCTGGATCCCGCCCGCTTGGAGAGCGTCGGGGCCGTTCCAGATCGGCTCGGCATGGACGGCGACGGCGCGTTGCCGATGGTCGGCGCTCCGGCAGGCGACCAGGAGCGCCCGGACCTGGGCAGGATCAGCCCGAACCATCGTCGGAAAGCTCCGTGATCTCCCAGCGGAGGTCAAGACTGGCTTCGGTGCGAAGCCGTTGGCGGATCTGCTCCAAGTGCGCCTCGGCCGTGGCCCGGTCGAACCGTCCGGATGCCGGACCCGGCCCTGGGACGGCAGGCGTTGACGGCCCCGCTGCCACTGTGGGCTGGGCGGCGCCAGCGGCCCGGGTCAACAGGTCCGTTGCCGCGGCCTCGGCATCGCGCAGCCGTGAGACCAGAGGAACGGACAGCTCGTCGGCATCCAGCGCCGCGACCAGCCGCTCCCGAAGCGCTGTGGCGTCCCCACTCCAGGGGTCGCCCAGTTCCATGGCGGAGCGCAGCAGGTCCCAGTTCGTCCCCTCAAGCTTCGCGGCAACCGGGCCCGCCTGGGCAATAGAGGTCCCGAGGGCAGCGGCGGTTGTGGCCACCTCGGAGCCGGCCAGCACTTGGACGGGGGCATCGGGACGGCGGCGCAGGTCATCGAGGAGGGCCCGTGAAGCCTTCGCCGTCCGAACGCGATCGCCCTCGACTACCTCAAGACGAGCGTGGGCGGCCTCGAGCCGAGGCACGAGGTCGCGGACGTCCTGCGATCGGTCCGCCAGCAGCTCGGCATGGATGCGGTTCCCGAGGTCGGCCACCGTGTTCGCCGAGAGCAGGGTGCTGGTCGGCATGATGCCCATGTCCTGGGCGCGCTGGAGAGCTTGCTGCCACACAGCAGGGGTGGGGAGGTCCTGCGCCCGGAGTTCCCAGTCCTCCCGCAGGCGCCCGATCTCCGGCCGGGGGATCGGTTGCCCCGCCGCCACGACTACCCGATTCGTCGCCGCCGCCACCAGGAGGATGACCAGGTCGGCCACCTCCGCGGTCAACCCCCGGCGCTCGCTCGGCGTGTCGGCGGCATCGAGCCATCGACGGACCTGCCCAATGGTCACGGTGGGCGCGCCGGCCTCGGCGCGGCGCCGATCGACCAGGTCGGTCCACATGCCGATGTCCGCGACGAAGTGGGCGGCGTACATCGTCCCGAGCCGCAGGGGCCCGGCGACCCGGGTGAGAACCCGACGCATGGGGGGGTCGACGTTCTCCAGCCGGCCGTTCGGCTGCTGCAACGCCCGGGACACCTGGGTCAGGGTGTGGTTGAGGTCCGCCCGCGAGATGAGATCGGTGAACTCGGGGTGCTTGGGGTAGCGGTGGGTGAGCAGCTGGCCGGCCAGGCCCTCCAGAGTCGTGCGCAACGAGGTCCCCACCGGAGGTCGCAGATCCAGGCCTGGATCCAGGGCGATGAACTGCTGCCCCAGTTCCAGCCGCTCCTCGATGACCCCGGCTTCTGCGGGATCGACCCCATAGCTCTGGCGCAAGGCAGCCCCCACCCGTTCCCGCAGGGCATGCTGCTGGTTGACCAACTGAGCGCGGGCCGCGGGACGATCGGTCGGGGCGAGATAGGTTGCAAGCCGGTCGAAGGTCTCACCGGTGAGGATGTAATCGAGCCGGACAAGCTGCCCGAGCTGTTTGAGCGAGGCGGCGGTGAGGAAGTTGGAAAGCCACACCGCCGTCCACTCGGGGGAATGGACACGAGGGTAGTCGACCGCCCGACTCCGGTCGTCCGAGGGCCCGAAGTCTTCGCTGTCCCATGGGTAGTCGATCACGACCTTGGGGTCCGACCCTGCTCGCAGCATCTCATCGGGGAGTTCCACGGTGTCTCTCACGTTGGCGAACACCGCGTCCATCCGCTGCCGAGTCCCCCGCCACGTCACCTCGACCCAAGGAGAGAGGCTCGATGGGTCCCGGATCACCAGGGCTTCGGTCAGGAGATCCCTGACCCGGAGACGCCGTTGCCCCTCGCTGTCAACCATCCGTGCCGCCTCCAGGATCGGCCCGGTGTCGATCCCGGACAGCACGATGGACACGCTAGGGTCTTGGTCGTCGTCCCCCAGGCGCAGCTCTCCCACCTCGGAGGCCCACCGGCGGAGCCTGTCCAGGACCTGCTGGCGCTCGGTCCCCGGAATGAATGCCCGCACGATCCCAGAGTTGAGCGCAGTCAGGCGGCTCACCGTGAGCCCTCGGAGGGGACCCACCTCCGGCACGAGGGCCGCCACCAGGAGGGACTTCACCAAGCGCGCATCGGTGACGTAGGGGTGGGCGGGGGCGAGAGAGTCGGCCTCTTCCTCTGATACCCCGTGATCTCGCAACAGGATGGGACGCCACCGCTGGATCCATAGCCGTCGAGCCTGGGCGAACAGGGCCCGCATGACCTCGGTGAGCGGCTCGTCGCCAGCGTCGATGGCGTCCCACAAATCCCCGAGGGGGACGAGCTGGCCCAGCTCGAACGTCCCCCGACCGTCCACGAGCAATTGCAGCATCACCTTGAGCGCTGTTCGCTCCCGCTGCATCGCGCCAGAGAGGGCCACGAGCGCCTCCACCAGGGCGGGGCTGAACGGGTACAGCCGGCGAAAGGCATCGAGGTCCCCCGTGTCGCTCAGCAGGGTGTCGCGCTCCTGGCGCTCGTCGAGGTCGCGGCGGACCGTGGCGAAGGCGTCGTCGAGGATCTGACGGGCTTGCTCGGTACGGGGACGTAGGAGCCGCTTCTCCGCGATCGCCGGGAGGTTCCGGTCCTCCAGCGTGATCGTGTCGAACCGCCCCTCGGAGTGACGCAGCACATCCATCGCCGAGATGGCCTCCGGGCCCAGGACGTGCTCTCCCACCAGCTCTCGGAGGTCCCGCTGGCGAGCGACGAAGCTCACGATGGGGGCCGGACGCTCAGCGGCATCGGCCTCGACCAGCTTCACGATCTTGTTCCCCTCCCTGCTGACGAAGGCCACCTCACTCATCCGCGACTCGAGCCACAGCACCAGCTCGTCGAGGAAAAGGATCACTGCGTCGTAGCCCAGCCCCTTGGCGTGTCGGCTGATCGCGTCGAGCCCCGCATCCAGCGGCACGAAGCCCTGAGCGGTCGCCTCGGCCTGTCCCGGCACCGCCCGATGGATGGTGCGCAGCAGCGCCCCCACCAACTGGTCGCGCTCGGTCGACCCGGGAGGAGCCTCCAGCGCGGCCTCGAATCGGGAGCCGTCCCATCCCGCGCCGTACTCGCCCCACTCGTCGGCGACCTCCCCCTCGGACAGGACCCGGAAGAAGACCTCGTCGCCCAAGTCGACGCGCTTCTGGCGGGCGTCGTCCAAGAGGCCGTCGGCGACGTAGACGGGGGGAAGCGAGGCGTCGGGGTGAAGCCTCCCCACGTGCTCGACGTAGCCGCCCAGCACCACCTGCTCCATGGAGGACTTGCCGATGAAGTGGTAGGGCACCAGCAGGAACCTCCTGCCGTCGATCCGCGATGCGTGCCTGGCGATCACGGGGGCCAGCTCCGGAACGGACCGGGCGCCCTGGTCGCCCGCCAGCAGAAGGTCAATCACGGCCATCATGGCCGTCTTTCCCGCTCCGAAGCTGGCATGGAGGTAGGTGGCCTTCGACCGATTGTCCGTGACCGCCGAGGCCACCAACGACAGGGCCCGGTCGAAGCACTCGGCGAGCTGCGGCGTCACCACGTAATCGCGCAGCGTCCGTTCCGGCTCGCCGATCGCCGTCTCCAGGCTGATCACGAAGTCGGACTTGTGGACACGTTCGGGGATGTCGATCAACTCGGACAGCAGGGTCATGCGCGGCGCCTCCTCCCCCGGGCGGGGGCCGGCCGCCACGCTACTAGGTCGTCCGCGGTGAGGTGGTGCGCCCGAAGCTCCGCGTCGAGCAGGGCGGCGATCTGGGAGCCGGGGCGATCGAGGGCAGGGTCGGGGTTTGGCTCGTCGTACCACTGCTTCAGCCACGGGACCAGTTCCGCCAGCCCAGCCAACAGTGGCGTGAGGTACTCGCGGTCGCGCCCGTCGCGCTTAGCCTGGAGATACCAGGTGGCCAGGGCCCGGGCCCGGGCCAGATGGTCCCACCCGGCCCAGCCCACGACGAGCGACGGATCCGTCTCCCGCTGCGCGCCAGGGTAGGAGATGAATCGCTCCTTCGGCACGTCTAGCTTCCCCCGGTGGTCCCAGGCCACACCCTGGAAGTCGGCCTTCGTGTACTTCGGAGGAACCGAGATGGGCCCAACGTCCTCCCCATGGTCCTCCCGCCGCTGCAGCTCCCACGTGTGGAGCCACCGAACGTGCTTCCGCATCCCTGCGTCCATGTAGCGTAGGGTCGCCAAGTAGGGAACCCCTTCTGCCTTCACCAGCTCTGCGACCAAAGCGGCGATGTCGACGTCGTCCCGCCCGGCATGGAGAGAGGCCACGTCGACGAAGTCGGCGTCGGTGCGGGCCTCCGCAGCCAGGCGTGCCGTGGTGGTGAGGGCCGCGGGCTGGGGCCAGTACCGTGCCGACTCAAGCCGGTCGAGGAGCCACGTCCGGAGAGCGATCTTCACCTGCTCGTCCCACGGTCTGGCCGCCCACCGCCGCTTGTGCTCGGGGCGTTCGATGAGCCCGATGTTCAGGTCGGTCTCGATCAGCTCGATTCGGCGCTCCACCAAACGCCGGTACGACTCCGACCAGTGGGAGGGAACCTCGGTAATCGGCGAGGAGCCGTGGCGGGCGAACCATGTTGTCTCTTCCTCGCCAGCTGCCATGCGCCGGGCCAGAACGATTTCGAAGGCGCGTTCTCCGAGTTGGAGCGGCGGCTCCGGCTCGTCGCCGGTGATCAGCTCTGAGTCGATGAGGCCGTAGAGGCGGTAGGTCTCCCAGAAAGCGCTCTTGGGCAGCGATCATCTGGGCTCGGAGCTCCGAGTAGCGCTTCTTCCCATGCGCAATCCAATCTGGGGTAGGAACTCCGCCATCAGAGGTTGAGGGGGCCGTCGTCGCGGCGATGTCACTCGCGAACCGATCTAGAAGCATTGCCGTCGCCGAATCAAGGCCAGGAGGGATCGGGAATCGCCGGAGTTTGGTGCCGTCGTGGTCGAAGAACTCCTCCCATTCCGCCCCGCGATAACCTTCGTTCACCCCACCATTACCCTTGCCATGGAAGACTTGCTTCATCCAGAAGCAGGCGGTGGAGCTGTTGAGGACACCGATCACTGGGAGATGCCGAAGCTCATTCTTTTCACCCGGCAAAGTGATCACTGGTGAGGACTGCTTGAACACCTTGCCGCCTCGGTCGAGTACGAAATGATTGTGCGTCGCCACGGACGCGAACACTATCAGGAGTGGTTTGCGATCCCGTTCGCGAGAGAGGAATGCGAATTCCGAGGACGACAGGCCTCTCTCCCAACGAGTCTTGCCAAACATGAGGCCCGTCTCCAGGTATCGGCTAAAGGGCCATGTAACTCGTGGAAGATCGACCGGCTGCAGCGCCCGATCATATGGAAACAAGGCCATCGAACCGCTATGACACCCCCAATCCCGCACATTCTCTCCGCCACAGAGGGGCCGAAATTGGGCGGGAGCTAGACCCCAACGTCGCGCCGTCTGTGCATCGTGACCAAGGAAGAGTTCGTCCTCTCCCGATATGGCATGGAAGCCAATGGATTCGACCATTTCAGTAAGCGCTTCCGCGGCCCGCGAATCGAGAAGCTCCTTTAGTTCAGCAGCCCCCCCACCACCGATGCTCCAGGGATGTTTGTGAAGACGAGATCGACTAAGATCCGCCACGCTCAGGAACTCGCTCCTAGAGCCTGGCGCATCGACCTGGTGAACGATACTCGACCAGACTAGGCCCCGTTCCGGATCGGCTGGCTTGGCTGGTTCCCCTCGGATGCCCATGACTGTGCGGACTGTACGCCCGACTGGCATCCGGTTTCGGCCCAAAAGGATCACGGTTGGAATGCCGTGACCGGGGATATATGCTCCGCTGGTGTCGATAACGTGGGTTAGGTCGTGAGCAGGAGCCCATTGCTCGATTAGCTTCTTCCCGAACTCCCGCTTCATAAAAGAAGCCGCTGTGATCATGCCTACGAAGCCAGCCCTCGCCGGGTCCCCATCATCTCGAGCCTGCTGGAAGAAGCGCTCGGTGAATGGTACGCCGAGTGAATACTTGCCTCGACACGCCTCGAACCGGAGTCGGTATAGGGCATTCATCGCGGGGTCTCTCACTGTGATGTAAGGGGGGTTGCCCACCACGACGTGCCATCCCCGCGATAGAAGCGCTCGAGCCTCTTCGATATCCTCGGTCGCGTATCCATGGGTTGAAGCGGCGGTAACCTCGTCACCGGCCAGGATGCCAACAAGGCGGCCGGGCGGGTCGCCGTGAAGGAGCGAGTCGCCCACCGCGATTTGGATGGGGTAGGCGGGGGCATCGGCGAGGCGGCCGTCGCCGCCCGCGCGGAGAGCCGCAATGAGCAGCCGGAATCGGGCGATAGCCACGGCGAAGGGGTTCAAGTCGACGCCGCCGATGGCATCGAGCGCCCGCCGAGCCAGCTCGCGCGGGTTCGTGCCTGGTTCGGCTTCGCACCACCGCTCGAACAGCCGGCGGAAGGCACCGAGGAGGAAGTGCCCACTCCCGCACGTTGGGTCGATGAGGGTCGTCTCGCGCAGGCCGAATGTGGCCAGCGCGGGGGTGAGCGTGCGGTCGAGGATGAACTCCTCCACGAACTCCGGCGTCTGGAGAAGGGCATACGTCTTCTTGGCGTGGCCGGAGAGGTCCTGGTAGAGGTCGCCGAGGAAACGGGTGTCCCACCGGGGATCGGTGAAGTCGTGGCGGATCTCCCCGGTGTCGGGGTCAACGGCCTGGAACGCCTGCACCAGGGACCGGGCGCCGTCGGCGGAAGGGGCCAGCAGCCAGATCGGGTTGTGGGCACCGAAGACCTCGCCGGTGGCGGGGAGGGCCCGATAGCGGGCGACGATCTCTCGGAGCCAGTGGCGGTCGTCGTGGGCCGGGTTGGCCTGGAGGTAGGCGCTGCGATGGTCAAGTGCGATGGCTCGGCGGTGCCCGGGGCCCCCGAGAAGGGGGTCCGAAACCAGCCTGTTGTCCTCGCAGAAGCGCACGAACACGCAGCCGAGCACCCACGCCACGGCGACCTGGGCATGAAGCCCCTCGGCCCACTCCGGCTTGCCGAGGGCTGTGCGACCGGCGACCGACGCCCGGGCGTACTCGCGTTCGACGACGTCGGCGGTCGCCGGGTCGGTGGTCATCAGGGCACGCAGGTCATCGACAAGAGTCTTCACGAGGGCCCTGCTGTCGGCGAGGAGTGCGGCGGCGTCGATCATCCAGGCTTCTCCGATTCGGGCGGGGCGGTGCGGTGCACATTGCGCAACCAAGGGTCGGGAAGGGCCAGGCGTTCGGCGGATGTGGTCACGGGAACGGCCTTGCCGCCGATTGCTGGCAGCGCGTCGGGATCATCGGCCGGAATGAGCACCCAGAGCGTTCGGAGCGTCTGGCCGGATTCCGGCTGCCGGGTCGTCCGCTCCCTGAGGTCGTCCAAGAGTCCCAGCGTGTCATAGCGGGCCAAGAGCCCGGGATGCATCAGTAGCACGTGGTCGGGGCCGCTCAGCAACTCGGCTCGGACGGGCCCGAGCGCGTCCCGGACCACGGCGAGCAGACGCTGCCACCGTTCGCCGTTCGGGCCGGCGACGTCGGCAGCCAGGATGGCCTCGTCCCAGCGGATGCCCTTCGACGAGGCATGCTCGTGCAGGGCACGGATCAGGACGGCATCGAGGCTCACCGGCGTCGCGCCGAGGTCGGTCAGCGCACCGATCGCTCGGTGCTGCAGCGAGGGGCGGACCGTGAGGATGAGGTAACCCCCATTCTTGGCGTGGCGCCGAAGACGCTCCTGGGTGTTCTCGGCAACCACGCGCGCTTCGTCGGGCACATCGACAGCGGTTCCCGTTCGGTACCTCGTGCCGGATGGCGTGAGGCTGGTTGCGGGCGACACCGTGGGCGGCGGTGGCACTCGGAAACCGGGAGCAAGCGGCGCTCCTGCGTCATTGTGGCCACCCGGAAACCACTCGAGGCCAACGGCGTCCCGGAGCAGCTCGTCGAGGGCGGGCCGAGGCGGCATCGGCACCGACTCGGGGAACCGGGTTCGGACCCGGCTCCGGACCTCCTCCTCGGACAGGGTGCCGGCACCGAGGAGGGCGGTTCGAGCCAGGCGGGCGGCGCGAGCAGCATGCATGCCTCTTGGATACAGCTCGAGGCGGATCGACACGGCGGCAGTGGCCGAGGATGCGGCGGCAAGGCGAGCCAAGCGGTGATCGGAGGGGGGCTCGATGCCGGGAGGCATGGGGACCTGACGAAGCTGTTCGATGACTGCGGCGGGCGTGAGCAGGGGATCGGCGGTGGCCAGGCGGTCGGCGGCCACGCCGAGGCTCGCCGCGTAGTCGGCGAGTTCCTCGGCGTCGAGCGCCTCTGTCCGCAGGGCGACTACCGCCGAGGCCCCCCCGCCGAGACGCCGCCAGGTGAATCGGTTCGAGCCGCGGCTCGCCTCGGTTTCCAGGGCGGCCCGAACGACGGCCCGGGCTCGCCGGAGCCGCTCGGCCCCCGTGGCGACCGAGCCCCGCTGGGCCAGCAGAACCAGGGCGATTTCGTCGGCTGGCAGGACGCCCCCGGATCGTTGCAGGATGGACTCGATGTCTTGGCGGACCTGGGTGAGACCCGGCTGCCTGCCCCACCTGCCACGGGCCCGCTCCAAAAGGGCATCGTAGGCGGCCCGGTCCAGGCCGTGACCGGCCATCACGTCAGCCGAGCCCGGCCAGGCGGGGGCGAGGGGCTCGGTCTGCGCCCGTGGGGTAGTTTCGATCCCGGGCAGAGGGAGGGCTCGATTGGCGCCGCCGTCGGCAAGGCCCAGCAGCAGACTGATGGGGACGCCCTCGGTCTGAGCCTGAGCGGAGGTCGATCTGGCGGGCACCAAGAGGCTCGACAGGCGGTCGATGCTCGCCGCCGGGTCCCCGAGATCTGCCTCGATATCGAGGCGGGTCCGAAGGCGGCTGATCGCCTCCAGCACCTCGCGGCGCACTTGGAGGCCAACCCCAGCGGCCCGGTTCCACTCCCCTGTTGGGTAGGCTAGGAGCTGCTCCACCGTACCCACTCCGATCCGTTCGAGGGCGCTGACGGCAGGGCCCGAGAGACCAAGCGCGGCCACCGGGGTTTCTGGGTTCGCTTCATCGGCCAAGCGATGAAGGGCCATCAGGTCGGCAGCGCGGCCTTCCTCGGTGGTCGTCATGGGTCGGGCCGCGGAGGCGAACACGGCCCGCCACGCCTGACGCATCTGGCCGGCGGTGTCGAACCGGGAAGCCGGGTGCCGGTGGAGCGCCTTGGTGAAGAACGCGGCAAGCCCGTCGCGTACCCAGGGGTCGAGGAGTCCCACGTCGATGCGCGGCATTTCGTCGCCGAGGTGGATCGGGTCGGTGCGGGCGTCGCCCCACACCGGGCGGGACCCGGTGGCCATCTCGTGCAGGGTGGCCGCCGCAGCGTAGCGTTCGGCGGCGGGGTCCCACCGCCGGCCCGGTCGCTCGGCCAGAAACGGGTCGAGGTAGCCGGGGGTCCCGGCGCTCAGGCTCGTCGCCGGGGTCCGGGCCAGGGAGAAGTCGAACAGCACGAGGTGCAGCGACCGATCTCCGCGCCGGGGCCTCACCCCGAGGTTGTCGGGCTTGATGTCGCGATGGGGAATCCCCTCGCTCTCGAGGTAGGCCACGATCTCGAGCAGGTCGTCGCCGAACCGCTCCAGGAGGTCGAGCCCGAGACGGCCCTGGGCGTCGAGGCGGTCGGCCAGCGTCAGGCCGAACTTGTCCTCGGGATCCCCCGCCGGGGCAAGCCGCAGGGTCGTCCGCCCCCCCACCCGCTCGACGCCGTGCAGCTCGACGATGCCCGGGTGGCGGAGCTGATCGAGCGCTCGGGCCTCGTCGCGCAGGCGTTCCGCATGATCCTCGTCCTTCGCCACCTTCAATACCTCGGGTTCGGGGCTTCCTTCGCGGCTGCACAGCAGAGCCACGGAGGTGGCGCCGCTGCCGAGACGTCGCTCGACCCGCCAACCCCCCGCGAGGACGTCCCCCTGGTGGGCTGCGACCGGATCCGCGGTACCCGCGGACTCCTCCGCTTCGGGCTCGATCAACGGCCTGGTCAGCGCGTCCAGGGCCCGGTCTAGGAGGTCCAGCAGCTCCCGCACCGTTGCCCGGCGGGCCGGGACCGGATCGGTGGCGGAGGCCACGAACACGGCGAGTTCCTCGGGAAGGTTGTCAACCACGGCATCGAGGTCCAATCCGCCGACGGCGGCGAGGGCGGCCTCGCGTTCGGTGAGGTCGGCCGCGGGGGGCTGCCCCGATATCAGGAGGAAGGCCAGCGAGCCGAGGGAGAACACGTCGAGGGCCGCGCCGTCGGGATCCTCGACGGTGAACGCCTCTGGCGCGAGGTAGACCTGCTCCGAGGCGTCCAGGCGCTCGGTGAGCGCGGTGCCGAGGGGCGTTCGGCCGGCGGCACCCTGGTTCGTCAGGCGGGTGGCGAGTTCGCGAGACGCTGCCTGCCAGTGCCCGATGACCAGTCTGGGGACGGCTTCCCCGCCCTGGTCCGTGGGACGAACGAGGACGGTCCCGGCCGTGAGTGCCCGGTGGGTGATCTTGTGGGCGTGGGCGTGGGCCACGGCCTCCCCGAGCTGGCGGACCAGTTCGATGCGGGCATCGAGGCCCGGGTGGTCGATCCCCGAATGGGCCCACAGATCGAGGCGCTGCTCGCCTTCCACTCGGTCGAACAGCAGGGCGGGGCCGCGCTCGGCTTGGGCGAGCTCCAGTGGCTGGGCGATGCCGTCGTGGCGAAGGTCCTGGACCACCTGGAACTCCCGCTCTGCCTGTCGGCGGAGGCGCTGTTCCTCCTCGGCCGTGGTCGCCGTTCCCGCGAGGTAGATGCGAACACGCCGATTGGCCTGCAACCGTGGCCGGGAAGCCCCGAAGTCCTGCCAGCCCGGTCCCTCATCAAGGAGCTCACCGAGTTCCCAGTCCCCCACCCGCCGCCCCCGATTGGAGGGCCTCAGCCCAGCCTGGTCGAGGGCCTGGGCGATCTTGGCCGATAGGGGCCTGTTGATAGTGTTCGCCCTCAGGCCGATGGTTGTTGGGTCCTTGAGGGTGGCCACGATGCCCGGGGGCTGCCATGTCGTGGCTGTGGGCTCAGGGGCCGAGGAGGCCCGGAGTGCCGGCGTCGGATCGGGGTCTCGTCCGCACACTGAGGCCCGGGCGATGGCGTCGAGGCGGCACTCCAGCTCAGCCGAGGACAGGAACACCTGGGCCGACACCCAAGGCATCTTCACGTGGCGGAAGGCGCTCTGGCGAGCCAAGAGCGATCGCAGCCGCTTGGCCTTGCGGTTCGCCAGCAGCAGGGGATGCTCGATCAGCGATTCGGAGCCGTTGGGCCGCACCAGCCGCCAGCGTTGTCCATCGCCGATGAGGGTCCCGGGCCACGACTTGATCTCGACGAGGAACATGCCGCGCGGCGTGACGGCGAGAAGGTCGACCTCGTTGACCGAGCCGTCCTCGGCGATGAACTCGACGTTGGTCCAAGCCCGGTAGGGCTCGTGATTCGGCAGCCGAGAGCGGACGAACGCAAGCGCCTCTCGCTCGTGCGGCCACGGAGAGGCCCCCTCGGTCCAGAGCGGAGGTTCCATGGTTCAGGCAGACCTGGTTTGGTCACCCACGATGCGTCATCGTACGATTCAAGCGCGCCTGTCGAAATGCCTCTTCGTCGCGGCAGGCTGATGGCGTCTGAGCGCTGGAGGCAAGCGGGACCCAGGTGAACCGGGTCGGATCCCGAACATCCCGGCATTCCGGAGACTGGAGGCAGCCAGTGCCCTTGCAGATCGCCGGGCACCCGGTGACGAACGCTGAAGCCCTGGAGGCACTGCTCTCCTTCGAGCCCGAAACCGTGCGCTCGTACGATCTCGCAGGCACCTCGCCCACGGATACGGTTACGCTCGAAGACATCGGGCGCCTGTGCGTTATGGCGGCACGGCTCGAGGCTGAGGAGGCTGCCTGGCTCCTCCAACGGGGACGCCAGCCTGATGCGCCCTGGGCCTCAAATCCTGGGGCTCATACGTTGGATTCCCTCGATTCGGGACCAGACGGGTCCCTGCAGCTACATGTCTGGGAGCTGTACCGATGGTTCTGCCGAGCGGGGATCTCGGACGCGAAGGTTTCCAAACTCTTACACATCAAGTGGCCTTCGTTCTTCCCGATCCTCGATGAGGTCGTGAGGGACGTTTACACAGCGAGGGCGATCGCCGCCTACAAGGCTAGCCCCCAGTGGCAGATGGCACTTGGAAACGTTCCGGACGGCCGGTGTTACTGGTCGGCAATCCGGGATGATCTCGTGTTGCCGTCAAATGTGGTTGGTCTGCAGTCCGTGCGAAACGGTATGAGAGCGGCTGGGTGGCCGGATCCCGAGCACGTAGCGAGACTGCTACGGCTTGGCGACCTCCGTTTGCTCGACATCATCACGTGGAAGCTGTTCGCAGCGCGAACTGTGGTCATTTCGCCCCGGGACCAGAGGAGCAACCGGGTCCGAATTCTAAAGTCGGGGCAGGCGGCACAGATCCTTGCGCGGGTCGCGGCGACCCCCTGCTCAGGGGCCGTGACGGTGCTGATCAACGGGATTCGACTCAACGGGTCGTACACGCCCCCTGCGCGACGATCGAGTGGGCTCATCGCCGCACCCGGGCTGGGACTCCAGATTCAAGTCGATGAGGTCTACCGAGTCTCAGTCAATGGATGCGAGGTAGTGCTCCAGTAGCTCTGAGAGGCGCGGCCTTGGTCACATGCCCGAACTGCGGCAGCGAGGACATCGACCTCCTGGAGCGGCCAGTGGGGGCGTGCGCCGACTGGGCTGCTCCGCGTGCGGCCACGAGTGGGTGCGAGGAGATGCCGCCTCAAGCCCCCCGGCCGACACCGCCACCGGCCAGGCCCGGCGATCCATCGAGCGTCTTCATCCTCGACACGGACGATGAGGGGTATCTGGCATGGACGGCCCGCCACCCCACGGGGTTCGTCATCAACACGGTCCGTCCCCCGGGGCCCGGCTACCTCATGCTTCATATGGCGAGTTGCTGGCACATCACCGCGCCGGAGCACACTTTCTCACCCACGTCCTGGACGGGGAACGATTACTCGAAGGTGTGCGGCCTCAGGAGGGCCGACATCTTGGCGTGGTCGCGGGAGCGCTTCGGCGTCGAACCGACGAGGTGTCAGCATTGCGATCCCTAGCCGCACCGAGACGGAGGCCCACAAGTTGGGAAGATCAGGTCAAGATCGCCCTATCCTCCGCTCCGGTGGGCCGGCCATTAGCGTCCAGGCCCTCGCCACGAGGAGGCAGCTGTCACAGATCCTGTGCGCCCGTCGCATCGTGACCACCCGCGGTGGCCAAGAACCAGTCCAGCGCCGCGAGGCAGACCGCCATCGCCTCGCCATTGTCGAGTAGGTCGAGGGGGAAGGTCGCGTACGTGCGCTCGGCCGCCTGTTCCGGCAAGGTCACGCCGGGAACCCGTCGCACCCGTTCGAGGAAGCGGTTTCTGGCTGCGACATCTCGGAAGGCCGATAGGGCCTCCATCCCACCGCGGGAGGGGTACAGATCGAATCGGTTGTTCGTCGAGAACCCGAAAGGCCGTCCCGTGGACCCGTCGGTTCCGCGAACGATGAAGGTGGCGGTGCCGACGGTGGCACCATGGCCCCAGACCACCTGGAGTCCCCGCTGCGCCGCGAAATCGAGGAGGCCCCTCGCAGCGCCGGCCGCACCCGGCCAGTGCTCGGCGAGGGCGGCGATCGCCGAGTCGGCATCCCAGTCCTTCGACTCCGTCACTCGCTTCGCCTGCTTGGCCGTCGCAGTCTGACCGATCACCTCCGTCGTGAGGGCGGACACCCCCTCCCCGTCGTGACGTCGAACCTGCACGGCCAGGACCTGGGTGACGCGCAGCTGCTCGTTCAGGAACTCCACCACGGTCTGCAACGGCGTTGGGATGGAGTCGGCCACGAACACCAGGCGAAGCCGCTTGGCCTCGAGGTTCGTCTTCACCCGCTGCCAGTAGGCCTCGTACTCGTCGGCAGAGACCCGACGGACCTCTCCTTCCGGATCGAGAGGGGGGGTCGCTGCTCCGCATCGCGCCTCGAACTCCTTCCGCATCTGATCGGGCGGCCAATGGCTCAGGATGTTCGCGGCGTAGTCGAGCATCTGGCCCACGACCTCTCGGCGGATCCTCGTGTCGGTGGACCGCTTCACTTCGACCAGGGTGGGCACCCCTTGGCCGTCGAGGAACAGGTGGTCGAGGAACCACCGGTCCGAGCCCCCGGCCTCGTCAGGTACGCCAGCCTCCCGCCGAACCAGGAGGTAGGCGACGGGATGATCCGGATCGGGAGCCTCCCCCAAGAGGAGCTCGGGGTAGTCCTCCAACAGCGACTGGAGCTCGTCCTCTGTCGCGTACGCCCCCTGCCGCATGGGCAGGAGCGACCCGTCCGGCTGTCGGATGAACAGGCCTGGCACGCCTGGACGCTAGACCCCATGGCCCAGGGCGCGCAACCGCTCCCCCGCTGCTAGTAAGCCTCCGACGCGGTCGATTCCCCGCGCCGGCGGATGCCCATCCCCAAGCCATTCCCAGCTGCGACGCCCGAGGTAGCCGCGCTCTCCAATCCGCACAGCTCAGTGTCCGCCGTGCACTGCGAACCCCTGCTGCTGAAGTCGCGCCGCGAGGGCCGCCTCACCCGCCAGGGCTTCAGCTCGCGTGTCGTAGGGGCCGTAAGTCCGGGAAACGCCAGACGCTTGGCGCCTACCGGGAACCTCACGATCGAAGGAGCTCAAAGGTACGATGGATTCCAAGCTTGGAGCTTCGTAGCTTCCTCCTCCTCGCGCATGCGCTGGCCCCCGAACTCACTCTGGAGGAAGTCATCAAGCTGGTCAGCGTGCCACGAGACAACGCCAACCCCGTTGACAATGTCATCTGGTTGAAGGGTCTCCGCGAGGAACTCAGTGGCACAATAGATAACATCATCCGCCCAGAAGAACCTAATGTAGGCAGAGGCCGAATTCAGATCATTCAGACGTTCAAACAGCTGGGGGCTCTTCTTCACCTCTGTTAGCAGAGGCGAGAAGACACGGAACATCGGTCCGGTCGGGCCGTCAAGCAACTGTGCGAACGAGATGGCACTGCCGGCCCTGATGAGGATGTCGCCGTCGTCTACGATCTCCACGTTCTCGAGGCCGAGGAACTCCGCGACCGTCTTCTCTACATATGGACGCAGCATCTGGACTGTGGCCATGGCCCCCTCCACGCTTGAGCGATGACGTCTTCCAACCCCGAAGCATGCATCCTCGGCCCGCAATCCGACAAGCTCCAAACAGCCTGAAGACACGGCAGTGGGGGGGACCTTCTCTCCAAGTCCTCCTTCCCTCGTTCTGCAGGAAGCCACACCGAAGCGGCTTCGTTGACCAGAGTCAACCATCCCGGGCATGCCCGCGGGGCCCGAGGCCCACCTCCAATTGAGCGGCCCAAGTGCCAGCTCGGGCGCGTGCGTGCAACAATCCCGACTAGAGTGAGCCGATGCAGGCAGAGACGTTCCTTAGGGCGTTAGCGGTCGAACTTCCCGATCGACTGCCCGCAGACATGGCCGGCGCACATCCGGGCCCTTGGACCGCCTTCATGGAGCGGTACCTCCATCGTGCGGCAGCACAGATGGGCCTGACCTGTATCTGCCTGTCGGAGGAACACCGGCAGGCCGGGACACGCGCAGAACGGTTATTCGACATGAACTGGTTCGTGTCGCAGGACGCGGATGCCTTGCCCGAAGTCGTCCTAGAACACGAGAACAGTTACTCCTTCCGCGACTTCATGAGAGACTTCGTAAAGCTCCTTGCGGCTTACGCCCCCCTAAGGGTGATGGTCGGATACAGTCGGTCTCAGTTGCGCCATGCGGAGTGGATCGGCTTGCTTAATACGTCCGGCGCCTCATCAAGCTGGCGCTACCCGAGTGATGCTGCGGATGTCATTCTGTTGGGGTTCCGTGGGATGCAACCGCGAGACTTCAGCGTCTACATAAGGAATGTGGGATCAAGTGGATGGGCCCAGAAGGGAACTCTCGTTGAGAGGAGCATCGTAGGTCGAAATCCGGAGAATGGTCCAATCGCAAGTCGGAGAGGCTCTGGGCCCCAGACCGCTCGCCAGCTCGATCGCCATGATTAGGCCACCGTGTCGTAGTTGAGCGTCAGCACGTCGGCCGACCGGGCCAGCACGTCGGCCCCGAAGTCTCTCGCGGGCGAAGTCGACAGGGGGTGGAGCCAGCTCAGGTACATGAGCAAGAGGTAGCGCAGGGTGAATGACGCGGCCTCGAGCTCCTGCCGCCGTTGGGGGGCTGTGGCGAGGTCGCCGCTCAGCGACTCGAACAGGGTCATGCACTCCTCGATGTCGAGGTCCGACCTGGCCAGATCCGCCGGCGAAAGGTGCCAGTACCGTTCGATCTCGTGCAGCAGGGCCTCGACGGGAAGCGTTCGCCAGAGGACACTGGACCGCTCACCCAGCTCACCCGACTCCATCAGCACCTGGAAGAAAGTCCGGGCCAGCGGGGGCGGCCTTCGGGCGGGAGCATGGGTGAGCCCCTGGCTGAAGCCAGCACCGAGGACGTAGACGATCTCAGCCACGGCCAGATCTTGACACCCAAGCGCGGTTGATCGATGGAGTTCGTTTTACGGACCTTTGCAGCGTCCCAACGGTCGCCGCCTACAACGCGCGTGACAAACCTTCCAGGAAGGCCGAGCCCATCTCGTCCATGACGGTCTGCAGCCAATCGTCGTCATCGACGTGATGACCGGAGGCGTCCTCAGCGCTCTGCGCCCAAGCCCAGATGAAGGTGGAGGCGAAGTGCGCGAGGTGATCGACCAACACGGCGGCGTTCGTCGCCACCGGGGAGTCGGGATCGAGATCTCCGACGACCGATTGGATGGCCTCGGTGAGGATTCCTGAGTTGTATCGGCCAAGCGCGTCTTCATCTTGGACCTCGGCCCTTGCGCGAACCAGTTGCACCGCCATCCGCCCGAGCCCGATGTAGTCTACCGCACTGTCCATATGCGAGTTCCTCCCGGCCACAAGCCATCGATGGTCCGATCTTCGTCCCGGGGCTTCCCACTTCGTGGTGCCTTCCCACCCTGTCGGCCCGGTCGGACTCACCATCCGTCGCCGCTGGACCCGCCGCTCGAAGGAGGCGGCCTGCGCCGCTTGGACCGAGGAAAGCCCGAACCCCCCGTTATGGCCCGGCCGATGCCGATAACGATCCCCGCGAGGAACCATTTGAACCCCGACTCTGCCGTGGCTCGTGACCGCCCCGGTTTCGCCGTCCTCCAGGCGAGATATGCGCCTACCAAGAATCCGATCCATACCAAGGTCGACATGTGTTGTCCTCCCCCTGCTGAGTGTCACACTGCGCTCCCGCCGAGGGCCACGTCAATCTCGCACGGGTGCGGAAGCAAGAACCCGATGTCGGCTCCGAGCGGAGGCGATCAGTGCGCCTTCACCAGGGAACGCTTGGGTTCGATGTCGAATTCAGCGCCGCATTGGGACGGGTCCGACGAGCCACCAGTCGATCTCCACCTCGACGCCGAAGGAGGAGCCCGCCTCGATGGTCCCTGTGTCGAGCGGCCCGATCTGGGTGAGATCGGCTCGGAGGTGCTCTCGGGCCCGGGAGCCGATCTCCTCGGATGTCACCAGACGACTGAAGGACCGCGTGATCGTGGGAAGGTACTTCACCACCCCACCAAGCGACGCCTCGGGGAGTGTCTTGGGATGTGTCATCAGGACCAGCGCGAACACCGCGGCCCAGTCCCCGGCTCGGACGAGGGCCTTCGCGATGTCCTCGCGTATCACCCGTGGATACTCGCTTTCGGGACGGAGCTCGGACGCGGCGTCCATCGAGTACATGGCCTTGGCCTCCAGCAACAGGACCGGCCGCCCGGACGAGAGGATGGCCAGGTCGATCCGCCCCCACTCCCGGGCCACCACGAACTCCGGCCACAGCCTCCGGTGCAGCCCGAAGGCGAGGGCGTCGCGGATGGCGAACTCCGGTTTCGAGGTCAGCGCTAGGTACGCCAGTTCATCTCGCTGGAACGAGTCACCGATGCGGCCCAACTCCTCGAGCAGGGCCTCCCTAAGGGTTTCGGTCGGAATGCTCCAGGTCCGTCCGCCCCGCTCGTTGGTCGAGCCGGGCCCAATCGGGCCATCCATGGGCGAGCCAGCATCCTCGATCGGCCTGCCGTGTTGCTCGGTGGCTCGCCTCCGGGCCGACTCCACCCGGGCAAGGTCCTTGGCGTGGGATCTGCCCACGCTCTTGGAATAGTCGATCCGATTGCACAGGCGGTGGCCCAACACGGTGTTGTCCACCGTCCTCTGGCCACCCTCCCGCTTGGCCCGGGGGAAGTGCTCGTGGGTGGGCATCCAGTCGGGGAGATCCGAGCTGACCGGCTCGAAGTACCCCTTCCCTCCGAGCTCCTCCGGGCAGTAGCACTCCGGCATCCCGCACGACAGCTCGGTGATGTAGCCCTGCTGGGCTGCCGTGATCAGAATGCCGTGGACTCCCAACGCCCTGAGACGCTCGGCGACCCGGCGCCCCCGCTCCAGATCGAGCCCCTCCCTCCCCACAGCCGCGATCGTATAGCGGCAAGCCTCAGCAATGCGTTGAGCAGGTCACCGCTGTGCGGGGGTCAGCGGCTGGGCGGACGATCCCGCCCTTCCCATTAGGGAGGAATGCATCCCCGGGAACGAAGTCCACGGAACTCGGTAAATTTACGGTTCTCCTCACCTTCCTGTGGGTGCTTCTGAAGAGTCTGAGCAACCTGAGAGGCCAGCTGACCAGGTGAAACGGCTCCCCTCCTGGCTGGCCAGCCTCGGTTGCCGCATGTCGCCATCAAGCCGCTCTGCGGCCCTGACCAGGGCCTTCGGGCCCCCTGCGGGGCTTCGGGCTTGACCGCGCCACCGCGGCTTCCCGATCCGGCAGCCAAGGAGGGGAGGTGAGAGGACTGCGACCGTGGCCTCGGTAGCCCGCTCTGTCTCGTGCGCACGTGACGTGCCACCATCCAGAGCCCGTTTGCCCAGGTCGGGAGCGGTATCTGGTCCTCCGACCACCCACACAAACCCGAGGAGTCCCAAATTTACCGGGTTCGGACGACGCACCTCCACCATCTGCTCGTCCTACAGTCTGCCAATGACGACCATCGTCAGATTCCCCGGCGGCGTGGCGATCCGAGCCGCGGGCCAGCTCGACCAGCACCACGCGGGGCGGCCCGTTTGGGGGGTCTACGCCGATCCCTGTTGGACGGGCTGGCCGGGCATCGTCCTTGCATGGCCCGATTTCGGCGTTCCATCCGACGCTGCGCAAGCTACCCGGGCCATGGTCGAGGCGTTCGGGCGGGCCCGGGAAGGCCAGGACGTGCTCGTCGGGTGCCGTGGAGGGGCCGGGAGGACGGGAACGATCCTGGCGTGCCTGGCCGTCCTGGCCGGCGTTCCACCCGAGCTGGCCGTGAAGTGGGTGCGAGGGCACTACCGGCCCGACGCCGTGGAAAAGGATGCGCAGCAGGAGTGGGTCCTCGGCACGTTCGCGCCACGGGAACAGGTCAACCGGGTGGCCCGGCGAAGTCGGCTCGAGTTCATCGAAGGCAGCGAGGGCCGCCTGCGCGAGGCCATGCGCCTAGACGGCTCTCGCCCGGGGATCAGCTCTAGGGAATCCCAGCTCCCATCCTTGCCCGAGTGGATTTCCCGTTGTCTCCACACTCTCAAGGTGATGCGACACTGCCGTCGCGTGGCTCGGCGTGCCTTCCCGTGGTCGTCCGTGCACTTCCCGGGCCCCGAGGATCCCATCCCGTGCCCGCTCGTACCGCCCCGGATCATGCCGTGTGGGGCCAACTTCTGGGGCCAACTTCCCGGTTACCTCTCCGCGCGCGGCGCTTCAGCGTTCGCTCGAGATGGTTACCGGCGCCGGGGTGCCGTTCCTGGTGGACGTCGCCGAGTGGGTTGGCCGCGAGCCGCCCCGAGGAACCGAGGTCGAGCTCTGGCAGCCACGAGGAAACAGGCGGAGTGCGCGAGCGGAGGAGCAGGACGAGGCGGCGGGCGGTTCCGGCCGCCGGATCGTCAGGACGTCGCACGGCGGGACGGCCTCGGAGCCATCGGGCTCTCGCGGCGCAACGGCTACGTGTACGCCTACCTCCGTTGGAACGCGGGCGGCAGGACCGTCTCGAAGTACCTGGGCGCGGTGTCGGCAAACAGCCTGAGCGAGGGCCTGCTGGCGGCGTGGGCCGACGCGGAGGCTCGGGGGTTCACCCCCTAAGTGTCAGACCCCTCGACTACGATCCGTCCCAGCAAGGAGATCGGAGGTCCAGGGATGATCGACAAAGACCAGCTCGGGCGATGGCTGCGGATCGCGGGCGCCCTTCGGCGGTTCGGGAGCTACGTGGAGTCCTACTCGGGGCGTCAGGGCAACTACCAGGAAGCACTTGCCCGCCTCGGCCTAGCCGCCACCGTTGGCCCCTTCTTCCTCCAGGTTCGAGAGCTTGCGAGGCAGGACGGAATCGAGGACGAGTACGGGGGGCTGTTCTCGGGCCGCCAGGACCTCCACGACACGGCGACCGTCTCCCACGAACACCTACTCGCGCTCCTCATCGCCCTGACCGGATGGGTCGAGGGGCACGCCGAGATGCTCACTATCGAGGAACGCATCGAGGCCGAGGCCGAGGCCCTGGCGAGGGAACGGGCGAAGCTCAGGCCAGGTTTCGCAGCTCCACGGGGGTAACCCGGACTGTCCCCGCTCGACCGACTACGATGCGTTCCATGACCAAGGTCGAGTCCATCGACCTCGTCCCCCTGGGCCCGCCCTTCAACCCGGACCAGAACGCGACTGGCAGTGACGCCGACCGCCGCTCTTCCCTTCGAGGGTGAAGACACCGATGAGCGATGTCGATCCTGCCAAGGCGATCGGCAGAATCGCGTCCAACTTCGCCGCCATGGAGCTGGTCGTGTCCGCCGCGGTCGGGACGCTCGCCGATGTGGATCTGGCCACGGTGCAAGAGCTTCTCGCCGACGACAGCTTCGACAAGGTGATCACCAAGACCCGCCTGATCGCTCGTAGGCGGCTCTCGGCCGAAGGGTTCGGGATCATCGACCGCTGGCTCACACAGGCGAAGGTGTTGGGCGACCGTCGCTCCCAGGTCCTCCACTCCGCATGGGTAGCAGCTGGCCCCGACGTTACCGCCGAGCAGGCCCTGGTCGGCTTCCGGCTTCGGAAGGGCGAGATTCGGGACCAACGGTTGACGCCACTCGAGCTCGACAGGTTGGCGGACGAGATCTGGTACGCCTACAAAGAGCTCCTGGGGTTCATGACAGAGACGTTCATGAATCAGCACCGCCGCGAGTGTCCAGCGCCCAGCGAATCCACCTCTGGCGACTAGCGGTAGGGGCTCAGCCTCGAAGGTTGTGATCCGATGGCCCAGAGCTCCTCGAGGAGCGGGCCTTCCACGGCGATCCGGTCGCCATCCGAAGGATCGTCGTCGTCACGACCAACGCCTACGGCGCCAATTGGATTCGTCAGGGCTTGGAGCGGCACTATCCGGTGCGCGTCAGGCCTGCCGGTCCCGTGATTCCAGTTGCCGAGTCCATCGGCTGATGCCGTCGGCCGTTCCCGGGTCGGCACCGACCGAGCGCCGCCCCGGGCCCGCTCAGGCCACCAGAGAGAGTCCTGGGCCAAGTCTCTGGCCCACCCTCGCGTGGACGCCCGTCAGCGGGCCAGCCGGGCCCAATCATGGGCATCGGAGCGTGGGAGCCTTCGCCGACCACCTCCCCTAGGTCCACATGGGTCCATCCAGGCCCTTCCTGCGGCATCGACCCTCCGAGGATGAAGCAGACTGAGTGCCACGCTGTCCCACCGTGGTGAGGAGCTGATGAGACCGACGACCGCCGGTGCCTTGTTCGACCGAGGCGGGATCCCGGAGGGGACCAGGCTTCTCTTCAAGCTTCGGAAGGGCCACGCCTCGGAGATCGCATTCGAGCTGCGGCCCGCCATCAGTCGATGGCTCGCCCAGGACGACCGGCGACGCCATGCCCTGTGGCGCGCCGACCCCCGCAAGCCCCTGGTGTGGGAGGCCGACGGCCAGCCGCACTCGCTCTCGGGGTTGGTGGTGGAGATCGTGAGGAGCGCCACCGGCGAGACCCCGAGGAGCGTCTACGGCGCCGAGTGCTGGTGGTCGGCCGATGGACGGCGGCGGCTCACCGAGCTCGGAGGAGTGCGGCGTCCCGGATGAAGCGATGACCGCCGGCTGGCGCTCCGGGAGCTTGCCGGGCACCCGCGCTGGCCCATCTGATCGCTTGGGGCGGGATGTCACGATCGGTGGCGGAGCACCGAGGCCGACGCGCGCGTTAGGGGTCGAACCCCGCAGGTCCGCAGGCGCACAGGAGGATCCAGTGCCCGTCGGGGCTCCCGATGCGCTCATAGGGCAGGCCGCACTCCACGCACTGGCCGGGAGCCTCCTCGGTCGGCTCCGACCTCCGACCGGATTCGATGTCGAGTTCGAGCTGGACGGCCGTCGCGACTTCCATTCAGGGGACCCTACCGGCTGGGTCCGACACGGCAGCTCACGGCCGACCGATCCCGGCCGGAGCTAGGGCTTGGACCCAGCAACGGGGATGGTCACGTCGGCTGCTACTCGCAGGCCAGACCGTCGTGGTCAGAGTCGAGCCGGAAGACGTCCGTGCCGACCACCTTGATCGTGGCGCCGGAAGGGGTGTAGTTGGGCCCGTCTCCGCCGCCTCCATAGCAGTCGTAGTCACCGATCCCCGCTTTGAGGCAAGGGCCTCCGGTCACCACGTAGTCCGGGTCGCAACCGCTGCTCCCCGAGCCTCCGGAGCCCCCTCCCGATCCCCCGCCGCCCGAGCCGGCGTCGGGATCGTGCTGGGGGGTCCTCGGCGGCAAGGAGTCGACCGTCTTCCCGCTGGAGTAGGTGATCGCCCACACGGGATGGATCTCGTTCCAGCCGTGGTCGGCGTCGTACACCCAGGTGCCGAACACCGAGATCCGCTCCCCCACCGAGGGGATGGGAAGGGCCTGTCCGGGCATGACCTCGATGACCAACTGTCCGTGCTGGGCGGAGTAGTTGTCGGAGTCGAGGAAGCCCTTGTAGCCCGAGGCCGGAGCCACATCGACGTGGTAGTCGCCGTCGTCCTCGTGGATGACCCGCTCGACCGTCCCCACATACCACTGACAGGCCTTCAGCACATGGAGGCGGTAGGAGTGATAGACGCCTCGCAGGGAGTCGCTCGGACAGTCCACCGAGGCGAAGGTCGCGTGGGTCGTCTTCTTCGGCCTCCCGCTCGGCGAGTCGGCCGCAGGGGTGTTCGTGCCGGTGCCCGATGGCACGGGCGAGCCGTAGATACCCCCGGGGCAGGCCTCAAGGTCCGGGTAGCAGGTCTGGAGAGGGGGCGTGGGCGATGCAGGGCCCTCGGCCCTCGGCGGGGAGGCCACACCGCCGCTGCATGCGGTGAGGCCGACCGCGACGGCCACACCGAGAACCCATCTCTTGGCGAACATCCCGAGTCCCCTCCCTGCCTGGCCGCTGTCGCATGCTAAGCGGAGGGCGCCGTCCAGCCAAGGAAAACCGGCGACCTCGTCGATTCGGAGCCCCGACATCAGCCCGCGAGAGCCCGCCGGAGCACGGCAAGGCGCCTTCATACTCCGGCTCGCGCCGCTGGTCTAGGGTTCTCCTACGGATCGGCCGTCGGTCGTCGGGGGTGGGAGCCCTCACAGGGGGCGGCTATCCCGGTCCGGGAAGGAGGTGGAGCTGGATGGGTGGGGACTTCGCGTTGCTCGGCCGCGCCGCTCTTGCCGCCGTCCTCGGGT